>TARA_R110002072_G_scaffold189948_2_pt1 | contig 20041 bp, 14 predicted proteins | sample TARA_R110002072 | Tara Oceans TARA_R110002072 (sample SAMEA4397118) | marine metagenome | biome: Polar Biome; feature: [SRF] surface water layer (ENVO:00010504); material: water (ENVO:00002006), including particulate matter (ENVO:01000060) such as... | depth 5 m | reverse complement strand
TCGTGCCAGCGTGAGCGATTCTCCGGATGCACTGAAGCAGCCGAGTCGATCCCGGTGGTAAGCTGGGGCCGCCGACAAGCTGAAGCTGAACGCCTTCGGGGCTTGCCCACTGCCATTTATCAACGCCGGGGCACCGTCCAGCCGGGTCACCGGCAGCGGCCTGGTATCCAGCGCCATGGCCAACCTCTCCAGGCTACCCTGCGTGCGGGACATGGGAAAGCGCGGAATGGCGGTCACGGGCGTTCCTTCTCCAACCCCACCTGACAATTGTGCAAGGCCGTATAAACCACGCGCAGCCACCAGTTCCTCCAGGCCTTGCGAATATTCCCCATAGGGATAGGCGAAGGTCTGCACTCTATCCAACCCCAACTCACGGGTCAGGTCGGCAATACTCTCATCAATCTCCACCGAGACTCGTTCAATCCAGGCATCTGTGATGCCGTTCTCGCTGCCTCGCAACAGGTGTCCGTGGGTTTGGGAATGTGCCCCGAACGACGCCAGACCGGACGCTTTAAGCTCGCGTAATTGCTGCCAGGACATGGTCGCTTCATGGCCACGCTCAACCGCTTGCGTTGCAACAAACACGGTGAAAGGCATACCCCGCGCCGACAACTCAGGAAACGCGGTGTGATAAACGGATTCGTAGGCATCGTCAAAGGTAATAGCGACCGCTTCAGCCGCGCGCTCCCGCCCCTCAAACACGCCTTTGAGCAGCTCCAGAAGAGGAACCACGACAAAGCCATTTTCCTCAATATAATCAAGCTGATCTTTGAACTGCGCAGGGCTGATGCTGGTACTTACGGGCGTGTTGTCGTCAACATGGTGGTAGAGGAGAACCACGCCGTGATGGGCAAGTACGGGCATTGCCAGAAGGATACACAAAGCGGCCAGCATACCGTGTTTCATGTGGACGTCTCCCGGCCCGGCATTCGCAAAAACTGCCTGATCATTGCGCGGACTTCCTTGACGTATTCTTCCCGTCGCTCCGAGTAGTAAAGGAGCGCTTTGGCCAGTGTCATGCCGGTCATGGGTTCGCCTTCCTTGCGTATCTTGGCGCGCAAGACACGAAACTCGCGATAGCGTTCGTGCGTATTCAGATTGTTCATATACCGCCGTGTACTCTCCGAGACACTGGAAAACGCTTCCGCCTCATGAATAGCACCGGCAGCACGATTTGCCGGGACAATTCCGCAGCCCTCGACGTAGCACCATTGGCCAAAGAGGTTATTACCCTCCACAGCAAAGCGCGATCGCCCCCAACCGGACTCTTTCGCGGCCTGCGCGAGTACCAGCGGTAGCGGGATTGTATCGACCCGCAGTAGCAGCTCACGCAACAGGTCAGCAGGTGGTGTGTCCGTTTGCCAGGGTAACTCATAGCGGGCCGAAAGTTCGCGCAACCAACGTTGCTCATCCTGCGGCAAGTCACCCGGCACAAGCCCTTGTTTTTGCAGTGCCTTCAGCCGCGCGCGGTTTATCCGAATACTGTTATTGTGGTGGGTGATTATCGGTGTAAGGTACTCATAAAACGCTTCCTTCATCGCTGCAACATCCTCGATGCCAGCGAAATCTGGAAGCTCCCCAAAGTCGGTTCGCTCCGCCGAGTGCCAGCGGAAAAACACCAGCAAAACCAGCAGGACAACCGCAACCGCAATATACAATCGATGTCTCGATGGCTCCGCCCGCCATGCTTTTGGCCTGTTCATACGAAGAGCTTACTCGAAACAGGGCCCCATAAAAAAGTAAGCGACCGGCCATCACATCTTGACCGGCTCGCCCCTGGCAACGACGATGGTGCCCACCTAAATACAAGTGGGCACCTATTATGGACTTTCCAACCGAGTTTAAGCCACCGATTAAGCGTCGCCGGCGCCGACACTCTACCCAGTTTAAGGCGCAGGTCCTGGCAGAAGTGTCTGAACCCGGTGCCTCTATCGCTGCTGTCGCTCAGCGGCACAACCTTAATGCCAATCTGATCCAAAAGTGGCGTCGGGTAACCCAGTGCACTGAAACTAGCGAGCCGACTCTACCCGGGTTCATCGCGCTGCCTGCCACGCCCTCGATTCAACGAACTTCCCTGCCTCAAGCGCGCCTGGAACTTCCGCGTTCCACAGGGACCCTCCAATTGTACTGGCCCTGTGACCAGGCGCGGTCACTGGCCGAGCTCCTTAAGACCCTGTCGTGATTCATGTCCAAGCAATTTGGCTGGCCACCGAACCGATGGACATGCGAGCGGGACCCGATACCGCGCTGGCCCGTGTCATTACAGTCTTTGGTAAGGCCAAGCCCCATCACGCCTACCTCTTTGCCAACAAACGCGGCAACCGGGTGAAGATCCTCGTCCATGATGGCCTGGGCCTTTGGCTACTGGCCCGGCGTCTCAATGAAGGGCGCTTCAAGTGGACACGATTCGGGCAAGATAAAGCCCGGGTTGAGTTGTCAGATGCCCAATTGCAGTCACTGCTGGTGGGCTTGCCCTGGCAGCATATGCGCGGTGATCAAGCCATTACTGTGCTGTGATACTGGCCAGCAAAATCCACAGCCCGATTCAACGGAAACATTACACCGGATAGCCTCTCGCCACACTACTACGGCTTTGAGATACTGGGCTCATGCCTTCGGTAACCGACATCCAGCAACTGCCCCTCGACCAGGTTCGCAAGGTCGCAGCGGAGCTGCTCGCGCAGGTCGAATCGAAAGAGCGGACCAACCGCCATCTGCAGGCCCTGAACGATAAACTCGCTCACGAGCTGGCCGTGCACAAACGCTACCGCTTTGGCCGTCGCAGCGAGACAATGAATCCGGATCAAGGCAGTCTTCTCGATGAACTGGCCGATGCCGACATCGCTGCCATTGAAATCGAACTGGCCGCGACTGCGCTAGAGATACCCAGTACGAGCGGTACCAAACAGCAGCCAAAGCGTCAGGCCTTGCCCCCTGAATTGCCCAGAACTGTGATCGTCCACGAACCCGACAACACGCACTGTCAGTGTGGCTGTCAGCTCAAGCGTATCGGCGAGGATGTCAGCGAGAAGCTGGATTACACGCCCGGTGAATTTACCGTGGAGCGCCACGTACGCGGCAAGTGGGTCTGTGAGGCATGTGAAACGCTGACCCAGGCCCCGGTTCCCGCTCAGGTGATTGATAAAGGGGTCCCAACCAGCGGGCTATTGGCTCACGTATTGGTTGCCAAGTACGCCGATCATCTGCCGCTATATCGCCAGGAAACGATCTTCGAACGCGCAGGCCATGCCATTCCTCGATCAACCCTGGCTGAGTGGGTGGGCAAGAGCGGCGTGGCATTGCAGCCGCTTGTTGATGCTCTGCGCGACGAGCTCATACAACAAGGCATACTGCATGCTGATGAAACCCCGGTACCCATGCTGTCACCGGGAAAGAAGAAAACCCATCAGGCATATATCTGGGCCTACGCCAGTACAAGCCAATCGGCATTACAGGCGGTCATCTACGAATTTGCACCCAGTCGAGCCGGCAAGCACGCCCGTGAGTTCTTGCAAGCGTGGCAGGGTAAGCTGGTCTGTGACGATTTCTCCGGTTACAAGGCCGGCTTCAAACAGGGCATTACGGAGATCGGTTGTTGGGCCCATGCCCGCCGCAAGTTCTATGATTTGGATGTCTCGGGTAAAAGTACTCTCGCTGAGCAAGCCCTGCGTTATATCCGTCAGTTGTACAAAATTGAGGCCGAAACGATAGAGCTCACACCGCTCGAACGGCAGGCTAGACGCAAAGAGGAAGCCGCGCCAATCATTGACGAACTGTATAAGTGGCTGATCGCACAACGACAAAGGGTACCCAAAGGATCGGCGACCAGTAAGGCGATTCACTACAGTATGAAACGTTGGCCGGCCCTGGTTCGCTACTTGGATGATGGCGCCGTACCGATCGACAATAACTGGGTGGAAAACCAGGTGCGACCTTGGGCCTTGGGGAGAAAAAACTGGCTGTTCGCGGGCTCACTGCGCAGCGGTCAGCGCGCGGCGGCCATCATGAGCCTCATTCAATCGGCAAAGATTAATGGGCATGATCCCTACGCGTACCTGAAGGATGTACTGCTACGCTTGCCCACTCAGCGGGCCAGTGCGATCGACGAGCTGCTGCCGCACAACTGGGTGGCTAGCGACAAGGTGTGATGGCCGGACGCTTACTTAACAACTTCGAGGCGTTGATTTCAGCGGTGAACTCTGCGGGTGAAAGGTCAAGTAGACGTTTGCCAATCGTTATTGATGGATTAAACGAAGCTCAAGACCCGAGAGAGTGGAAACACCTGTTCGAATCTATTCTTCCAGTTTTAAAAAAATATCCAAACGTCGTGTTGGTATGTACCTTAAGAACATCAGAAAAAGGTTATGAAAATTACTATCGGCCAAACAGGCGTCAACGATACGATGGCAGAGAAGGTAGTGCGCAGCAATCGCTACCGGAATCGGCTTTTGAGATTCTTTCTGAAGGATATGGTGAAGCGTTAACTCACAAAGCGATTGCCGATTATTTCAGGTTTTATAAAATTAAAGCAGATCCATTTACTGCACCTCTGAACTTTTTCTCCCATCCTTTGAATCTTAAGATATTTTGCGAGGTTACTAATAGGAAGGCTGAAAACGAAATACGTGTTCCGCATTTCCCTTCTTCAATCTACAGCCTTTTTAGAGAGCAAATAGACCATACTGCAAACTCTATCGCCAGTTTAACAAACCTTAAGCAAAGGTATCTGGTCGATGATGTCAAAAAAGCCATTTATTTTCTAGGCGAATGTATATGGGAAAACAATACTCGATCAATAGCAGAAGATGTCTTTAGAGATAAGGCAAAACTCCCGCTTAATGATTGGGACTCAGATATGGTTAACCTTCTTGCACAAGAGGGAATTATTTTTCGAGATGAAGGGAGCAAAAAATTTAGCTACGAACTAACACCAGTATATGATCGTTTGGGTGGCTTTATTGTTGCGGAATATCTTCTAGGGAAGAACTCAGGTGAGAGTTTAAGCGAATGGGTCACCCATACTGATGTTATCGAAAAAATATTCGGTGAGGTGTCGGATCAACACCCGCTTTCCCAGGATATTCTCCATGCTTTAGTGGTATTGATACCGAAAACAATAAATCGAGAGCAGCTTTGGAAAGTTCTTCCAGAAGACTATCAATCTGTTGCGCTGGCACTGACTCCTCTAATTGATAAGAATGATATCTGCACGGAAACACTCGATAATTATAAATCTCTAATAACTCATGAGGGCCTATCGACAAGGGATATTGAGCAGCTGTTGACTTTGAAGTATGCAGTTGAACATCCATTAAATGCGGAGTTATTCAATGAAATATTATTTAATCTGTCTGTGTCAGATAGAGACTTGTCATGGACTGAGTATATCAGAAGCCAAAGCTCGGAAATTATTAGCGCACTGAAAGATCATTTAATAAATATAAAGTCCGGAGCCAAATTCAGCCCTGAAACTATTCGATTGAGGATGATTTTTTTCTCTTGGCATCTTACATCCACAGTAATTGAGCTGAGGGATTGTGCCACAGAGTTGCTATATCATGTGGGCCAGCAGGATCCTGGTTTGATGTTTGAGCTAACTTTAGAACAACTGAGTGTAAATGATCCTTATGTTTCGGAGCGCTTATTGGCCTCAAGTTATGCGCTTGCAACAGTTCTAGTTAACTTGCCAGGATATGGGGATGTGGTTATTAATTACGGGGAAAAATTATATAACAAAATGTTTGTTATAAATGCTTCCAATGCCACACCTCATTTGCTAGCAAGAGAATATGCAAGTTGCACATTAAAACTAATAGCGTTTCATTACCCTAGTAGTACGCAAAATTTGGATCGGAGCTTGTTCCTGCGCCCATTTCCGGAGATGCCAAGGAGAGTATGGGGATGTATTAAAAAGGATGAGGAAGAATATTCTCGTTATAACTCACCTTTCAGAATGGATTTTGAAAACTATACAATTGGACGTCTTGTAAAGGATAGGGGGAATTATGACTATTCACATGAAGGATATAAGGTTGCACGTTGTAACATTCTTTGGCGAGTAAATGAACTGGGATGGTCTCATGATCTGTTTGAAAAAGTAGAAGAGTCTATTGAGTCAGATAGACACCATTTCTCGCGTTCAAGACGATCCCGAATTGAAAGATATGGAAAGAAATACTCATGGATTGCTTATTATGAGCTTGCTGGCCAATTAAGTGATGATTCCAGATTGGAATCTTATGATGAAGCTCGCTTTACTACAGATATAGATCCTTTTTTCCCCGATCAGGTCAAAACTTCAGAGCTTGGTACTCATGAATTTCTCTCTGATGAATCTATGGCTACAAAAGATTGGATTTTAGAAACTGAAATTCCTGATTTATCAAGAATTCTTGAGATTAAAGTGGATGACCACGATTGGGTTCTTTTATATGGATTTAATTCTGAGGAATCAAAAAAATTAGACAGAAATTTCTATTGTTCATTAGACACTGCATTTGTTTCTGAACATTGCATGAATCAACTTAAGCAGTACATGGCTGAGAAAAGGAAGATAGAGTGGCCGGAAAAATATAGCAGCTATAGTGTCTATTCAGGGGAGTTATATTGCGAAGCTCTGAACGATGTTTCTGGAGACTCCGAGGTTAGAGTCGAAATTGGATATAAGACCCAGACATACGAACAACCTGAGGTTAGATTCAATGATGAAATCTATATAAAAGGCGGAACTTTTGAGCGCGAAGTCCCTATTGTTGATAACTTGAAAATTCTTTCCACAACTTTTAACTACTATTGGGAAAACCCTGGTAGTTCGAAGGAAAGTACTAACCGATTAGCTTTGGCGCCTTGGCTGGTAAAAGAGCTTGAGCTTCGTTTCAATCCCTCAGAATTCATCTATTTGGATAAAAGCGGCGATATGGCTGTATTAAATATTAATCTCAAAGGCGATGCATTTAGCAATTACCGAGATCTTCTATACCTTAGAAAAGATTTGTTCGACAAATTGAACAAAAAGCTAGAGATAATGCCAATTAAGCATATTGCTGGAGAAAAAAGATATGCTAAGACTGAGAATCTAGGCGGAGAAGACTCGTACCGCCGATTTGAATCAATCGTTCCTTAAACAAAGCTACCCAGGAGCTGGGTGATATATGGTTCTCCAGAGTGATAACTAAAGCGTTTGGCCAAAAAATAGTTTTTCCTCTACAGGCTAGCAATGACGGTTATTAGACGGGATCTACCGAGCGAATTGCAATATTTGGCGGGGATTTCCCCGGAAAACCTGATAAGTAACGAGACACATTTTGTATTTCTATTTCTCCACTAATGAATTTCAACTGAAAGGCCAATCCTACAAAGACTTTCCGCTTCTGTATGATAGCTCGCTTCAACTCGTGAAGCCTACTTTTTACTTCCTGGTGCATCACTGCATTACCCGAGGTCGAGTGCAATCCACACATAGCTGGGCGCGATACGGCCAGGACATGTACGACTACTTCAGTTGGTTGGAGGCGAATAACATTGAATGGACTGATACCGCTGAATACTCCGGCCAATCGATTGTCGCGTTATACCGGGATTGGTCACTGGAGCGCTGTAAGCTATCCGAAACAACCATTAACCAACGCCTGCGCACCATTGTGATGTTCTACCGGTACGCTTACCGGCAAGGCTGGGTGGATACAGTACCGTTTAATATTGAAACTGTGATGATTTCACGGCAGCCAGGCATGTTAGCGCATGTGGACGCCTCAGGCAGCACAAAACAAGCCCCGGACATTCTCCTGAAAGAGAAACGAAGACCGCTGAAAGTGCTGAGCAAGGCCCAGGCGATTGAGCTTTTAAATGCAATCGAGAACCCAACGCATAAACTCATGGCCCGCATGGGATTGCAGGTCGGCCTGCGTCGAGAGGAAATTAACACCTTCCCCAGGAAGTACGTGATTAATCCCATGTCGGGGGAAAAGCGTTCGGGCATGTTTCGTGTCACGCTAGACACAAAAGACATGCGAACCAAAGGAAGCAAGTCACGTGCAGTCGATATCCCCTGGCGACTTATGGCGGATCTTTGGGATTACCTCATTGTCACACGCCATCAGTTGCTAACCACTATGGAGAATAACCCCAAAGAACTGTTTTTGAACCAGTATGGCCAACCTTACAAACCCGAAGGCTTCGGTCTCAACCACGCATTGGTCGCCTTAGATCTGGACTTTGAGGTGACAGCTCATGTGCTTCGCCACACCTACGCCACACACACGCTCTATGAGATGCGAAAAAATAAAAGGAGCCAAGACCCTTTGCTGTACCTGAAGCAACGCCTGGGGCACACCTCCATCAATTCTACACTGGTATATCTCCACTATCTGGATCATGTCGAGGATGATCTGATGACCTGCTACCAAGAAGAAATCGACGCCGGGAGTATGGATTAGTGGCGAAACCGAGGAAGACGTTCGTAAAAACAGATGTTCCCGAAGAAATCACTGGAGAGGTTGGCAACACTGAATGGGATCTGTCGGTACCAGCGAATACCGTGGTGAATGTGGGCTACAACTTTGATTTTGGCCCTTGGTACCACAAAGGTATTGATGAAATCGTATCAGCCTGCCAACAACAAATATCACATTGGGTAATAACTCGTGATGGTGACTACTCCGTTAAAACGCTGAATTCATGTTGTTACAACGGAATCAACCACTTTTTAGATTTTATGGTTGTCCTCCGCAACACGTTAGAGTCAGACATTACTTTCAATAACTTTAACAAGAACACTAATGAGCTATTTATTCAATATCTCGGGCAAAGTGATACAGACAGAACGACCCAATATAATCGATACACCCACAGCAAAATTGTTCTTAGGGGATTGCTGCAACGAAATATCATTAAGCAGCCCAATATCTTTCCCAAAAACCCATTTCCAAATGCGAACAGAAGGAAAAAAGGCGCATTGCCACTCTCTTCAAAGGAAAGAAATGAGCTGTCTTCTGCATTACGAAAAGAGTTAAAACAACTAGCCTCGGATAATGATGATCCTTTGGATGGATTCGTACTTACCTGTTGTCTATTGGCTATAGCATTGCGTACTGGTCGTAATACAAGCCCTTTACTTGAGATGAAAACGGACTGTTTGCGCGATCATCCTCTCAAAGAAAACAGGAAGCTATTGGTTGTATTTAAGCGACGAGGAGGGAAATCACACGTAGTTTCATTACGAACACCGGAAGAAATTGAAACGATCACAACAATCCTTCCTGATGTAGTGACCATCATTGATCAGGTTATTGCAAAGACTGATGCTCTGCGAAAGAAGGTAAATGAAGAGCAGAGACAAAATGTGTGGCTCTACCCTTCAGCAAGAAGAAAGGATTATGGAGTTATAACATCGCTTAATGATTTGACGATTTGCCAGAACATAAAGCGCTTGATAGATAAATACAGTTTGCAGGATACAGACGGAAAATCAATGGAAATCAATGTTTCCAGACTGCGTGCAACCTTCATCAACCGTCTATGGAAACTGTCGGGCAACGATCCTATCATCACCGCCAAGTTGGGTGGCCATACCCTGAAAGTCTCTAATGACCATTATTTGCAAGCCACACCTGAAATGCAGCGTGATCACAAATTCATGGGGGATGTACTGGTTCAGGAACTTATGACCAATACCCTGGGCAGTCATGCAGATAACACACCGGTCGGCAAATGCGGCGATCCACTTAATGGAGATCGAGCGCCGAAGAATGGCCAACACTGCACTGACTTTCTGAGTTGCTTCCGTTGTCGCTCCTGTGTCATTACGGGGGATGATCTCTATCGACTGTTCAGCTTCTACTGGCTGATTATCAAAGAGCGAAATGAGATTGGCACCCGCCACTGGGGCAAAGTCTATGGGCACATCATCCGCATTATTGATCGTCAAATTGCGCCACAATTCCCCAGTGAGCAAGTAGAAGCTGCCAGACAAAGAGCCAAGAATGCTCCACACCCCTTCTGGTGCAATCGTGAACTCCTGGAGGCGTCCGCATGAATATGGCCGTAGTGAGCGTTGGAGAACTCTTGAACAGGCCTTCGAGCGCCGCAAGGCAGGAAGGCAATCTCGATCACTTGGTGATTACCGCCTCGAAACAAAAGGACGGCACTTATGTGGTGGTATCTCGGTACGGTGATGATCGCTGGCAATTGGTTGGTGGAGCTACGAATGCCATCGCTTCATCCAAGACGGTTAAGTTTGATCGGGTACCCGCTTGCTTCAGGGCAGATACCAAGGCCATGTTATACCGGTACATTCTCAAGGGGCGAGAGGGGCTTGGAAAACCTTCAACCTTAACGGTACAACAAACCTTCAACTCGGTGGTGATATTCCTCACCTGGTTAGCAAGGCGATCTGTAACAACACTATCGGACATTACACCTTTGCACTGCATAAACTACGCGCAGGATTGTAAAGCCTATCGAAAATCGAACGGAGAAGGCTTGAGTGTTGGGATGGTAAAACACCGCCTCATTGCTGTCGAAGCCGTTCACGAACTGAGTCAGTTTACCCAGTCACCGATGCCTCATCACCCATGGCCAGAATCTTCGTCCTGGATACTCTCGGGATCTCACAAAGAAAACATCGAAGGGAAAACGCCGGTCATTCCAGAGGATGCCCTGGCACACCTGTTTAAATGCTCCTGGGAAATCATCGAACGTGGCCAATTCCTGTTAGCGTTGCGCGACAATAAAGATAAACTGAAAGCAATGGGTTGGCATGAGGGCCGAAGGAAGCTAAACGAAGCGTTAACAGACCTTCGAACCGCCTGTTACATTGTGCTGGCCACCACATCGGGTTGCCGAAACCATGAACTGGCCTACCTCAAAAATGATCCGTCTCATCCAGATCCGGCCCAGCGGCACCCATGGTATTCCACCGAGGATGATGAGGGCGTTCGATACTGGTGGATGCGTAGTCGTTCCGATAAGACCGGTGCCGGGAATACCGAATGGATGATACCCGAGCCGGCAGTTGAAGCGCTGAAAATTATGGAGCAATGGGCTGCCCCTTACCAAGCCATCATTGAAGAAGAAATCCAGCAGCGGAAACAGGATAATCCGCACGACCCTGAAGTTATCGAAGCTAGACGCCACTGCAACGCGCTTTTTTTGGGAACGACCAAGCATACCGGCTTAACTCGAACAGTATCGAACCTTACCTGGAACCAGACACTGACCAAGTTTGCCAAGAAGATCGGTCTAGATATTAAACTGAACTCCCATATGTTCCGCAAAACCTTTGCAACCTATGCCGCTAAGAGTCCCTATGGTGATCTGGTCTACCTAAGAGATCACTTCAAACATTGGACGTTGGATATGACTGCGCTGTATGCCATGAACGAACATCAGGATGTCGATCTTTACGATGAAGTGCTCTCGGCCAAGGAAGGCATTAAGATCGGCATTGTTGAACACTGGCTGGATGAAGAAACCCTATTAGCAGGCGGCGCTGCTGAAAAAATTAAACACTATCGCGCTTCCACGCCAGAACTCAAAGTCTTTGAAGCCCGCAAGCAAATGGCAGAGGCCATCAGCGATCAGGTACATATTCGCGGTGCTGGCCATGTCTGGTGCATCAACGATACCGCAGGTTGTAAAGGGAATGGCTTTGTAGATCGAACGCGCTGTGCGGATTGCGATAACAGCGTGATTGACGATACCAAACAAGCGGTCTGGCAAGGCATCTACGAACAACAACTTGAACTGATCCACATCGACGATATTGGACAGGGTGCCAAAGATCGGGTTCAGCGCGACCTTGCCAGAGCGAAAACGGTATTAAACGAACTGGGCGCTGACATCGAGTAGGCAGGTACATGACACAGACCAAAGGTGAACAAACACAAAAAGCGCTGGAGCTGGCAATTCGTCGAATTACCACGGGCCGCGTTCGCAAGGTAAAACCAGAACGCAAACTCTCCATTGCAGCCGTCGCTGAGGAAGCCGGTGTATCCACCGCAACCATCCATAATCGATACCCGGAAATCGCTGATAAGGTTCGCCAACTTCTCAACAAAGACGCCCGCCAGCAGCGAGACGAAAAAAGCCAGGCATTGAAAGAAGAGAAATCGAAGAGGAAAGAATTACTGGATGAGAACCGTTTGCTCCGCCAACAAATGGCTGAACTAGTATCGCGCAATGCTACGCTGGAAGCGGAATTGGATCACTTGCGAGCGTTGGTTGAGAGCAAAAATATTGCCCATATCAGCCCTAAAAAACCCGGAAAATAGTTACATAGAAAATGTTGTTTAAAAACAGTGAATTATCATTATGTAACTGTTACAGCCGAATCATATCGTATACCCCCATTTTGCAGCTTCAATCTACGATAGTCGTGGGGGCCTCCCTCGATTGATATGCGGGATTCGCTCTGCTCGGGAGGTGCCTGGCTAATTACGTTAATTATACCGTTCACTGCATTTGAGCCATGCACCACAGTGCCGGGTCCGCGCAGTACTTCGATCTGCCCCGCTTGCTCGCTATTGGTATCAAACAAAGCATTAACATTGCAAAAGCCGTGGCCGCGGAGGGGAATTCCATCTTCTGCAAAGTAAAATGTGCCGCAGCTGCCAGGGCCAGTCAGTACCGCCGAACGAATGGCGGTGAGGTGTTCCTGGCCATTGCCTCGGCTGAGCCAAACACCCGGAACGTTATTCAGTACTTCGTTAATGTGTGAGGGACCGATAAGCTCAATGTCCTCACCCCCTATGACAGAAATCGCTTCGCTGTCTTCGCCCAGCACTCGACCGATACGGCTTCCGGTAACGGACATTGTTTCCAATCTGAGGATTGGGGTGAGAGCACTATTTCCTGACTCCTCAGTAAAGGCCATAGTAGAACTTGCTAACGAAACCGCTACAATAAAGTCCCAAAGCAATACTGTATTCTTAGCGCGTTTTACCACGCCCTGTCTATTTATTATAGTCACGGGTATATCTCGAATAGGATTTAAGAGGGCCTGCTTACTAAAAGATTTTTGGCGTCTGCTAACTTACTTTCCTCGGTTATTCCGCTATTCATCAGAAAAGCTGCCATAAGCAAAAAATCAACACCAGTGAAGAACACTTATCAATACCATTACTGACTCAGTATTATTTCCAAGCCAGTAATTCGGTCGTAGCCTAAAAGCATGGCGTTCTGCTGAACCAAGCAAGACGGAGAACCGTCAAGTAGATTTAGAGCTTGCCGATTTGGTCTGCGTGGTATGGATGATAATGAGTACGCATATCGGACAACGTCACGCCCTGCCATGCTCCTCTATGCTCCTTTCACTAATTTCCCTTAGGCGGTACTTCTGAATTTTCCCAGTTACAGTCATTGGAAACTCGTCCACGAAACGGAACCATTTCGGCACTTTGAAATAGGCAATGTTGCCTTGGCAGTAGCTCCGCAGCTCGTTTTCATCCAGCGTGGCGCCAGCCTTTGGCTTGACCCATGCGACTACGACTTCGCCGTATTGCTTGTCAGAAATACCAATTACCTGAGCGTCCTCTACGCCGGGGTGGGTATAAAGGAATTCCTCGATTTCACGGGGCGAGATATTCTCGCCGCCGCGGATAATCATGTCCTTCGCCCGCCCAACAATAGAGATAAAACCCTCATCATCCATGACCGCGAGATCGCCGCTGTGCATCCAGCCATTATTGTCGATCGCTTCCGCTGTGGCCGAAGGGTTTTCCCAATAGCCTAGCATCACGGAGTACCCTCGGGTACATAGCTCCCCAACTTCACCCCGGCTGACCGTTTCACCCTCCCGGTTAATAATCTTGGTTTCCAGATGTGGCTGGGTGAGGCCCACCGTGCTAATGCGACGCTCCAACTCATCGTTTGCGCCCGTTTGGGTCGAGATAGGGCTGGTCTCCGTCATACCGTAAGCAATCTGGACTTCAGCCATGTGCATCTTTTCAATGACCTTGGTCATCACTTCGACTGGACAGTTGGCGCCGGCCATGACCCCTGTCCGCAATGTTGAGAGATTGAACTTGTCGAGCTCCGGATATGCGAGCTCAGCGATGAACATTGTTGGGACGCCATAAAGAGCGGTGCCCCCTTCATCACTTACCGTTTGGAGCGTGACTTCCGGGTCAAACCCAGGGCCGGGATAAATCATGGCAGAACCATGGGTGATACAAGCCAGGTTGCCCAGCACCATACCGAAGCAATGGTATAACGGCACTGGAATGATCAAACGATCGATTTCTGTCAAGCTCAGACTTTGACCGACAAAATAACCATTGTTAAGAATATTTCGATGGCTGAGTGTTGCACCTTTTGGAAAGCCAGTGGTACCTGATGTGTACTGAATATTTATTGGGTCATTGGCGTCCAGGGAAGCTTCCCGTTCGTATAAGGCCTGATAGGAGACTCCCTCAGCACGTGTAGCTAAATCCGGCCACGATAGAAATCCTGCTGGTGGATTCTCGGACAGACTAATCAAACCCCGCAATTGAGGCGCGTTTTTGTCGTTTACTTCACCCACTTCACTTGTGGCAGCTGTTGATATCAGCTCAAGTATGATCTGGTGGTAGTCAGAGGTTTTGAATTTATCGGCACAAATAAGCCACTTGCAGCCCGACTGCTTAAGTGCATATCGCAGATCCTCTAGGCGATAGGCGGGATTTATCGTAACGAGAATAGCGCCGATTTTTGCCGTGGCGAATTGGGCGATGCACCACTCTGTACAATTTGGTGCCCAAATACCAACCCGATCTCCGGGATTGATGCCCAGGGCCATCATTGCACGAGCATAATCGTTAACCTGCTGTCCCAGCTCCGCCCAGGTAAACCGTAGCCTCTGGTGGCGATCAACCAGTGCGAGGCAACTTCCATACCTCTGAACGGTATCTTCAAATGCCTCGCCAATTGTCTTTTCCAACAAGGGAGTCAAAGTTGACCCCTGAGTATAAGAAAGCGTCATTGATGTTCCTTGATTATAAATATTCGCGTAAAGAAAACTAATGAACTTGAAACCCACAAAAGGCAAGTTTACAAAGCCATAACTACTGACTTGGTCTCTAGATAAGCATCCAATGATTGACGCCCCATGTCTCGACCAAAGCCAGACATCTTGTAGCCACCAAACGGTATTGCGGCATCCAGCATATTGTGGCAATTCACCCACACACTGCCGGCCTTCAAACGAGGGACGAGTTTGTGGACACGCGAAAGATCGTTAGACCAGATACTCGCTGCTAGGCCGTAAGGCGTATCATTCGCACGCCGAACAACATCGTCGAGGTCGTCGTAGGGCATAGCGACCACCACCGGGCCGAAAATTTCTTCGCGAACTATTTCCAGCTTATCATTGGTACTGGCAAACACCGTTGGCTGCACAAAGTAGCCGCGCTCCGGTGTGCTGTTTGCGGTGGTAATCCGCTCCGCGCCGGATTCTTGACCGATATTGATATATCCACAAACTCGATCCATCTGCCGCTTGGAAACCAACGGACCCATTTGATGTGCGGGATCCAGCCCGTGACCCAGCTTGATGGTATCGGCCAAGTTTGCCAATTGACCAACGACACTGTCGTACTTGCTTTTATGGACGTACAAACGAGAGCCCGCCGAACACACTTGGCCGTGATTGAAAAATATCGCCTGGGCGGCTTGGGCAGCAGCTTGCTCGGGGTCATAGTCTTCAAGGATAACTACTGGTGATTTGCCGCCGAGCTCAAGCGTCACTCGCGCCATATTGTCCATGGCAGCACGACCGATCAACTGCCCGACTTTTGTTGAGCCTGTGAAGCTGATTTTGTTGATACCGGGATGACGGATCAGTGCTTCGCCAGTATTGGAACCATCACCGGTGACGATATTGACAACACCTGCGGGGAAACCCGCTTCCTGAATCAATCTACCCAAATACAGCGCAGAAAGTGAAGTTTGCTCTGCGGGCTTAAGCACCACAGTGCAACCGGCCGCGAGTGCTGGGCCAAGCTTCCAGCTTGTAATCAACAATGGAAAATTCCACGGAACAATTGCTGCAACAACGCCGACAGGCTCGCGGTAGGTAAAAGCAGAAAACTCCGCTTCGCGTGGCGCGGCGAGTGCAGAGACAGTGTGGGTGCCACCTTCAATTTTGGTTGCCCAACCCGCCATATAACGAAAAAAGCCAATCGCCAGAGTGACGTCCACCGATTCTGCAATCTGGGCAGACTTGCCGTTATCAATAGATTCAAGTTGCGCTAGCACTAAGGCGTCGCGCTCCATTAAATCCGCCAGTTTAAGTAACAGTCGCTCGCGGTCAGCCGGTCGCGCGCGCGCCCAAGAGCCACTATCGAATGCGGCTCTCGCGGTATTGACGGCAGTATTTACGTCATCCGCTGACGCGGCCGGAATGCTGCCCAGCTTCTGTTCTGTAGCTGGATTAATGATGTCAATCCGAGCGCCATCCTGAGCATCAATCCAATTCTCGCCAATCAGCATACGATGCTCGTGGCCCCCTACCCCTAGGAAGCGGAGGGTACGCTCGTCCAACAGGCCTTCAATGTCTCTAAAATTGGTCATAGCGTTCTCCATACTTATTTACTGCCACGCACGGCGTCGGCGGTACTCATAATAAAAGCCTTAATTTTCTCCACATCATCTTTACTGAGCTTGCCTGTGAAATCGGGCATCCCAAGTGAGGTGAACGGACCAGAAAGGACGAACTTATCCAAATTGCGGATGAAACTTTCGTCGACATAGCCCAAGTTTGGTATGTTGCCGCCAGGATCAACACCAGGTACACCGTGGCAGAAAACACAGTTACTCACGTAAAGCGCGGTACCTTCGCCAACCAGTTCAGGGTCGTAAGGCACGCCTTCTACCAATGTTTGCTCAGCCTTCGGAGAAGGCTGAACCGTTAAATCATTTTTCCCTTCGAGAGCAAAAATGTACACGGTGCCGGGATTGGCGCTACTATCTGTCGCACGTTGAGACTGCCCGTAAACTCCCCCCCACCCAGCGGCGATAGCAATATATTGCACGCCGTCGACCTGATAGGTGATTGGTGCCGCGATAACGCCTGTGGCCATTGGGGATTCCCACAAAACGCTGCCTCTTTTCGCATCAAATGCCATGAAACGGCCATCGGCTGTACCTTCGAAAACTAAATTGCCAGCAGTAGACAAGGCGCCCCCATTCCAGGGTGAAACATGCTCATAGCTCCACGCTTCACGCTGCTTGATCGGATCCCAGGCAACCAATCGTCCAAACGCTTTTACTTTTGGCGGCACGCTATTGATTTTGGTTGCGGTGTTCCAGCCTACACCGCTCATGGGCTGCCCGGGCTTATTGCTGCCATAGCCTTTCCAGTCATGATCCACCGCCATGTTAAAAGGTACGTTCTGCGCTGGAAAATAGGCTAAGCCGGTGTTAGGGCTAAACGACATGGAGTGCCAGTTATGCCCACCAAATGGGCCGGGCACGATGTCAAAGGCTTTGTCTGTACTGCGAACACCAGGAATTTCGATGGGGCGACCATTTTTGTCGTAACCCGTCGCCCAATTTACATCAACGAAATTATTAGCTGAAATAAACTCGCCAGTGACACGGTCAACGACGAAGAAGAAGCCATTCTTGGGTGCATGTAAAACAACTTTGCGGAGCTTACCTTTGATTTTTAAATCGGCCAGAATCAAATCCTGAGTCGAGGTGTAATCCCAGTTGTCCGCGGGCGTTTCTTGATAATGCCAAACATATTCGCCGGTATCTGGATTCAGCGCGACGATGGATCCGAGATAGAGATTGTCGCCACCAGCAGGGCTACGTTTAGAGTGCGGCCATGGTGAACCGTTTCCAGTACCTATGTACATCAGGTCCAACTCAGGGTCGAACACCATACTGTTCCACACGGTACCGCCACCACCCGTTTCCCAATACTTACCGCTTGGGTCCCAAGTTTTGGCGGCGACCTTCATAGCTTCATTTTCAAATGGTTTTGATGGATCGCCAGGAACTGTGAACCAACGCCAAGCTTGTTTACCGGTCTGTGCATCATAGGCAGTAATATATCCGCGGACACCAAATTCCGCGCCGCCATTGCCGATAATCACCTTACCTTTAATCACCCGCGGTGCGCCGGTAATGGTGTAGGCGCGCGAAGTATCAATAATAGTGTTTTGCGACCAAATTTCTTTGCCAGTTTTGGCGTCAAGCGCAATCAGGCGGCCATCAAGAGTAGTGGCGTATACTTTTCCATCAGATACCGCGACTCCCCGGTTAACCACATCACAACAGGCAATCCTCGCGGTTTCACTCGGAACTTTCGGATCGAAAGTCCACAGATTTTTACCAGTACGTGTATCAATGGCATGCACGATGCTCCACGAAGCAGACACATACATTACGCCATCGACCACAATAGGGGTGGCTTGTATACCCCGCTTGGATTTCAGGTCATACGTCCACGCAAGGCGGAGTTTACTGACATTCTTGTCATTAATTTGATCGAGCGGGCTGAAGCGTGTTTCTTGATAATCGAAGCCGTGTGCAGGCCAATCATGCCCAACTTTTCGGTTGTCATTAATTTTCTTCACACTGACATAAGTTTGCTCATCTACCTTGCCTGCCAAAGCCATCGAGGGAGTGAGAACCAGCGCGACCAGAGCCAATGCTGAGTGCCAGCTTGCAATTTTTCTAGGTAACGGATACATGAGAATTTCCTTGTTGTTTCAGCTATATATTATTTTTTTCGCGCATCCTAGGCCTTTGTCAGAAGTCTAGCGCCACGATTAGTATTTATAATATTTTCAGTACTCTCAGGTTCAGACGGTGCTGTTCTTCGAACCCATTTTCTACTTCGATATCTCTGCCGTAATTGACGATAAATTGAAGAGTGGGCGTTACAAACCAACTGGTACCCAGCGTAAACTTACTCGTTTTGATTCGGTCATCTTGATTGACTCCGCCTACTTCGGTTTCACCACCAAAGGTGTGAGATAGACCACCTCGCAAATCCCAATCCGCTGCCAACTGATATCTAAGGAAACCTTGAAGCTGAACTGATGGATCCTGTTTCATCGTGGCTTTGCTAGCGCCGAACTCATCATTCTCGCCATACAGGGTGACGTCACCGATTAGATCTAAAGTCCATTTATCGCTAAGACCGGTGATATAGCCGCCCTGCAGAACAAACTTCCAACGATTCTCTCCGAGATTGAGAGCATCATCGTGCTTATAATCTCCGGTAGGGACGTACACAAAAGGGGTAATACCAAAGTAGGTGCTACTTTCCGGCTGATTTACTAGCCAAACAGTGGCCGCAAGAATTAAGTCACCGAACCCCTTTGCGTCCCCTAATGCGCTGAGGTCATCTTTTGCCTCAAGCTCACCAAAGGGCAGAAGAAATTGCGGATCGACGATATAACCCCCAATCTCGGTAAAGTGTACACCGCGTAGAATACCGACACGCGAATCCAAACCAGCATCTATCGGCTGCTTATCCCCGCTGCTATAAAGTGCGTCACGAGTGGCGTCCTGATAGTAAGCATAGCGAGATTTGTACCCGCTGGCAAGGCGGTATAATCGCCCGCATCCACGTCTACTGCGGCCGCAAATTCTACATGTGATGTAATCGACGCCACGAGCGCGATGGAGAGAAGTTGCGAGCAATGCTTTCTATTTGTCATTGTTTATCCTTATTGGTATGGTTGGTAACAGCCATTAAAAGCACGCTCCGTGCCATACAATTGGACATATATCAAAAAGAAATAAAATATAATTAAATCAAATATTTATAGGCAACTCCCACGAATTGAATTTAACTATTTAAATCAAGCTGTATCGTATTGATACAGCCTCTTCTCAACCGATCGTCTAAGAATAAAACACTTGTCGGAGACAATGATGAACACAACCGGCTTACAGCTTGACCACCAACTTCTCGAAGCGCGGCAATTATTTGAAGAAGGTCGGGAAGTGCCACCTCACTGGGTACGGGGAGAAGTAGTTCGTTCTTGGCATCGTTCCCGGGAAAGCGGACTGACCCCTTCTGATAAACGCTTGTTCTGCTCCGTTTCAC
>TARA_R110002072_G_scaffold228862_1_pt1 | contig 20043 bp, 16 predicted proteins | sample TARA_R110002072 | Tara Oceans TARA_R110002072 (sample SAMEA4397118) | marine metagenome | biome: Polar Biome; feature: [SRF] surface water layer (ENVO:00010504); material: water (ENVO:00002006), including particulate matter (ENVO:01000060) such as... | depth 5 m | reverse complement strand
GCCGTCCAAACTGGGTAGAAGTCGCGCGGCTCCGTACAACCGCCTCCGTACTATCGATGAGTCACGCGAGGTTCGACAGCACGATGTCGACCTCGTCGGACGAACCCAGGACCACGCTGGTGCGCTGGTGCAGGGCCTCGGGCTCGACCTCCATGGTCCGCACCGTGCCGGAATAGGCCTTACCACCAGCCTGCTCGATGATCATCGCCATCGGGTTGGCTTCGTACATCAAGCGCAGTTTCCCGTTCGGCGCCTTCTCGGTCGGCGGGTACAGGAACACGCCACCCTTCATCAGAATGCGGTGCACGTCCGCGACCATCGCGCCGGCGTAACGGCTGGAGTAGCCGTTGTCGTGGGCCCACGACAGGTACTTCCGGTAGCCCTCGGGGAACGAGTTCGTGTACGCCTCGTTGATCGAATAGGACTTGTTCGCTTGCGGGATCCTCACGTCGGCGTCGACCAACAGGAACGAGCCGATGGACGGATCCAACACGAACATCTGCACGCCGCGGCCGGTCGTCAGCACGAGCACCGTCGACGGTCCGTACAGGACGTAGCCCGCCGCGATCTGGTTGACGCCCTTCTGGCGGACGGCGTTCTCGATCGGGTCGGCGCGGCGGTCGTGGTGCAGGATCGAGAAGATCGTCCCGACCCCACCGCACGTGTCCAGGTTCGACGAGCCGTCGAGCGGATCGAACAGGGCGATGTACGGACGCTCCTGACCATCACAGCTGAGGATCAACGGCTCTTCGTTCTCTTCGGAGGCCACGATGGCCAAACCGGCGCGCTTGCCGAGGCAGGCGAGCAGAGTCTCGTTCGCGATGACGTCCAGCTTCTGTTGCTCCTCACCTTGGACGTTCTCGCTGCCCATGGCACCCAGCACATCTTCGATCCGGGCCCGACGGCAGCGCGCCGCGATGTACTTCGTGGCCAGCGAGATGGCGGACAGGATCCAGGTGAAGCGGCCCGTGGCATGCGGGTGCTTGTCCTCCTCGGCGAGAAGGTAGGACTGGATCGAGAGCAGGTTCTCCTGCCCGAGTTGCGGCAGGGCATCCTCGAGTTTCATGATGGTGGGGTGCGAGGTGGGGGGGGAGGGGAGCGTTGAGAGGCCAACAGGATAACGTGCCTCTGGCGCTGGCCAGCGATTCCTGGCTCGAACGAACACGGCGGACCTCTCCCGAAGGAAAGATCCGCCGCATGAAGTGCACGGGGACCCAGGGAAGACCCTGGTCTCAGTTCGTGGCGATCAGTTGCAGAACGTGACGGACGTCGAGTTCGTCAAGTTCGCAGCGGACGAGCCATCGCGGAACCAGGTCTGGAAGTACCAGGTGTCGCCGGGCGCGAAGTTCTGCAGCTGGGGCAGGGTCGTGTTGTCGACGTTGAAGGAGAACGTGCCGGAGGGACCGGAGTTCGAGAGCAGGCTGGTCAAGCGGTAGAAGGTCGGGCCCACGCAGAGCGTGCCACCCGTCGGGAGGACGATGCTGGTCGTGCTTTGCGACATGACCGGGAAGCCGAACTCGTTGGCCGGGATGACCGCGCAGTCGAGCTGCAGGTCGTTGGCGATGACGTTCGTGCTGCCGACCATGTTCTGAACACCGGGGAAGCCCAGCGAGTTCACCATGTTCGGGACGCCGGTGCAGAGGTTGCTGACCGAGCCGCCCGAGCAGCAGTTGGCGCCGGGGACGATAGCGTCCGCGGAGAGGGTGCTGCCGGTGCCCGGCTTGAAGATGCCGAGGTCGACCGAGCCCAAGGAGAGGGCCGGGGCGCTGTTGGCCTCGAAGCTGAACGTGTAGGCGGTGCCCCAACGGATGGCGTTGGCGTTCTGGTTCTGACCGAAGTCCTGCTGGGACTCCCAGCTGATGTCCGAACCCGTCGTGGTCGAGTCCCAGTCGGCGTTGCCCCACGGCGAACCGCTGTGGTGCTCGACGTCGGTGTACTGGAGGTTCATGGGCGCGCAGATCGTCGGGATCGAGATCGAGTTGACGGCGCGGTCCGAGTTGAAGTTGTGGACGACGTAGTCGTAGCGGTACGCGCCGCCACCGATGTCGGTCGCCTTCGAGCCGACGAAGAAGATGCCGTCGATCGTGTCACCTGCGGGGCCCGTGCCGCCTTCGGCGACGATGCGGACTTCGCTGATAACGACGTCGTTGTGCGTGTCCTGCCAGCCGAAGATGCCCGGATCGAACATGTTGATGCCGCCGGTCGTGCTGACGTTCGAGTTGGCGTTGCCGGCGCTCGACCACTGGATCTCGATCCACGACGAGTTGTTGCGGGCGAGGCCGTACTCGTGGTCGTGCTCGGAGACGTACTGGATCTCGGCGATGTAGGTCGAGGCGGGGTCGGCGCACAGGGCGGCCTCACACTGCAGGCGACCGCGGGTGGTGCTGTTGCCCGAGGGGGTGGCGGACCAGTTGGCGGGCCAAACACCGGTCGTCGGGTTGACCTCGAACTTCGCCACGCCGTTCTGGCCGTCGTTCAGGCCGGAACCGTACGTGTCGGCACAACCGATGCCGAGGTGGTTGCAGCCGGTTCCGAAGACGCAGGTGCCACACGAGGTCTCGCTGACCGCGCAGAAGCTGTCCTTGAGCCAGGAGTAACCCAGTTGGGTGAAACGGCCGTCGGGAGCCACGCGGTAGATGTTCTGGCCGATGACCGGCGCATCGTTGGCGCTGTCGTCCCAGCGCACGACCTCGTCGCCGACGTTGCAGGACGTCGAAGCCATCGAGAACGCGGCGATACCGCCGCTGCTGCCGTACTCGGAGATCGAGGACGAGTTGTTCGCGATGCGCGAAACGGCGACGTCGGGCCCTTCGGTGTTGTTGGCCACCTGAGCAGAAGCGGATGCCACGAGGAGAGCGGCGGCACCGATGGAGAGTGTGTTGCGAAGCATAATCACGTTCGAAGGGGGATCTGAGTCGAGGGTGTGCTGTGGGAGATGCGATCGAGGACCTACGTGGTCCGGGCGAGCCTGCCGACTCGTCCTCATGCAGGAACCGGCTCCGACTGTGACGACGGGGGTCTCCGCTTGCGAGGGCACCAGTTTAGGGCCCCACTTGGACTCCGGAACGCTCGAACAGGTTCCATTCCCAACGTGGGAAGAACGATTCCGGCGTACCCCCCGCCATGGGGGCCTATTCGCCGGTTTGTGTCCGGATCTTGTCGGCATTCAGGCCGAGTTGTCCAAGGAATTGGACCAACCCTTGGTCGTCCGGGAAGCGAGTCAATGCGGTGCGCGCTGCCGCTTCGGCTTCTTCCCGCTTGCCCTGATTCATGCAGATGTCGATGACCGCAAGGTGGAACTGCACTTCGTTCGGAAGTGCAGCAAGACCAGAGCGTGCGCACGCGAGCATCTTGTCCTGTTGATCAGCGAAGGGATACACGTCGCGAAGGATCGCCATGCGCAGGGGAACGTCATCGGGATGTTCCGCGAGCTTCGCTTCGAACGCGTCGACCACCGTTCGGGTGGCAGCCTCGGCCTCGGCCTCACGACCGAGCGAACGCAACAGTTCGACCTTGGTCCTCGTGTACGGGAGGAACGTGGGTTCGAATTCGAGCCCCGCATCCAGCAGCCGCAAGCAATCGTCGATGCGACCGCTCTGCGAGTAGTAGCCCTGGACCAGGATCAGACGTGCGTCGCGATGCATCGGATCCAGCACGAGGGCCTTCTCGAAGAACCCGCGCGCGCGTTCCTGGTCGTGCGTCACCATCAACAGCCAGCCGTACTTCGCCGTCAGGTGCGCACTGCGCGGGCGCATCTGGAGCCCTTCCCCGACGATGGCGATCGCCTGGTTCATCGTCCCACGGGTCTGGTGCGCACCGACCAGCGCGTCCCACGCGTAGCCGATGTCCGGGTCGAGCCGCACCGCTTCCTCGAAGTAGGCGATGCCCTTGTCGAGGGCAGCCTTGTCGGGTTCCAGCGTGCTGAGGCTGTCCTGATGCTGCTTCAGGAAGTAGTAGCCCAACTCGAGCGAATAGAGGTTCACCCGCGGGTTGCGTGCCTGCGCGATTCGCATGTCGTTCAGGAAGCGCTGATCGTCCCCTTGGATCAAGGCGGCCCAAGCCACGAGCCGCGCGACCGCGGGGTCCAGGATCAATCCGTATTCGTTGACGCGCTCTCCGTGCTTCTGCACGAACGCGGCGGCAGCGACCTGATCCTCGGTCGGCGTCGGAGCCGTCTGGAACCAACCGATGTGCAGGTCGCTCAGGGACGACTTGAAGGTCTCGCGCGCCAGCACGCTCTCGACCTGCATCCACGCCGAGTGGCTCCACAGTCCGAACAGCCCGAGGCCGACGATCGCGAGCAGCTTGCCGCGCATGGTCCACGAACCGGACGACTTGAGGGGCTTGCCCGCGAACGTCACATCGGGTCGCGTGACCAGTTGGAACATCTTCAACGCGGCGAACGCGAACACCGCGGCGATGCCCATCGAGAACAGGAACGGCACGACCTGGTACAAGCTCCCGAGGACGCCGACGCCGTGGACGGCCGCGAACGTGGCCAGGAACGTCGCGAGCAGCACGCCCTCCTCGGGCCAGCTGAGCGCGGTGGGGACCTGGCTGGGTTCGCGCCGCGGCTTCGCACCGAGCGACGGCTTGCCGAAACCGAAGTACAGCGCGTCCTTGGGACACACGCTGATGCAGTCCATGCACTTCATGCAGCCCGGATCGACGACCATGCCGTAGTCGCGGACTTCGCGCGCGACGGCGACGTTCGAGGTGCAGGTGAGCGTGCAGTGACCGCAACCCTCGCAGGCGTCGGTGACGCGGATGCGGCCGGGCGACACCTTGTCCAGCACGCCGAAAATGGCGCCGTAGGGGCAGCCGTACGTGCAGAACCCCTTGGCCCCCAGGAAGTACACGCACAGGAATCCCGCGGTGAACAACGTGGCGACGCCGACGAAGACGCCGGGCATCGTGCTCCAGAAGTCTTGGGTCGAGAGGTGGGTGGTCGTCTCGAGATCGAGGCCTCTGCCGGTCACGGCCAGGAACCCGCGATAGACCGACGGCCAGAAGAACATGTAGAACGCAGCGAGCACCGGCATCCACACCATCACGCGCGAACGCAGGGGCCGCGGACGGATCCCGACCTTGAGCAACAGCCACCGACTGGCGTCCTGGAGCGCCACGACGTGACACGCCCAGCCGCAGAAGAAGCGCCCGAGCAGCAGCGTCGAGCCGATCGTGACCAGGAAGAAGATCAGGCCGGTGTTGATGACGGAGCGTTTGGAGAACTCCATCGCCTCGCTGGGCTCGACCAGGCCGAGCGTCTCGCCCGTCTGCATCCAGTGCGCGACGTGGATCGCGAATAGGAGGTGGACCAGGAGCAACACCCCGATGCGCCAGCGACTCATCGTGGAACGTTTCGGTCCGGGGGAGGTCTGTCCGGGCGCCGTGCAGTCCTTCTTGGGAGCCGTCGCCGGCGTGTCCTTCGTCTTCGCAGCCATGGGGCAGGAAGTCTATCCGTAGAGGCCGCCCGGCGGTCTCCTCTTGGACCCTGGCTTCCGATCCGATTCGGACCCACGCCCCGGAATCGGGCGTACTTCGAACTTCTCGCAGGGCATGCCGCTCTCCCGCTCGACCACGGCCGAGGGCAATTCACGGCACATGAACCCGTACGCACGACAGCCCCGCGGTCGATCGGGCTCGTGGGTGATCATGTGATGCATACAGCGAGAGCAGTCGGGTACCACGGCGTGTCCTCCTCCGGATACCATGGGGTTTCGGGTCCGTTCCACAGGGACCCTTGCGGCCTGGGCAGCCTACCGATCGGGATCGAGCAAACCCAGGCGCTGCGCACGCGGGAACGCCCCCTCGACGCTCGATCCAACCAGCCCGACTCCCGTTCGTCCAATTCTCAATTCTCACGACCCGAAGACCGCCCTTTGACACGCCGAGAGGAGATCGACTGGCTGCGCCGTGCAGCGAACGAAGGAGACGTGGACGCGCAGTTCGACTTGGGCTGCGCCTACGCCGACGGCGACGGTGTGCCCCAGAGCTACAACACCGCGTACCGTTGGTTCGAGCGCGCCGCCGGGAACGGCGACGTCGAGGCCATGACGGCCGTGGGCTACTGCCTCTTGAACGGCGAGGGTGTCGACGAGGACCAGGCGGAAGCCGTGCGTTGGTTCGAGAAGGCCCGTGACGCCGGCGACAACGACGCGCCGCGCTACCTCGCCAGCTGCACGCTCTACGGCGAAGGTCTGCCCCAGGACGTCGAGGCTGGATTGAACCAGGCGCTCGAAGGTTGGGAGACCACCCAGGACGTCGAGTACGCGCACCTGATCGCGTGTGCGCACAACGATCTGTTGGGCGACGACGTCCAGGCGCTCGAGTGGCACCAGCGCGCGGCCGATCTGGGTCACGACGAATCGATGGTCTGGATGGGTTACTACACCCGCTACGGCATCGGGGTCGAGCGCAACCTGCGCGCTGCCTTCCGTTGGTACAAGCGTGCCGCGGACGAGGGCAACGATGCCGGCATGGCCAACCTGGCCATCTGCTTCCACAACGGCGAAGGCGTCAAGACCGACCCCGTCCTGGCCTTCGAATGGCGCGAACGCGCCGCTGCGATGGGGCACACCGAGAGCCGCATCTGGCTCGCGGTCTGCCTGTTGCACGGCACGGGTTGCGACGCCGACCCGGCCGCTGCGATCCGCAACCTCGAGGAGCTCGCCGACGAGGACCCCGGCGCCTCCCTGATGCTCGGCGAGAAGTACTACTACGGCGAGGTCGTCGATCGCGACGCGGTCAAGGCCGTGTCCTGGTTCCAGCGCGCCGCCGACGAGAACATCCCCGAAGCCTGGACGTTCCTGGGCGTGTGCGCCTGGAACGGCGAAGGCCGCGACCGCGATCGCAAGGGCGCGCTCGAGCTCTATCGCCGCGGCGCGGACCTGGGTGACAGCCACGCGCTCTACAACCTCGCGCTCGCCTACCGTGGCGGCGAGGTGGTCGAAGAGGATCTCACGCGCTCCGACCAACTGCTCGAACAGGCGGCGATGAGCGGCAACGGCCCGGCCGCCGTGCTCCTCGCCGAACGCCACATCGAAGGCGATGGTGTGCCCAAGGATCCCGCGCTCGGCGTCACCTACTTGCAGCCCGCTGTCGACGACGAGGATCCCGACGCGCTCTACCTCATGGCGGAATGCTTGCGCGACGGCGTCGGCGTCCCCATCAACGTCGAACGCGCGTTCGCGCTGTTCGAGTTGGCCAACATCCAAGGCCGCGACGCACGCGTCGAGCTGGGCCAGTTGCGCCGCTTGATGCGGGACGACGATTGACGCGGCTTCAGATCGCGGTGCTGGTGGGTATCGCATGCAGGCTCGCGCTTCAGCTTGCCTCGGTGGTGTTGGCTCACCGCGCCGAACTGGAGCCGCCTTCGCGATTGAAAGGCTGGGGGCTCTCGTCCGAGGTGTGGCGCAGGTCCAGGGCGCACACGTTGGAGACCCTGTACCCCAAATGGATCGGACGCCTCCTCACCCTTGGTGGGCTCATCTGGCTGTGGCTCTCGGGAACGGCTGACTCGTTCGCTCTTTGGGCGTCGAGTCTGAACCACGGATCCATCTACTTCGGATCTACGGTCTACTTCACCTGCTTGGTGCTCGGCAGCAGAGTGATCCAACTCCCGTTCGCCGCGTGGACGAGTTTCCACGTCGAGCCGCGTTACCGCCCAGTTCCGAACCCGGCCAAGCAACGAATCAACCTCCTCTTCGGACACCTCGTTCTCGACCTGGCGAAGGTGTTCTGCCTGAGCGCCGTGTTGGCCGTGATGATGGCGAATCGAGGGATGCCCTTCTTCGTGCCGCCCGTACTGGTCGCAGCGTTCCTGGTCCTTTACTCGATCGGAACGGCATCGAGGAGCATGAAGAAGGCGTTCGGTGGTGCGCGGCGTTTGGATTCGATGCCGGTATGGCTCTCGATCCAATCCGTTGCCAAGTCCGCGCAACTGTCCGTGTCGAACGTTCACGTTCTAGCGGCATCGAAGAGCCAGAGCGTCGTGAACGCCATGATGGTCGGTTCGGGTGAGAACCGTGAGGTCCTCTTGTTCGACAACTTGATTCGCAAGTTCACACCTGAACAGGTGGCTGCGGTCGTGGCCCATGAATTCGGGCACGCCGAGGGCGAGCACCTTCGGTGGATGGGGCTCGTTCGCTTCGCGGTGCTCGCGACGGTCTACTCCATAGCTGGATGGTGCATCTCGAATCCGAGCTTCTGCACGGAAATGGGTTTCATGTCGTCCTCTCCATTGGTCGCTCTGCTCGGGGCGTACATCCTGATCCTGCCAATCGATACCTTCCTCCTGGGGCCGATCTTGTTCGGGCTGTCACGACGCAACGAGTGGGCCGCCGACCGATTCGCCGCGGAGCGATGCGGGGTCGCCGAAGACCTAGCGCAAGCATTGATCGGTATCTCGGAGCACAATCTCAGCCAGGTCGCGTCGCACCCGTTCAACGTCTTCTTCGCCGGGACGCACCCGTCCACCGAAGAACGAGTGACGCGACTGTTCGCCCAAGCGAACGCGTCACCTAGTTGAACTGAACCAGGATCGCGTTCGAGAAGTTCGCGGTCGGGTTGCCCAGCGTGTCGACGTCGCGGTACCAGAGCTGGAACGAGTGCTGGTCACCGGGGTGAATCAGCTGACCGACGGGCGCATAGGGCAGTTCGAGCGGGACGTCGAAGCCTGAACCCGTTGCTGACGTGCCCGACACGTTCTGGAGCACACCGCTGGCGTCGAACTGGGCGATGGAGTTCAGCTGCGGCAGGCCTTGATTGGCTGCAACCGTCGGGTTGTAGCGTCCGGTCGGTTGCGAGAGGCAGTGAACGCCCTCGAAAACGTTGATCACCGGGCCGATGCCTTGGCCGACGAAGAAGAAGCCGAACGCGCCGGGAGGGCCGTGCGTACACTCGAGGTGCAGGTCGCTGCCCGTGCCGCTTCCGAACGCGCTGGTGTCGAGCTCCGCCTGGAACCCGGTCGTGTTCGGCAGCGAATCGCACGGGAACTCGAGACCTGGCGTGCTGATGCTCACCTCGACGTCCGTGGTGGCGAAGTTCAACTGGATCGAGCTGGTCAGATTGCCGACGCTGAATCCTCCGAACGCGTTGATCCCACCGGGGGTGCCGGTTCCCGTGAGCACGACGGGTTGGCCGGGCGACGGCCAGCTCTGGTTGCAACCGCCGTTGATGTCCAGTGCACAGGTCGCGCCGCTGCCGCCCATTTCGAGGAACGGCGTCGGCGTGAACTGGCTCGTGAACCAGTCGAAGCCGTGGTCGCACGGCGAGTACACGAAGGAGTCGGCACCGAGCGCCGGGTCGAAGTGGTGCACTTCGTCGCCGACGCGGAGCGAGGAGGCGGCCAGGTCGACCGCGTACGGACTCGAAGGCGTGGAGGCGTCCAATGCGATGCGCAACACCAGCGCATCGCCGATCTGTGCGTTGGGGAACTCGACCAGCGGCGGCCCGGTCATGTCGGACACTTCTCCGGCCAGTTGCAGGACAGGGTTCTGCGCTTGCGCGACGGTTGCGAGGGCGAAGAACGAGGCGAGCGTCGCGATGCGAATCATGATCCGGTGACTCCGAGGTGAGGGCTTCGCCACGAACGTCGCGTGGACATGCGAGCGGGTCGTTCGTGCAGAGTCCTCGTTCTGCGCAGGATCTGTCAAGGCCGAGGGCGTTCAGGCCCGCTGCGTGTCCTGGACCGTCCATTCCGCGTGCGGAGTCGACCCGCGCCTCATTCGCTATCGGTCGGACCGAAACACGGTCGCGGACGCGCTCACTTGATCTTCGACAGCCGCAGCAATTGATCGGCGCGCTCGGCCGCGAGCGTTCCCTCATGCTTCTTCATGAAGGGCTCGAGCTGGCGGAGCCACTTGTCCTCGAGTCCGTCCTTCTTGAGACGCGTCTCGATCTTGGCGAAGGCCTTGGCGGCATCGAACTCCGGTTCCATCTCGTCGCTGGCGAGCCGTTCTTGGATCGGTGCCAGAAGGCTCTCGATCTCCACCACCCCCTCGGCGGAATCAGCCAGATCCTCGAGCCGTTCCGCGGCCTCTAGCAGATAGCCGTTCGAGATACGCCATTCGATGCCGCGGATGCGCGTCGCGATGTTCGCACGAAATCCTTCGAGCATCGCCACGGCCGCCGGCGCGTCGTCGTCGCCGGGGAGTTCGACTTCGATGGCCGCTTGGAAGGCCTTCTCGTAGTCCCCTTTCTGGAACGACTTCCATGCGCCGTGCAGCGACCTCGGTACGTCCTTGGAGACCTTGGTCGCCCGCTTGATCTCGAGCCGGATCGCGTCCTCGATGTCCTTGTGCAGCGAGATGGGGTTGCCCATCAAGAGCACCTCCCCTTCGCTCGACAGCAACGCGCAGACGGGCAACTTGTCGGTGTCCAACACCAGGGGTTGCTCGTTGCCCCACATCGCGGTCGTCGCCATCCAGCCTTGGTTCCACGCGAACTGCTCGGCCTTCTTCTTCGATGCGCCTTGTGCTTCGACGAACAGGATCGCCAGGTCGTCACCGAACGCCTCGGCGAGCTTGAGCGAGGACGGCACCGCCGTCCCGACGCAAGGGCCTCAGGTCGTGCCCCAGTACTCGATCAGGACCGGCTTGCCTTTCAGATCGGCGAGCGACTCGATTCCCATGCCGTTGAGCGGCTTCTGGCGAAACTCGTGGACCGGCCGGCTGCCGACCTCGATCCCCTGGGCTTGGACGGTCGCAGTCAGGCCGAGCAGGCCGATGCAGAGAGTTCGGAGAAGCATGGTGGGGTCCGAGAGTTCTTTCGGGACTGCGTTCGAAGGATCGCCGACGAGAGTTCCAAGATCGGATGCAGAGTCAGATCCTGCAGCCGATTCCCCGTCCGCGCCAGCCCGTGGTTCCCGCGATGTCACACAGGCATGGACCCGCGGGCCCTCAATTGCGGTCCAGGCGGTCCACCAGCATCTCGGCGGCGTCCAGGAGTCGCAACGTGCTGGTGCTGTAGAGCCACGCCGGCAGCGACACGATCTGGTCCTTCTGGAGTGCGCGCAGTCCCTGGGCGGAAGGGTGCGCGCGCAGGGTTCCGATCGCCGGGCTGACGCCCTCGAGGTTCTCGGACACGAGCAGGAGGTCCGGGTCGAGCACCAGCAAGCGCTCGATGTCGATCTCGTAGACGCCCTCGGCACCGTCCTCGGCGCCCGCATTGGTGAGCCCCGCGAGTTCGAACATCAAGTGCCACGTCGTGTTCGAACCGCTCGAGGAACCGTCGCCCCCGTAATTGCCATACGTCATGGCGCGCATGGGTTCGCTCCCCGCAGTGCGTTCGGCGAGTCGCGCGCGGCGCGCTTCGAGGTCCGCGATCAACGCGTCACCCGCGTCCTGGCGTCCCAGCGCATCGGCCACCGCGTTCACCGAATCCGTGATGTGCTCCCACTTCGTGACCGTCGGCAGCACCATCATCGCGATGCCGTTCTCGCGCAGCCACGCACCTTGCGTGGGGGACTGCCAGTCGTGGATGAGGACGAGGTCCGGGTCGAGCGCGAGGATGTCCTCGGTATCCACGTTCGTCATCTGTTTCAGATCACGCCACGGCTCCGGATCGTCCGCCAGCGATGAATATTCGAACGCGGTCGCCGGCAGCGCTTGGATCTGGCTGCGATCGGCGATGGCGACGAGGACGTCGAGTGCCGCGGCGTTCGTCGCGTAGACGTTCGTGACGGTGACGGGAACTTCGATCGTCGTTCCGTCCGGCGCGGTGACCGTCCGCATCGCGATCGGAGCCGTGTCGTCGTGTCCGCGGCAGCCGAGGAGCGTCGCCGCCAGGAGAATTGCGATGCGTTGCATGAGGTTGGATCTAGCGTGCCGCACGTCGCACGCGCAGCCAATCGAAGGTACTGCGCCAAGCGCTCTTGCGGGGAGCCACGGGCGGGCCGTCGACCGGAACCTCGCACCAGGCGATCCCCGAGCGTGCGGCCATCAAAGCCAGTGCAGCATCGAACTCGAGATCGACCGGAATGGCATCGAGCACGTCGAGCGCGCGGTCGCCGAGCAGCACGAAGGCCGGCTCGAGTTCGGCCACGCGGCGACCCAGGCACCAACGACGCCAAAGTGCGCGAACGGGGCTGGATTTCGCACGTCGCGACCGTCCGATCACCATGTCGACGCGCTCCAGCCAGGGCAGCAATTCGCTCACCTGGCCCAGCGGGATGCGCCCACGCAGGTCGGAGATCAGGACCGGGCGATGGCGCGTGTTCCCGAGCCCGACCTGGACGGCCTCGTGGAAGCTCACCTGGCTGCCGACCCAGATGCCTCGGATCTCGGGCACCTGCGCCGACCAACCGTCGACGACGGCCGGACCGTGATCGCCAGGACCGTGGTCGACGACGAACAGGTCCCAGGCCTCGAGTTCGCTGGCCAGGGCCTCGGCGGCATCCGCCAACACGGGCGCGAGCACGTCACCGGCGCTCTCGACGACGAGCACGATGGACAGTTCGGCCGCCGGATCGGGCAGGTCGATGAGCTGGGCCGGACGACCGGAGCGAGCCGGCTTGTGCGGAACGATGGAGCGGGTGACGAGGGACATTCGGGCGTCATTTTATCCGCCGCGGGCCGAGCCGTGTGAAGCCCGAGTTGAGGAACACGAAATGCCGTGTGGGGTCCTTCTGTCGCAGCCGGAACGGGCACGAAAAAGGGGCGCGTCATCGCGCCCCCGTCTCGTGGTTCCACCAGGTGGATTCGGTGTGCTTCGCGCCTCAGCGCAGCAACGTCTTCGTCTTCGAACCGAACAGGCTCTTCAAGCGACCCATCACGTTCGAGTGGATCTGGCACACGCGGCTCTCGGTCAAGGACAGCATCTCGCCGATCTCACGCATCGTGTGACCGACCTGGTAGTACTGCTCGATGATGAAGCGCTCCTTGTGCGTCAAGGAACGCGTGATGTAGCCCATCATGTCGGCCTTGTGCAGCTCGCCGAGCGGGTCGATGGACTTCTTGTCCTCGAGCACGTCGACCTTCTCCATCGAGCTGTCGTCGTCGCGGTCCTCCCACTTGTCGGACAGCGAGTACATCGCCTTGGCGCTGGCGCCCTGGATCTCCTTGGAGAGCTCCGCGTGGTCCATCTCCAGGTTCTGCGCGAGCTCCGAGTGCGTGGGCTCGCGGCCGTACTCGCCGGTCAAGCGCTGCAGGGCCTTGTCGATCTTGGACGCCTTCAAGCGCACGAGGCGCGGCACCCAGTCCTGGCTGCGCAGCTGATCGAGGATCGAACCGCGGATCCGCGTCGTGCAGTACGTCTTGAACTTGATCCCGCGGTCCGGGTCGAAGCCGCGGATGGCGTCCATCAGGCCGAACAGGCCGGCGGACACGAGGTCGTCGATCTCGATCGACTTGGGCAGCGTTTGCAGCAGGCGCTCGGCGATGTATTTGACGAGCGGATAGTGCCGCTCCATGAGGATGTTGCGGATGCGCTCGATCTGCTCGGCGTCCGGCTTGTCCACCGCGCGGCGGTAGAGCGCCCAGATCTCCTCGGTCGGCATCTCCTCGACGGGGAGCTTGGCGAGGGGCGTCTTCTTGGTCGCGGCACTCTTCTTGGTGGCCGTCTTCTTCGTTGCAGTCTTCGGCATCGCTTCCTCAGCAGTGGCCTTGGCGGCCTTCGCGGTGCCGGCGTTCGGTTGGGGTTCGGGGGTCATGTCTTCGGGCCTCACTCGACCATCATCAGGGAGTGCACCGGGACATCGCCCAGCTTGGCGCGCCCGTCCAGGAAACCCAACTCGATGACGAAGCCACAGGCCACGGGGGTGCCGCCGACCTGGCGCACCAGCTTGAGCGCGGCGCCCATCGTCCCGCCCGTCGCGAGCAGGTCGTCGATCATCAGCACCCGCTTGCCCTCGCAGGCGTCCTGGTGGATCTGGATCTCGTCGGTGCCGTACTCCAGCTCGTACGACTCCGAACGCGTCTTCCACGGCAGCTTGCCGGGCTTGCGGATCGGGATGAAGCCCTTGCCCAGTTGGTTGGCCAGGGCGGTCCCGAAGATGAAGCCCCGGGACTCGATGCCGCAGACCAGGTCGTACGTGCTCGGATCCACCGCGTCCGCCAGGCCTTGGATCGAGGCCCGCAGGCCATCGGGATCCTGGAGCAGAGGGGTGATGTCCTTGAAGACGATGCCGGGCTTGGGGAAGTCCGGTACGTCACGAATGTACGTTTCGATCAAGAGTGCTCCAGGGGCGCGCGTGCGGCGGCGGAATCCGGTTGGGGACAGAGACCACCGCTTGGTTGCATCGGCACCTGGACCTGGGCCGGTATAGCCGACCTCTACATTTCCTCGGGCGCCGGGACGCCCAGGATGCGTAAGCCGTTACCCAGAACGGAGTTACACGCATTTGCGCAGAGGAGCCTCGCCGCGGTTATTGCGGGCTCCTGGCCGAGGACTCGGGACTTGGCGATCCACGAGTTGGTCTCCCGGGCGAGGCCCAGAAGGTACTGCGTCAGCTCGCTGGGCTCGGCGTTCTTGGCGGCGCGCTGGACGACGTCGGGGAAGCGGCCCAGGGCCAGGACCAACGGGCCGGCGTCCTCGAGGGCGTTCCAGTCCGGCTCGGCCCCACCTTCCTCGGCCTCGGCCGCCTTGCGCGCGATGCTCGCGAGGCGCGCGTGCGTGTATTGAACGTACGGTCCGGTGTCGCCCTCGAAGGACAGGACCTCCTCCCACGTGAACGCGATGTCCTTGACGCGCTCGCGCTTCAGGTCGTTGAACACGACGGCGCCGACGCCGACCTGCTCGGCGATCTTGGCGGCGTTGGCGAGGCCCGGGTTCTTCTCGGCGATGACCTCGCCGGCCTGGCGCGCGGCTTCGTCCAGCACGTCCTCCAGGAAGACGACCTTGCCTTCGCGCGTGCTCATCTTGCCCTCGGGCAGGCGCACCATGCCGAAGTCGATGTGCTCCATGCGCGGCTCCCAGTCGAGCTGCATGCGCTGGAGCACCATCTTCAGCTGGCTGAAGTGCAGGCGCTGGTCACCGCCGACGACGTACAGCGCGCGTTCGAACGCGTAGAGCTCCCAACGATGGAAGACGGCCGCCAGGTCGCGCGTCGCGTACAGCGTCGTGCCGTCGGACTTGCGCAGGATACACGGCGGCAGGTTCTCGTTGAACTCGGTCAGGCTGACGACGAGGGCGTCGTCGGACGTCTCGGTCACACCGGATGCGACGATGCGCTCGATCGTGGCGTCCAGGTGGTCCTCGTAGAACGCCTCGCCGCGCACTTCGTCGAACGTCACACCCAGGCGCTTGTACGTCTTGTCGAACTCGGCCAACGACAATTCGGTCAGCTTGCGCCACGTGGCGCGCACCTCGCCGTCGACGCCGCTCTCGAGTTCGCGGAAGGCCTCCTTGCCCTCCTCGGCGAGCGACGGGTCGTTCTCGACCTCTTCGTGGAAACGCACGTAGAGGGACAATAGAGCTTGGATCGGGTCGTTCTCGATGTCGACCGTATCGCCCCAGCGGTTCATCGCCGCGACGAGCTTGCCGAACTGGCTGCCCCAGTCGCCGATGTGATTGATGCCCACCGTCGTGTAGCCGAGGTGGTCGTGCAGGCGTTGGATCGCCGCGCCGATCACGGTCGAGCGCAGGTGCCCGACGGACATCGGCTTGGCGATGTTCGGCGAGGAGAGGTCGATGACGATGGTGCGTCCGTGCCCCTCGTCGCTCTTGCCGAAGTCCTGGCCCTGGTCCAGGATCGCGCCGATGACGGTCGACGCGAGCGCCGTGCGATCGATGCGGAAGTTCAGGTACGGACCGGCGGCTTCGACGGTGATGCCTTCTAGACGCGCGGGCAACTTGGCAGCCAGGTCGGCGGCGATGGCGGGCGGTGCTTGCTTGAGCGCCTTGGCCAGCGGGAAGCACGGCACGGCGAAGTCGCCCAGCTTGGGATCGCGCGCGCGCTCGAGCTTGAAGGCGTCGGCGTCCAGTCCGGACTCGGCGGCGAGAGCGTTCAGGATCGCGTCGGTGAAGGCTTGCATGGTTCGTCTCGTCAGGACCAGTTGGCCCATTCTTCGTTGGCGTCCTCGAGCTCGCGCTCGAACTCGGCGATCTGGAAGTGCACGTCGCGCACCTTGGCGGAGTCCGAGTAGACGTCGGGCGACGCGATCGACTCGTTCAGCTTCTTGATCTCGTCCTCGAGCTCGATGATGCGCTTCTCGAGCTTCTCGAACTTCCAGGGATTGCGCACGCCGCCGCTGTTGCCGCCCTTCTTGGACGACTTGGACTTGCCGTTGCTGGCTGCCTTGGCCTTCTCCTCGGCCTCGCGCTGGCTCTTCTTCGCCGCGGCTTCCTTGGCGGCACGCGCAGCGGTGGCCTCGTCGCGTTCGGCCAGCTTGGCGTCGCGATAGGCGCTGTAGTTGCCCTCGTACTCGGTGACGCCGCCGTCCGCGACCTCCCACGTATCGGTGGTGAGGCCGTCCAGGAACTCGCGGTCGTGGCTGATGCAGACGAGCGCGCCGCCGAACGAACCCAGCATCTCCTCGAGCGCCGTGCGGCTCGCGAGGTCCAGGTGGTTGGTCGGCTCGTCCATCGCGAGCCAGCTGGGCTTCGACATGACGAGCAGCGCCAGCGCCAAACGCGCGCGCTCGCCACCGGAGAGCGTCGAGACCTCCTTGTCGACCTCGTTCCCGCGGAACAGGAACCGCGCCAGGTGGTTGCGGATCTCCAGGTCGGTCATGTGCGAGTGCCGACGATAGACCTCGGACCACGGGTTGCCGTCGGTCCTCAGGTGGCTCGTGTCCTGGTCGAAGTACGCGACGGATTCGCCGTGCCCGCGCAGGACCTCGCCGCCCATCGCGTCCAGTCGACCGGCCAGGATCTTCATCAACGTCGTCTTGCCCGCGCCGTTCGGACCGACGATGCCGATGCGTTGACCGCGCGCGATGCGGACGTTGACGTTCTTGATCAGCGGCTTGCCGTCGTAGCCACCGGTCAGGTTCTCGGTCGACAGCACCTTCTCACCACCGCGCGCCGCATCCGGAGCCGGAATGCGCGGGCGACGCACGTCGTGGTGCGGTTGGGTCAGACGCACGACGTGGGTCAACTTCTTCGCGCGGCCCTTGGCCTCGGCGGTGCGCTGGCTGCCCATGTGCTTCTTGATGAACTCGCTCTCCTTGCGAATCATGTCCTGCTGCTGGTCGTACGCCTTCTTGTCGCGTTCGTAGCGTTCGGCCTTCAGGTGGATGTACTTGCTGAAATTGCCCGGATACTGGGTCAATTGCCCGAATTCGAGCTCGAGGATCTGATCGACCGAGTTGTTCAACAACCGCCGGTCGTGGCTGATGACGAGCACCGCGCCGTTCAGTTCGCGCAGGTACTTCTCGAGCCACTCGATGCCGGGCAGGTCCAGGTGGTTGGTCGGTTCGTCGAGCAGCAAGAGGTCGTGTCCGCCGACCAAAGCGTGCGCGAGCGCCGTGCGGTTCTTCTCGCCGCCGGACAGGCTGTTGGCCTCGCGGTCCCACAGGTGTTCCTTGAGGCCGATACCGCTGATGACGGCGTCGACCTTCTGCTCGGTGTTCCAGCCGCCCAGGATCTCGACGCGTTCCGCCAACCGATCGTGCTCGCGCATCAACTGGTCGAGCCTGTCGCCGTCGGCCTCGCCCATCTGCAGGCCGACTTTCTCGTACTCGGCGACGACGGCTTTAGCGTCCGCGAGTCCGGCCTCGACGTGTTGGCGCACCGTGACGCCTTTGGGGAACACAGGTCGTTGCGGGACCGAACCGACGCGGCTGCCCTTGCGGATGATGACCTTGCCCCAATCGGGGTGTTCCTGGCCGGTGATCATCCGGAACAGCGTCGTCTTGCCGCCGCCGTTGCGACCGACGATGCCGACCTTGGTGCCGGGGTCGATCATCAGCGACGCGCCGCTCAGGACTTCCTGGGCGGCGAAGTGCTTCTTCAGGTCTTCGAGGATCAGCAGCGACATGGCGGTGGGGGACTGGCGGTTCCGAAGGGACTCCGCGAACCGCGCAGGATAGCGTCGGCGCCGGCTCGCTTGGCGTGCGGACTCGGGTCAATCGAGCCGGCTCCCTTCCTCAGCGCCGCGGGCGGTGGATCGTCGTGCGGCCGCGCGCGATGTCGGCCTCGGCGGCGATGACCCCGAAGGCGTTCCACGGGCCCTGTTCGACCAGCCGTGCCCATTCCGCCGTGGCCTTCGCGGGATCGCCCATGGCGTAGGTCCAGGCGGCGACGCCGTAGCGGCGGGTCACGTCCTGGATGCCGTCCGGTTCGCCCTCGAGCACCTGTTGTCGCGTCAGGCGGCCGGCATAGAGCATGCACAGGTCGAGGTAGGCGTGGTTCTCGATCACCCGCCAGCGCGAACGCACGTCCGCGACGGCGCGGCGTGCCTCGGGCGCACGGCCGGCGCGCACGAGGGCGTGAAAGCGCCAGTTCAAGGCGGCGGCGCGGCTGTCGTCGTTGAGTGCGGCGTCCTCGGCCGCCTTCCACATCGCGGCGGCCTCGTTCCAGCGCCCTTGCAGATGGAGGGCGAGGGCGAGGTGGTAGAGGATGTTCCCGTGATCGCTGCTGCGCGGGATGCCGTACGGGTTGGGTGCGCCGTCGGGTTCGAGCTGGTTGGGATGCGACTGCGCGAGCAACCAGGCTCTCGACAGGTCGGCCTCGGCGCCCTTGAAGTCGCGCACGCTGATGCGTCGGTGTCCGCGGTGACGCAGCAGGCGATAGCTGTTCGGGTGCTCCGCGATGCGCGCCGTGTACCAGGCGAGGGCTTCGCGATAGCGACCGAGATAGGCGATGCGGCGGCCGACCCAGATCGCGTGGGCCTCGGTGGGGTCCGCGTTCCAGAGGACGCGCGCATCGGCGAGATCCTGCTCCAGCCGTTCGAGTCGCTCGCCCTCGGGCTCGATGCGTTCCAGCGGCGCGCCCAGGAGCGAGCGCCCTTCGACGTCGGACGCGGAAGGGAGCAACCCGCACGCGGCCAGGAACGGGAGTATCAGGGGGAGCAGCAGAAGGGCGCAGCGGAGCATGCACCCGAGGTTATCGCGGGCGAGGCGATCGGAGTCACCTCGGGCCCGGTTAGGATCTGCGCGCCATGGCCGCGCCCCCGCCCGACACCCGTTCCTTCCCCGGTCGCGTGACCGACGTCCGCGACACGGGCGACGACGGCATCGTGCTCCGCATCGCGCTCGAATCGCCCCTTCCGGACCTGCGCGCCGGCCGCTTCTTCATGGTGCGCCGCCAGGACGACCTGTCCCCGGCCATCCCGCGCCCGTTCAGCGTCTACAAGCAGCTCCCGAGCGGTGAGCTCGAGTTCCTGATCAAGGTCATGGGCCGTGGAACGCAGGCCCTGGCCGCGTGCTTGCCCGGCACCGAGGTCTTGGCCGTCGGCCCGCTCGGCAACGGCTGGCCGACCCTGGACGGCGACGGCGCACCCTGGGTCATGGTCGGCGGAGGCATCGGCTCGGTGCCCTTCTACATGGGCATTGCCCAGGCGTTGGGCGGCATGGACGGCGCGACGCCGGCGAAGCCTTCCGATATCACGTTCATCTACGGCGGCCGCACCCGGGGCTTCCTGTACGACCTCGAGCACTTCGAAGCGCTCGGGGTGAACGTCATCGGTGCGACCGACGACGGCACGTCCGGCTTCCACGGCAACGTCGTGCAGGCGCTCGAAGCGGAGTGGGCGTCGGGTCGCTTGCCCGAGAAGGTGCGTTTGTTGACGTGTGGCCCGGACCCGATGATGGAAGCCGTCGTGCACGTCGCCAAGTCACGCGGCCTCGAGTGTCATGTCTCGTTGGAAACGATGATGGGCTGCGGCGTCGGCATCTGTAACGGCTGCGCAGTCCCGACCGAACCTGACGGCCCGTTGGGTGCCTGGCCGATGGCCAAGTGCTGCGTCGACGGCCCGGTGTTCCCGGCAACGTCGATTCGGATGTAGTCGGCGCTCGCGGGCGTCCGGATTGCGTTGATCCACCTCACGTAGTCACGACTGCTTCACGCGGCCAATCCTTCTCGTTCTGACCGGTCATACGCGGCCATACGGTGCCTCGGCCATACGGTGCCTGGCACTGTTCAGTACCTGGTGCATACGGT
>TARA_R110002072_G_scaffold64171_3_pt1 | contig 20059 bp, 16 predicted proteins | sample TARA_R110002072 | Tara Oceans TARA_R110002072 (sample SAMEA4397118) | marine metagenome | biome: Polar Biome; feature: [SRF] surface water layer (ENVO:00010504); material: water (ENVO:00002006), including particulate matter (ENVO:01000060) such as... | depth 5 m | reverse complement strand
TGGAATTTTAGGAATGCACAACATTGTAAACAGACCAATGGCTGTAAATCGTGGTATTGTAATTCAACCAATTATGTATGTGGCACTTTCTTACGATCACAGAATTGTAGATGGTAGAGAATCTGTTGGGTTCTTAGTAGCTGTTAAAGAGGCTTTAGAAAACCCAGTTGAGTTGTTAATGGAAAATAATGTAGAAAGAGCATTAGAAATGTAAGCAACAATGTTGCTAAGTAAATATTAAAATCCTGAGCTTTTGCTTAGGATTTTTTATTTGAAGCTATTTCCAGCTTTCCACTATATCTTTTTTCTGAGTTCTCGATACAAATTTGCAAAAAGGCAAATTCACTCGAACTAAGAAAAAAGGATGTCGTTTCAATCTGGGCTAAACTTTTTTGCTGGCTGTTGTTTTCCTTAAATTTTTGAATTTATTTTTATTTAAGAAATTGCTTATATTTGAATAAAACCAAAAAGTTATGAATAAGATTACTTTTGATGAGCCCATAAATATCTCTAAAAATCATTTTAAAACGATTGAAGATTTTCAGATATATATGGCTCAGAAACTTCAGGAAATTGAATTAAGTAACACTCATAAAGAAGTTTTAGATGCTAAAACTTTAGAAGTTAACGAAAATTATATTTCTTTAAAAGAATTAAAATCAAATTTAGTAAGAAAAGAAATTATACTAGAAGAAAAGACGTTAGCTTCATTGAAAATTCAAGCTGAAAAAGAAGGAGAAAAAATAATAAATTATATGGAAAGGGTTTTAAAAGAAAAAGCAAATGAGTTTGAGCTTACAGATGATTATAAAATAATGATGGATAATTTATTAGATAAGCATGACAAAGGACAATTAGAATATATAAGCAAAGAAGACTTTTTTAAGAAAATGAAACGTTAATGAATTACGTTTTAAAATTTAGAAAAAATGCAAATGAAGACTTTGATATAGGAATTAAATATTATGATGAAATTTCTAGTGAACTAGCAGATAGATTTCATAAAGATTTTAAAAAAACCATTGATATTATAGAGTCAAATCCACTATTATATCAAATAAGGTACAGGAATATTAGAATTGCTACTTTTAATAATTTTCCTTATTCAGTTCACTTTATAGTTAAGAATGAGCTGATTTTCGTTTTAACTATTCTACATCAAAAAAGATATTTCAAATAAATTCAATCTCCTTTATTTCCTTTAAAGTCGATTTCTTACCTTGCATCAAAAAGTAAAAATGCAAACAAATCCTGAATTAGAACTTGCCCTAAACTTTATCGAAAAAACCGATAGAAATTTATTTATCACAGGAAAAGCAGGTACAGGAAAAACTACTTTTTTACATCAAATTAAAAACGAATCTTTAAAAAGGATGGTTATTGTTGCTCCAACAGGAGTTGCAGCCATTAATGCTAAAGGCGTTACAATTCACTCTTTTTTTCAAATGCCTTTTGGGCCAATTTTACCAAATCAGCCACCAAATAGCCAACAAAGACGTTTTTCTAAAACGAAGATCGATATTATAAAATCGTTAGATTTAGTAATTATTGATGAAATTTCTATGGTTAGAGCAGATTTGTTAGATGGGATTGACCAAGTGATGCGTCGTTATAAAAATCGAAATAAAGTTTTTGGTGGTGCACAAGTTTTAATGATTGGCGATTTGCAACAATTAGCGCCAGTTGTAAGACCAAATGAATGGAGTTTGTTACAACCTCATTATGAAACTGTCTATTTTTTTAGCTCAAAAGCCTTTCAAGAAGCCAATGTAGTTTCTATTGAATTGAAACATATTTATCGTCAGAAAAACGAAGATTTTATCAAAATTTTAAATGAAGTTAGAACAGATACTTTATCTAACGAATCTGCAGAAATTTTAAACAGAAATTACAATCCGTCTTTTTCGCCAAGTAAAGAGGAAGGTTTTATTACCTTAACAACTCATAATAACAGAGCAAATTTAATTAACAATTCTGAGCTGAATAAACTGAAAGATAAAAGTGCTTTCTTTAAGGCAGAAATTTCTGGGAAGTTTAGTGAAAACTCGTTTCCTAATGATGAAAAATTAGAGTTAAAATTAGGTGCACAAGTAATGTTCATCAAAAATGATTCATCACAAGAAAAAAGATATTTTAACGGAAAAATAGGAATTATTACAAAAATTTCTAAAGATTCTGTTACTGTAAAATGTCCAAATGATGCAGATGAAATTGTAACAGAAAGAGAAACGTGGTCTAATATTAATTACTCCATAAATGATGAAACAAAGGCAATTAAAGAAGAATTAATTGGTGCTTTTACACAGATTCCTTTACGTTTGGCTTGGGCAATTACAATCCATAAAAGTCAAGGTTTAACATTCGAAAAAGCAATTATAGATGCAGAAGCTTCCTTTGCTCATGGACAAACGTATGTAGCTTTAAGTAGATGTACTTCTTTAGAGGGTTTGGTGTTAAAAACGAAGATTACAAGCAATGCTATTATCAACGATAAAACTGTTAGTATTTTTAATGAAAATGTAGCCGAAAATCATCCTGATGAATCGATTTTAAACGAATCCGAAAAACATTTTCAATTAAATTTAATTATAGAATTATTTGATTATCAGCCATTTTTATATCCTATAACACGTTTAATTGATATTTATTACAGAAATCAAACCAGTATAAAAGGTGATGTTATTGATCATTTACAAACCATAAAAGATGATGGAGTTGTGGCTTTAATGAAAGTTTCTAACGGATTTAAGAATCAACTTTTGCAAATTTCTGAAGCGAATATTTTGCCAGAAAATAGTTCTCAAATTCAAGAACGTTTTACAAAAGCAATCGATTATTTTTTAAATCAAACTAAAAATAATATTGAAAAACCTTTAGATGCAATTCAGTTTTCGACTGATAACAAAGCTGTAAAAGCAGATTTTTCAAAACAGTTTGATTCGCTTCAAGAAAAATTAGAAGAAAAGTTATTTGCCTTACAAAAAATGACAAATGGATTTAAAACCAAAGATTATTTAGAGGTAAGAGCAAAGTCAGTTTTACAAAAGACAGAGCCTAAAAAGAAGAAAAAAGTAGCTTCTAAACGTGATCCTATTTTGGCTTTAAAATTACGCGAATTAAGAGATGGAATTCGAATTGCAGAAAATATTGCTGCTTTTCAAATATTTACACAAGAATCTTTATACGCCATGTGTGATGAATTGCCAAGAACAGAAAAAGAGCTGTTGGCGATTGTTGGAATGGGAAAAACCAGAGTTGCCAAATATGGTGATGAAATTTTGGAAGCCATTAACGAATATTGCACAAAAAACGGAATTAATAAATTTAACGAGCAGAAAAAAGAGGATAAAAAATCGACCAAACAAATAACGTTTGAGTTATTTAAATCTGGTTTATCAATAAAAGAAATTGCTAAAGAACGAAGTTTAACTGCTGGAACTATTGAAAATCATTTAGCGAATTTTATTCCTTCAGGAGAAATTGATGTTTTAGAATTGATGGATTTAAAACGCTACAAAAAAATTAGAAATGAAATAGAAGAAGTTGGCGATACAAAAGGCTTAACTGCGTTAAAAGAAAAAGTAGATGCTAGTTTCACCTATATGGAATTGAAAATGGTTTTGATGTCTATGGAACTTTAGGTTGATGCAAATAATCACTATATTGCACCAAACTAGTTTAATATGGAAACAATCAGAAAATCAATCACTTTTACAAATCAACAAAATGAGTGGATTAAATTGCAAATTGAAAAAGGAGATTTCACCAATGATAGTGAATATATAAGAGATTTAGTTAGAAAAGATCAGGCAGAAAATTTGAAACTTTTAGAATTAAAAAATGCTATTGACATTGGTTTTAATAGCGGAGTTAGTCAAAAAAGTATATCAGATTTAATGAAAGCTGTTGATAATGGAGAACTATAAATTATCTAGAGCAGCTTCAAATGATATTGTTGATACTTATAAATTTGGTATTAAAACATTTGGATTAGAACCTGCAAAAGAATATTTAATTTCTTTAGAACATTTTTTAGAGGAATTAGCACACAGGCCAGAGTTAGCAAGAGATGCTTCAATATTTGCTCAAAATTTAAAGCATTATCGATTTAAATCTCACGTGATTTTTTATGTATTTGATGAATCAAATAAAATTTTTATCATTAGGATTTTAGGCAAAAGAATGGATTTTGTGCAGCATTTATAACGATTTTTTCAGGAATCAATTTTTTATTTTACAAATTTGAAATAGCTTTTAAGGTTTATAATTTTCAATTACACGATTACACATTTCAACAATTACACATTTTATAAACAATGATTTCAGTAGAAAACGCTTTACAGTTAGTTTTAAAGGCAACACAAGATTTTGGGGTTGAAGAAATTCCGTTTATAAAATCTGTTGGCAGAATTTTAAAAGAAGAAATTGTTGCAGATAGAGATTTCCCTCCTTTTAATAGAGTTGCTATGGATGGAATTGCCATTGATTATTATGAATTCAGTTCTCGACTGCGCTCGAACAGACAATTGAGTTTTAAAATAGAAGGAATTCAAGCTGCAGGAAGTGAACAAATTACACTCAAAAACAATCAAAATTGTATTGAAGTGATGACAGGTGCAGTGTTGCCAAACAACGCAAATACTGTTATAAGATATGAAGATGTAACAATCGAAAATGGAGTTGCTACCATCAATATTGATGAAATTAATGAGAAACAAAATGTTCATCATAAAGGAAAAGATGGGAAAGTTGGTGATGTGCTAATCTCTGAAAACATGAAGATATCAGCAGCAGAAATTGGCGTTTTAGCAACTGTTGGAAAATCGCTTGTTAAAGTTGCAAAACAACCTAAAGTAATGATTATTTCTACAGGTGATGAATTGGTTGGCGTAGATGAATTTCCTTTGGATCATCAAATAAGAAGAAGTAATGTTTTTACGCTGGTTTCTTTGTTAGAAAGGTTGAATATCCCTTCAGAAACTGCTCATATTACAGATGAAAAACCTATTTTAAAATCGAAAATAAAAAACTATTTACAAGAATATGATGTGTTGCTTTTTAGTGGCGCTGTTAGCAAAGGAAAATTCGATTTTTTACCAGAAGTTTTTGATGAATTAGGTGTAGAAAAACTATTTCATAAAGTTGCTCAAAGACCAGGAAAACCTTTCTGGTTTGGGCAAACTGAAAACTGCAAATTATTTGCATTTCCAGGAAACCCAATTTCGACATTTGTAAATTGTTTGGCGTACTTTTATCCTTGGTATTATAAATCAGTAAATTTAAAAGTTGAACAAGAAACTGCAATTTTAGCCGAAAACGTCTCTTTTAAGCCAGATTTGGTTTGTTTTTTACAAGTAAAATTAAGTACTAAAAATGGCAATTTAATTGCAACTCCAATTCAAGGAAATGGTTCTGGAGATTTAGCAAGTTTGGTACATACAGATGCGTTTATTCAATTGCCAAATGATAAAAGTGAGTTTAAAAGTGGAGAGGTTTATCCAATAATAAGATATAAATAATGCAAAAAGTAATTTTCGAGAATTCAAAAAATGGTAAGTTAGAGTTTCATCAAAGAGGTGTTTATCAAACTCTTAAGGATTTAGGTTTTAGGTATGCAAAAATTAAAAATAAAGCTTATTATTTAAAAAAAGAAAATGGTTTTTATACTGACTTTGGTTTTTTGAATACAACACATGCTTTTCTATCTTTTTTAGGATCAAACTTTTCAACATTCAAATTATCAGAAAAATATAAACTAAAAGATGTTGAAGAAGCATTTTATTCAGAAAGACCTGTAAAAAAATCAAGTTTTTTTAGAGAATTTTTGAAACCAGAAATAGAAGTGTTAGAATCCGATATTAAAGAATTTAATCCTTAAAATACTAATATGTTTTCACATTTAAACTCCAAAAACAATCCTAAAATGGTTAATGTTTCTGACAAGAAAATTACCAAAAGAACAGCCATTGCAAAAGCAACGATGTTTTTAGGAAAAAAAGTGATTTCTCATTTTACGAGTGATGAGTTAATCACCAAAAAAGGTCCAGTTTTTCAAACAGCCATAATTGCAGGAATTCAAGGTGTAAAAAAAACATCAGAATTGATTCCTATGTGTCATCCATTATTGATTAATGGAGTTGATATTGATATTAATATTATCGATTTAGAAAACATAGAAGTCTTTTGCAAAGTAACTATCGAAGGAAAAACAGGCGTAGAAATGGAAGCATTAACTGGCGCAAATATTACCTGTTTAACTATTTATGATATGTGCAAAAGTATCAGTCAGCAAATGGTGATTAAAGAAGTAAAATTAGTAGAAAAAACTGGAGGAAAATCGGATATTCAAAATGGCTAAACATAACAAACATACAAATTTAGAAAGACGAGATAATGATAATTTTGCACCAAATGAAATTGCAATTTTAGGCACAAATTGCAACATTATAGCTGATTTAGTGCATCAAGTTTCTCAAAAATTATCAAACTACAAGTTAGCGTATTTTGATGCTTCTCACGCAAAATCTCTCGACTACGCTCGAAATGACAATTATCGTTTATCAGAATATGTTTTTCATCATGAAGGAAATTTACAAATTACGACTTCTGGAAATGTAAACAAATTTCAACAACGTTTAGATTTTGCACAATTTGATTATGTTTTTATCAACGGAAATCATTATCAAGGAGCAAAACAAATTTTAGTTTTAGATGAAGCAAAAGAAGCTTCAGTTTTAAAAAGATTAGAACAATTAAATAGAGTTCAGTTCATCATCAAACTAAAAAAAGAAACCGATTTTTTTGATTTTTTGGTTGAGAAATATCCTAATATAAAAAACAAGCTTTGCTATACAATTGATGAAGTTGATAAAATTGCAGATCACATCAATAACTTGATTCAAGAAAAAATTGCGCCTGTAAAAGGGTTGGTTTTGGTTGGTGGAAAAAGTACAAGAATGGGTACAGACAAAGCTGAACTCAATTATTTTGGAAAACCACAAAAAGAATTTGCAAAAGAATTGCTAGAGCGTAACAATTTAGAAACGTTTTATTCTGTTCAAAATTCATCAGAAATTGAAAATGAAATTCACGATAAATTTCTGAATTTAGGACCTTTTGGAGGCATTTGTTCTGCGTTTCAAAAAGATCCAAATTCGGCTTGGTTTGTGTTGGCAACAGATGTTCCTTTTGTAAATGAAGAAGTTATTGAATTGCTGTTAAAACATAGAAATCCAAGTAAAGCTGCAACAGCAATTAAAGGAAAAAACAAGGAATTTGTGGAGCCTTTAATAACCATTTACGAGCCAAAAGCATATCCTATTTTATTACAATATTTAGCTCAAGGATATTCTTGTCCACGTAAAATGTTAATTAATTCGGATGTTGAAATTGTAGAAATTAACGATGATTTTATCAGAAATATAAATACTCCAGAAGAGTTTGAGGTTGCTAAAAAAGAGATAAATGAGTAGTAAAAAGATAATACACTGTTATGTCTTTTCGACGATAGGAGAAATCACATAAAAGAGCTAACACAAGAATGATATTATTATGAGATTTCTCAATCGCTAAAAAGGCTCATTTCGAAATGACAAAATAAGTGTGAAATATTGAAATAAATTCATTGTAAACAAGTTTAACATAATAATGAAACCCACAAAAAATCAACTTTTTAAACGTCAAATCACTTTATCAGAAATTGGTGAAGTTGGGCAACAAAAACTACAAAACGCTGCTGTTTTAGTGGTTGGTTGTGGTGGTTTAGGAAGTCCGATTGCTGTTTATTTAGCTGCAAGTGGTATTGGAAAAATCCATTTGGTAGATTTTGACACCATTGATATAACCAATTTACACAGACAAGTTTTCTTTTCTTTAGAAGATGTTGGTCAATCAAAAGCAGCAGTTTTATCAGAATTTATAAAAAAAAGAGCACCTTTTACAGAGGTTAATTTCACGAACGAACCAATTACAAAAGAAAACGTTTTTGAACTTATTTCTACTGTTGATATTGTTGTGGATGGAACAGATTCCTTACCCACAAAATATTTGTTAAACGATGCTTGTGTCATCAAAAATAAACCACTTGTTTACGGTTCTTTGTACAAATTTGATGGATATGTTGCTACTTTTAATGTATTGCAAAAAGAGGGAAGTTATTCCACAAATTTAAGAGATGCTTTTCCAGAAATGGCAACAGATATTCCTAATTGTGAAGAAGCAGGAACTTTAAATTCCATTGTTGGGTTGATTGCCACACAACAAGTTAATGAGGTTTTAAAATTGATAACAGGCATTGGAAAACCTTTAACAAATGAATTATTAATTTATAATTCCCTCCAAAATACGCAACTAAAAATGAAGTTAAAACCAACAGTTTTAAAAGATAAAATTGCTAAAATTTTTAAAACACAAACGTATGTTGATGCAATTTGTAGTACTCAAAATGAAGATTGGCAAATATCTGTATCAGCATTAAAGGAACAATTATCAGATATAAAAACTTCTAAAAACTTAGAAATTATTGCTGTTTTAAATAATTTAAAATTGCCTTTTGAAGTAAATCAAACCATCCACATTCATAAATTTGATGCCGAAAAAATTAAAATAGATGAAACTAAAACCTATATTATGGTTTGCCAAAGAGGTTTGAATAGTTACAGAGCTACAGAGAGGTTAAAAAAGAAATATCCAAATTTAAAAGTCTTAAATTTGACAGGTGGAATTTCTAGCTACAAATAAAATTAATGAAAAAACCAGTAGATTTTTATTTAAAAAATAAAACAAATCTTGAAAAAGAAGCGTCAATTCTAAAAAAGAAATTAATCAATCTAGGAATTTTTAGATTTGTTGTTTTTTTAGTTACCTGTTTTTTAATTTACTTGACTTTTGGGAATTATCCAGATGTTTTTATCGTTGCTTTTTTAGGTATTTTATTGTTTTCTTTTTTGGTGACAAAATTCATCAACTTAAAAAGAGAAAAAGCAATTGTTGATGCAAAAATAGCCATTCATAAAACAGAAATTAAAGTTTTAAATCGTGATTTTCATCATTTAGAAAATGGAAAAGAGTTTGTGAATCCTGCTCATTTTTACAGCAATGATATTGATTTATTTGGCATTGGTTCGTTCTTTCAATATATAAATAGAACTTCTACTATTGATGGAAAAGCTGCTTTAGCAAACGTTTTTACCGAAAATAAAACGGATGGAATTATTGAAAAACAACATGCAATTAACGAACTTTCTAAAAAAGTAAAATGGCGTCAACATTTCTCTGCTTTGGCAAATTTAGTGACTGCAAAAAATAAAACAGCATTTATATCAGCATGGATTATTAATTATAAATCTGTTTTTCCTAAGTTTTTATCAACCTTACAAATTGCGTTTTCAATTATTTCTATAGCTTTAATTAGCTTGGCTTCCTTTGGTTTTATTTCTTTTAATTATATCGTGGTTTGGTTTTTTATTGGATTATTTACTACAGGTCGATTTTTGAAAAAGACGAATAATTTATATGCAGAAACAGATGCAATTAGAGATACTTTTAAACCATATCATCAATTGTTAAACGAAATTGAAACCGAAAATTTCACTGCTAAAAATTTGGTGCAACATCAAAAAATAATACAGTCAGAAAATAAAAAAGCGTCCGTAATTTTTAAAGAATTTTCTAAAATTTTAGATGCTTTTGATCAACGAAGTAATATTATTATTTCGGTTTTAGGAAATGGGTTATTTCTCTTAGAAATTTATAACGCACGTAAAGTTGAAAAATGGATTGAAAGTTATAAAAATACTGTAGAAAAATGGTTTGAAGTCGTTGCTTATTTTGATGCTCAAAACTCACTAGCAAACTTTAAATTTAATCATCCAAAATTTATTTTCCCAGAAATTTCAAAAGAAAAAGAAGTTATAAAATCGACCAATTTAGGGCATCCTTTATTAAAAGTTGATAAAAGAGTCGATAATAATTTTATAATTGATGACGAGCAGTTTTTTATTGTAACTGGAGCAAATATGGCTGGAAAAAGTACATTTTTAAGAACGGTTTCTTTTTCTATTGTAATGGCTAATTGTGGTTTGCCTGTTTGTGCTGAAAGTTTTACATATTCGCCTATAAAATTAATTACTAGTATGCGTACTACAGATTCTTTAACAGAAGATGAATCATATTTTTATTCTGAATTAAAACGCTTAAAATTTATTGTTGATGAGATAAAAGATAATCATTATTTTATCATTTTAGATGAAATTTTAAAAGGTACAAATAGCAAAGACAAAGCGATTGGTTCTAAAAAGTTTGTGGAAAAACTCACGAAATCGAAATCTACAGGAATTATTGCCACTCATGATGTGAGCTTGTGCGAATTAGAAAATGAGTTTCCGACAATTAAAAACTATTATTTTGATGCAGAAATTATCAACAACGAATTACATTTCGATTATACTTTAAAAAACGGAATTTGTAAGAACATGAATGCTTCTTTTTTATTGCAGAAAATGGAGATTGTTTAGAGTTATCTAAAATAAAAAGTTCCTATCTATTCAAAGATTTTGAATAGATAGGAACTTTTTTATGACTAATTATTGTAGTATTATTTCTAAACTAAATTACGCAGGTAACATCCATTTGAACTGAAATTGTGTATCAGGAACTTTAATCCTTTCTGTAATTCTATACATTCTATCTGGCAATTTCATTAAATAATCTCTTGCTTTTTCAGCTTCTGGTGTAAGATTTGTAATTTTATCTATTTCCCAAGTTTCTGTCAATTTCTTTAAAATATCAACATAATCAAAACCTGTATAAACACCCAATCTTTGTGCTACTGTAGAAAAATCATCAAATAAACTTCCTTTTTCTCCAAAAGATTCTCTTAAATGCATGGCTGGCATCACAATTTTATGTTTCATCATGTGTTGAAAAGCTAGCATCATTTCACTACCATCAATCTTAAAAATTTCTTTTACAAAATGTGCATATGCTTGGTGATGACGCATTTCATCTCCAGCAATAATTTTAGACATTTTAGCCAAAGCTTTGTGTCCTTTTTTACGCGCTATTTTTGCTACATTATTATGAGATACGTATGTTGCTAATTCTTGGAAACTTGTATACACAAAGTTTTTATATGGATCTGTGGATGTACCAATATCAAAACCATCTGCAATTAAGTGTTGGGTAGATATTTCTACTTCACGCATATTTACACGTCCAGACAAATACAAATATTTGTTTAAAACATCTCCATGTCTGTTTTCTTCAGCTGTCCAAGTTCTAACCCATTTTGCCCAGCTGTTATCAGGATCTTGACAAACACCATCTAAATCTAACAACCAAGATTCGTAGGTTGGTAAAGCTTCTTCTGTGATTGTATCACCAACTAAAACTACCCAAAAATCGTCATGTAATTCTTTAGAAAGTTCTCTAATTTCTTCTACTTCAGTAATAAATGAATCTTTTTGAGAGTTAGGTAAAAAATCGGTTGGTTGCCATATTTTTTCTGCAGGAATTAAATAGGTATCCATAAAGTGTTGCATCCTCTTTTCTAGAGTTAGCATTACTTCTTTTCTTATATTTTTTATAGACATAATTTTTTATTTTATATGTTCTTTAATAATTGTTTCTGTTTTTGCTAATAGCTCATTAAATGGCATTGAATCTATCTTTATAGGTTCATGTGTGGTAATTGTAATTGGGCTTCCAATACCTAATGGAAATTTACCATATTTAAATACTTTCCAAGAGTTATTAATTGTTAAAGGTACAACATAACCATCTTGGTTGAATTTAGTTATTATTTTTAAACCATTTGCAGCAAATTTTTTGGGTTCTCCTGTTCTACTTCTTGTTCCTTCAGGAAAAATTGCTGCTCCCCATTTGTTTTTGTTTATCCTTTTAGAAAATTCTATTAATTCTCCTATAGCTTGTTTTGGGTCTTTTCTGTTGATAAGTGCTGCTCCACCTTTCTTTAAATTATAAGAAATACTTGGTATTCCTTTGCCTAATTCAATTTTTGACACAAATTTTGGATTGTGGTTTCTAAAATACCAACCAATTGGAGGAATATCGAAAGTAGCTTGATGATTTGACACAAAAATTAAAGAGCAGTTTTCTGGTAATTTATGTTTATTTATTAGCTTTACATTAACACCAATAAGTAACATAGACCTCATTAAACATAAATTTAATACTGCTACTACTTTTGCATGTCCTTTAATACCAAATAAATTAAATGCCAACCATTGAAATGGATGAAAAATAACCAATAGTAATACAAATACCAATATAAATATTGGTGAAAGGAAATAGCTTATTATTTTCATATTCTAAAACCAATTATTCCAAGGGATTCTTGATAAAAGAACCAACAATCCTAATCCGTAAAATATTGCAAACATTTTAAATTTTGCAGTATCTGTTGTTTTCTTTTTATGTTTAGACCAACCAATAGTTATTAAAACAATGGCAATAATCATCATTAAAGGATGTTCGACTGCTAATAACCGAACTTCTTTGGTCTTCATAACTGTTGCTGCATCTGTGGTTAATAAATCAAACCAAGGAGACATAAAGTACCAAACAAAGCCTATTAATAATTGAATATGCGTTGCTATTAATGCAAATAAACCTATTCTTAAATCTTTATCTGTAAATTGCTTTTTTTGCGTTAAACCGATTATTGCATTTGCTACTGCAAAAATTAGAATTAAAAGGACTAAATATGCCCAATATGAGTGCACTTCTTTCATAATATTGATTGCGTTTTTGCTTTAAACAAAGTTACTAATTTTATAAATAAAAAAACCACTGTTTCTGATGTTTCAGAAACAGTGGCTTTAAAAAAATATCTTAAATTACCTTACTGAAGAATGTAATCTGATCCTTCTAAAATAACATTTATTGTTGCGCTTCCATTAGTACCATCATAAAAAGCATACGTTACCGCAAATTTTTGCCCTTGTTCTGAGTTTGGAAAATTAGCTTTTAGAATTGTATTAATTTTTTCTAAACGAACTTCAATAGTTTCTTCCGCTTTTCCTGCTCTAAGATCAAAATTATTATATTGACCATTTCCAACTAATGCATAATCTGAATTTATTAAAGTATACTTAATTGTATTATCTGGTACCCAAGTTATTCCATTATGACCAAATTTTAAAGATGTATTGATTACAGTTGGGATTGCATTCCATACAGTTCCATCAAATACAAAATTAGCATTTCTTGTTAATGTATCACTACCATTATAGAAAGCATATTGTACTGCTACAAAATCTTCTGCTGCTGCATAAGGATATAATGTGTTTTTTAAGTAAATAGCTATTGTACGTTTAGCTTCATCTTCATCTCCACTAAAATTATTAAAACGAGCACTACCACCTAATAATTCATATTCTTCTGATGAGAAAGTAATTGGAGCACTCCACTCATCTGTTAAAGTGAATCTCATTGTGTTTTCAACTAATGCAAATTCATAAGCAGCATAAACTTTAACATCAAAAATATTATAATTTGTACCATCAAATTGAAGAATCATAGTTAAAACTGGTCTGTTAACTCCATCATAAGTATCATAAGATATTACAAAGAAATCACCAACTTCTGCAGATGGATAATTGTTTAATAAGATAGTTTCAATTTTTTCTCTTCTAACTTCTACATCAGCCTCTGCACTAGTTTCTCTAATATCAAAATTATAGAAAGTTCCATTTCCTATCAATTCATAATCTTCTTCTTGAAGCTTGTATGTTGTAGTTTTTGCAGGGTCTGTAGGGTTATCTTCTAAAATAACTTGCATTTCTAAATCATCAGTAGTTGATCCATTATACTGTTGATAAGATATATTAAATTTAGTTCCTAAATCAGCATCAGGAAAATTATTCAATAAAATTGTTTGAATTTTTACTCTTACCTCTTCATCAGTTTCGTCTGCATCAAAATTATCATAACGTCCATTACCAACTAAATCATAATCATCATCAGTTAAAGAATAATCTGTTATAGTTGGTTCTGTTTTATAAGTTAAATCTACAACTGTTCCTTCTACCTCACTTGGGTATTTTAGATCAAAGAAAGCTTCAAAATCATCACTGTCATTTAAGCTAGATAATCCTAAAGCAGTATAATCTGCATCTGTTACTGTGTAAGCCTCAAATTTAATTGGGCTATATAACTTATATGTTACTAATGCAGAAGAAGATTGATCAATTTCTCCATTTGGTAAATATGTTACACCTAATTGTGGGTATGTTTCCGATAAAAAACCTGGTATTAAAGTTTTTGCATCTTCGTTACTGCTAAAGTTACCAAAACTTAACTCTAAAGTTTCATAGTCTTCGTCTGTTAACGTAAGTACTAAATCATCTACAAGTTTATCATTTTTAGTTAAAGCATCTACTTCTGTATTAATATCCTCTAAAGGATTACATGAAGTAAACATAAATGCAGTAATTGCGAATAAATAAAATATTTTTTTCATCTTTATATATGTTTAAAATTTAATTTTTGCACCAACACTAAATGTTCTTCCAAAACCATAGTAAACTGCAGCTGTTGCAGCATCTGAATTTGTGCCATCTTGTGCGTCTGATATGTATGTAGTATCGAAAATGTTGTTAACTCTAGCAATTATAGAAGCATCAAAGCTACCGAATGAAAATTCATGTCTTAATGCAGTATCAAATAAATGAAAATCTGGAACTTCCCATGTGTTTGGTCCTAGAGCTCCTCTATCACTTGGATCATAATCTGCGAATAAATCTGCAGCGTAATTATAATCTAACGTAAAAGTAGTTTCTGGTAAAATATCATAATTAAGTCCTAATGCAAATGTTGTTTGTGCAGCATCTCCAACTTTAAGGTCTTTTATAAATAAATCTACAGTTTCTACAACATCGTTATTTTCATCTATAATTTGAACATTTTCTACATTACTATCCCATCTCCAATCTCCTAAAGAAGCCATACCAGTAATTTTCAATTTATCTGAAGCTCTAAATGTAGCTTCTAATTCTAAACCTTGGTGAATTGCGTTTACTCCTAAAATGTTTGCAAAAGCATTTGTACCATCAGGTTGTTGGAATCTTAAATTTTCTGATCTATCATTCCAAAGTGTTCTATATGCATTTAAATTTGCAGTGAATTTTTCACTTCTAAATTTATACCCTAATTCAAAACTAGTAATTTTCTCATTTGGTGCATCGTCATTAACATCTACGTTATTTCTGTTAGCGAACACTGCATTAAAAAATGGTGCTTTTTCAAAATAACCAATATTCCCAAATACACTATGATTACTATCTAAATTATAGTTTAAACCACCTTTAGATCCAAAACCAACAAAGTTATATTTATCCGAAGTTTGTAAAGGATCGCTGTCTAAATATAAAAAACGATCTACTCTTTGATAAACAGTATTAGATAAGTTAAAAGATACGAATGCTGAAATATCATTTTTAGAATACTCTAATTGTGTAAATGCACCTAACCAGTCTACTAAACCATCATTATCGTACAAAATTTTATCACCAACTTGAGCTCTATTATTTGGTGTGTTCACATTACTGTTATCTGAATAATATTGACCTCCTAAAAGATCCGTAACTTCTGTAAAGTGAATACCTGTATAACCTCTATAATCTAAACCTGTTAAGAAAGTTAAGTTCTCAGTTAAATCTGTTTTTAAAGTAGATAAAATACCATACCAATTATGATCGTTTCTTGAAGCTCTTAAAATAGATTCAGAACCATTTGTTCCATTGGCTCTATTTTCATCAACAATTCTATCGAAATCTATAGTACCTAAATTACCAATTCTATAAGTAGGATCATCGAAGCCAAACTTGTTAACTCCAGACCAACCACCTCCACCACCAGTTCCAAAAGAAACATAAGCTGCTGTAGATATAAATGTTCTATCACTTAAATTCCAATAGTGATTTAAAGAAATTTGTGGTTTGTGATAAAAGTTATCTTCTGAGTTTGTTAATTGACCATCTTTATAACCCCAATCTGAATTGTATTTTCTACCTCTTACACTTTCTCTAAAAGTAGAAATTTTTTGTCTGTTTTGTCTTTGACCATGTTGTTGTTTTGCACCAAAAGCAGTTAAAGATAACTTGTGCTCATCATTAAATTCTTTAGTAACATTTACAAAGTAATTAAAACCTGTAAAAGATGTACCATCAACATAACCATCTCCACTAATTGTAGCAGCAGATACAGAAACAGCAACACCATTATCCATTAATCCAGTAGAATAAGTAAAACCGAATTTATTAAAACCATCATTTGCTAAATCATAAGTTACATTACCACCTTCTTCAACATCTGAAGTTTTAGTTAAGATATTAATAGTACCACCAATAGAAGGTACAGCAACTTTAGAAGCACCTAACCCTCTTTGAACTTGCATTGCGCTTGTTACATCTCCTAAACCAGCCCAATTTGACCAGTAAACTTGACCACTTTCCATATCATTAACAGGAACTCCGTTAATCATAACAGCAACGTTTTCTGAGTTAAAACCACGTAAGTTAATACGTCCATCTCCATAACCACCACCTTGCTTAGTAGCGTAAACTCCTGGAGTTGATTTTAAAATTTCGGGAAATTCTTGTGTACCTAATTTAAACTCAATTTCTTCTGCTCTAATTGTAGAGACTGCCACTGGCGTTTTTCTATCAATAGCGAAAGAATTTGATACTAATACAATTTCATCTAAACTATTATCTTCGTCTAACTTAATTGTACCCAAATTTGAGTTTGCAGCAGAAAAAGAAACTTCTTTAGACTTGTAACCAATAAAAGAAATTACTAATGTTCCAGAACTTGATTTTGCTGTTAAGCTAAATTTACCATCAAAATCTGCAGAAACCCCATTTGTAGTTCCTTTTTCTAAAACACTTGCTCCAGGTAAGGATTGATTTGTTTCATCAACAATAGTACCTGTAATTTTAGTTTGTCCTAAAACAGTAGCTGTTATAAAAAACATGGCTACAAATAATAAGTTTTTAAAATTTTTCATTATTAAATTTTATGTTATTAATTTTCCACAAAAGTCCCTTTTTTGCAGGTTTGGTATGTTAACTTAATGTTAAGTTTTAACAGGAAATTAAGATAGGTAAATTTATACAAATATGCCTATATACGCTAAATATCAAACATTTAAATATTAACAATATTGTTAACAAAATTTTAGGTTTTTATTAACAAATAGGTTTTTAAAAAAATCTCTATAAAAAGTCTAAGCTTTTAGCAACTTATTTGCAAGCTCTTTCCCTAATTCCACTCCAAATTGATCATAACTATAAATGTTCCATAAAATACCTTGAGTGTATATTTTATGTTCGTACAAAGCCACTAATTTACCTAAAGATTTTGGTGTTAGCTTATCGAAAAGAATAGCGTTACTTGGTCTATTACCTTCAAAAACTTTAAAAGGTAAAAGTTGATTTATTTTTTCTTTATCACCAGAAAATTGTAATTCTAAATGTACTTCTTCTTTTGTTTTACCAAAAGCTAAAGCTTCCATTTGTCCATAATAATTTGCCATTAATTTTTTATGATGATCCGTTAAACCATATAAAGACTCCTTATAACCAATAAAATCTGCAGGAATTAATTTTGTTCCTTGATGCACCAATTGCATAAATGCGTGTTGCATATTAGTACCTGTACTTCCCCAAACTATAGTTCCTGTTTGGTAATTTACTTTGTCTCCATTTCTATCTACACCTTTTCCATTACTTTCCATAATTGCTTGCTGCAAATAACTAGGAAGTTTCGATAAGTATTGAGAATATGGCAAAACAGCTTCAGTTTCTGCACCATAAAAATTATTATACCAAATACTTAATAAAGCTAAAATTACTGGAATGTTTTCTTTAAAATCTGTGTTTCTATAATGCAAATCCATTTCTTCTGCACCATCTAACAAAGCTCTATAATTACTAAAACCTACAGATAAACTTATAGACAAACCTACTGCTGACCATAGAGAAAAACGACCACCAACCCAATTCCACATTGGAAAAACATTATTTTTATCAATACCAAAGTTATCTACAGCTTCTAAATTGGTAGAAACTGCTACAAAGTGTTTTGGGATATCAAAAATAGTTGCCGATTTTAAAAACCAATTCTTTATAGTTTCTGCATTGGTAATTGTTTCTTGTGTTGTAAAAGTTTTAGATACAATTACAAAAAGTGTCGTTTCTGGATTTAAGGTTTTTATAATTTCAGAAACATGATCACCATCAATATTAGAAACAAAATGAGTGTTTAATTGATTTTTGTAAAACTTTAAAGATTCTACAATCATATCTGGACCAAGATCAGAACCACCAATACCAATATTTACAATATCTGTAATAGACTTTCCTGTATATCCTTTCCATTTACCAGAAATAACTTTGTTAGAAAAACTTTTAATTTTTCTTAAAGCTGCTTGTATTTGAGGTTTTATATTTTTTCCGTTTACTAAAATTGGATCTTCAGAAGTATTTCTTAAAGCTGTATGCAAAACCTCTCTACCTTCAGTTACATTTATAATTTCTCCAGAAAATTGTTTTTCAATAGCATCTTTTAAATCAACCTCATTTGCTAAATCAACCAATAAATCTATGGTTTCTTTTGTAATTCTATTTTTAGAAAAATCAACCAATAAATCATCGAACTCTAAAGAAAAATCTTGTTTTCTGTTATCATCTTTATATAAATCTTTTATATTGATGTTTTTATTCTCCTCAAAATGATTTGTTAATGCTTTCCAAGCATTTGTTTTAGTTGGATTGATGTTTTTTAAAGCCATAATTTAGTTTTGCGCTACAATTTCTGTAACTTTTTCTGGTTTTTTAACTGGTATTCTTTTATAATCTAGCTGATATTTTAAAGGTCTTATAAATTCATAAAAAATTGGTTCTACATCCTTTGCCAATGGTTTAGCTGCTGGTAATTTTTCTTTAAAAGGATCTACTTCTCTACCATTTTTCCAAAAACGATAACAGACATGTGGTCCTCCAGTATTTCCTGTCATTCCAACCCAACCAATAATATCTCCTTGCTTTACATAGTCACCTTTCTTTACATTTTGATTTTGCATGTGTAAATATTGGGTAGAATAAATATTATTATGTTTAATTTTTACAAATTTTCCATTACCACCTCTTCTAGTAGATTCTACAACAGTTCCGTTTGCTGTAGAGATAATTGGAGTACCTAATCTTGCAGCAAAATCGGTTCCTCTATGAGGTTTTATTCTGTTTCCATAATAAGCAATTCTTCTTTTTAGATTGTATCTTGATGAAACTCTATATTGAAATTTTATAGGTGCTTTTAGAAACTGACTACGTAACATTTTTCCTTTATCATCATAATATTCATGAATGTTTAAAGTGGAATCTGCTAAAAAACGAAAAGCGTATAAATCTTTTCCTTTATGTTTAAAAACTGCCGATTTTACTTTTCCATATCCTGCAAAAGTAGAATCTTCAATATATTTTTCTTCGTACACAAATTTAAATGAATCTCCTTTTTGAAGTTTATAAAAATCTAAAGTCCAAGCATAAATGTCTGCAATTGTCCAGGTTAAATTGGTGCTTAAACCCAAACTATCCATAGTTGCAGAAAGGCTAGAATTAATTACGCCTTCTATTTCTTTTTCAACAACTATTATTGGTTTCTTATATAAAGTTGCAGTAATTGTAGAATCTTTAAAATCTAAAATTGTTGAATTTATTTTATCATGTTTATAGATAAAAATTTGTGCTTGCTGTGTAGAATCTTTGCTTGCTAAAATAGTATAAGGTTTCCCTGCTCTAACTCGTCTCACATCAAAAATTTCTTTTACAGATGTTGCAATTTCGTTAATTTTAGGATACATTACATGATGCTTGTCTAAAATAGCTCCAAAACTATCGCCACTTTTTATGGTATCTTGAATAACATTAAAGTCATCAAGATTATAGCCATACCTAATTTCTGGAATTGGTTCTATCTTTTCAGGAACAACAATAGGCTTAATTTCATCTTTTTTACAAGAAGAAAATGATATAAT
>TARA_R110002072_G_scaffold15856_31_pt1 | contig 20066 bp, 21 predicted proteins | sample TARA_R110002072 | Tara Oceans TARA_R110002072 (sample SAMEA4397118) | marine metagenome | biome: Polar Biome; feature: [SRF] surface water layer (ENVO:00010504); material: water (ENVO:00002006), including particulate matter (ENVO:01000060) such as... | depth 5 m | reverse complement strand
CCGAGCCGGGGCGGTGCTTGCTTCGCTGCCCCGCCCCAGAAAAAGCACTGCCCCGGGTCAAGCCCGGGGCGACGATGGATTTGGCGGATGTTCCTACCCCACGACCCCGCTCACCACCGCCAGCCCGAGGAAGGCGAAGAACCCCATCGAATCGGTGATCATGGTGACGAAGACGCTCGAGGCGACCGCGGGGTCGGTGTCGAGCCGATCGAAGATCACCGGCACCATCACGCCGGCGAGCCCGGCGATCACCACATTGATGATCATCGCCGAGGCAATCACCAGCCCGAGCATGGGCGTGAAGATCGCGCCGGTCGCAAGGCCGATCAGCAGCGCGATGGTCGCGCCGTTGAGCACCGCGACGCGCATTTCGCGCAGCAGGATTCGCTTGGTGTTGGAGCGGGTCAGCTGGTTCATGGCGATCGCGCGCACGGTGACCGCCATGGTCTGTGTGCCCGCATTGCCGCCGATGCTGGCGACGATCGGCATCAGCACCGCGAGCGCCACCAGCTGTTCGATCGCCGCGCCGAAGGCGGCGATGATCAGCGATGCGATCAGCGCGGTGCCCAGATTGGCGACCAGCCAGCGGACGCGGCTGAAATAGGCGGCGCGGATCGGCTCGTTGATGTCGCCTTCGCCCGCGCCGCTCATCAGCAGCGCGTCCTCGCCCGCCTCCTCGGCGATGATGTGGACCACATCGTCGACCGTCATCTGGCCGACCAGCCGCCCGCTCGCGTCGACCACCGCGGCGCTGATCAGCGCGTATTTCTGGAACATGTTGCCGACCTCTTCCTGGTCGAGCGCGGCGGGAATCAGCGTCTGGTCGCGCTTCATCACATCGGTGAGCGGGATCGTGCGCGGGGTGCGCAGGATCCACGACAGCTGGCAGGTGCCGACCGGGTGATGCTTGGCGTCGACCACGAAGATCTCGAAGAAATCATTGGGCAGCGCGCGGTCCTCGCGCAGGAAATCGATCAGATCGCCGACCGTGAGGTGCTCGGGGACCGCCACGAAATCGCGGCTCATCAACCGCCCGGCGGTTTCCTCGGGATAGGCCAGCGCGCTTTCGATCGCGTGGCGATCCTCGGCGTCGAGTTCGGCGAGAATCGCCTGCTGGTTGTCCTCGTCAAGATCCTCGATCAGCTGGACCGCGTCGTCGGTGTCGAGCTGCTCGGCGATCGATGCCACCCGAGACGCGGGCAGCGATTCCATCATGTCGTCGCGGACGAAATCGTTGAGCTCGGCGACGACATCGCTGGTCATCAGATCGGTGATGGCGGCGGCGAGCTGGTGGCGTTCGTCGCGTTCGAACAGCTCGAGCAGATCGGCGATGTCGGCGGGATGGAGCGGTTCGACCAGTTCGTAGACCAGCGCGTCGTCGCCCGCTTCGAGCGCATCCTGGACGCTGCGAACGTATTCGGGCTTGAGGATGTTCTCCTCGTCCATCCGCTCGTCGTCGATACGGTCGTCGGGGCGTCCGTCGGGCCTATCTTCCGGGCGCGCCGAAGTCTGCCGGCGCTCGCCCAGCATCACTTCGTCCTCGGGGCGCTCGCGTTTGGCCATGGCGCCGCTCTAGGCGAGGAGGCACCAAAAGCAAGGCGCCAAAACACGGGGGAGGTGGTGACATTGCCGGCGCATCGCCTATAGCGACGCCGCAACTTCAGGAGACGATATCATGGCCGACGAAAAGCTCACCCTCACCCTCGATTGCGGCGACGGAAAGGGCGGCGATGTCGTCATCAAGCTGCGCCCCGATCTGGCCCCGGGCCATGTCGAGCGGATCACCGAACTGGCCAAGGAAGGCTTTTACGACGGCGTGGTGTTCCACCGCGTGATCCCCGGCTTCATGGCGCAGGGCGGCGATCCCACCGGCACCGGCATGAGCGGCAGCGACAAGCCCGATCTCAAGGCCGAGTTCAATTCCGAACCCCACACCCGCGGCACCTGCTCGATGGCGCGCACCCAGGTGCCCGACAGCGCCAACAGCCAGTTCTTCATCTGCCTCGACGACGCGCATTTCCTCGACGGGCAATACACCGTCTGGGGCCAGGTCGAGAGCGGCATGGACCACGTCGACGCGCTCCCCAAGGGCGAACCGCCGCGCGAGCCGGGCAAGATCGTGAAGGCGAGCGTGGGTTGATGAGCGTTGACCCCGCCGATCTGATTGCAGATTGGCGGGGTAGCCCATGGCGCAAGTTCGCAACCCCTTGGGCGTTGACGCATGACGCGGAGCGAGCGGTTGCCGATTTGCTTCCGCGACTTGGTGAAGAATTTCGGGTGAGCGCTGGGGTAGCGATCCACTGCACAGCCACTGTCGAGCATGGTGCAGTTCTCAAAGCGCCGTGCGTTGTCGGTCGCGACTGCTTCGTTGCTCACAATGCCTCTATGCGTGGGGGCGTGTGGTTGGCCGACAAGGTCATCGTCGGACCTTCGGGCGAGGTGAAGAGCTCGTTTTTCTTTGCCGGGAGCAAGGTCGCCCATTTGAGCTTCGTCGGCGACTCGGTTGTGGGATCGGAGGCCAATATCGAAGCTGGGGCGATGGTCGCCAACTATCGAAACGAGTTCGACGATAAGCTGATCAGCTTCGATTTCGATGGGCGGACTATCGAGACGGGTGTCGAGAAATTCGGCTGTGCGATCGGTGATCGAGCTCGGGTTGGCGCCAACGCAGTAATCGCACCGGGCGCCATTCTGAAGGCCGGCGAGATCGTGCCTCGCCTGTGCCTGGTGGATCGTTCGCCGCGAGACAATTGAGTTTCTTCCTACCCTAGCTTAAAGCGCGCACTTCCCATGAAACCGACCACCGCCCCCAAGACCTACAGGGTCAAGAGCTTCGGCTGTCAGATGAACGTCTACGACGGCGAGCGCATGGCCGAGATGCTCGGCGAGCGCGGCATCACGCCCGCGCCCGAGGGCGAGGAGGCCGATTTGGTGGTGCTCAACACCTGCCACATCCGCGAGCGCGCGGCCGAGAAGGTCTATTCCGACATCGGCCGGCTGGTGAAGGCTGGCACCAAGGCGGGCAGGATGCCGCTGATCGCGGTCGCGGGCTGCGTCGCGCAGGCCGAGGGCGACGAGATCATGGCGCGCGCCCCGGCGGTGTCGATGGTGGTCGGTCCGCAGGCCTATCATCGCCTGCCCGACATGATCGACCGCGCGGTGCAGGGCGAGCGCGGCACCGACACCGACATGCCCGCGATCGCCAAATTCGCCGCGCTGCCCGAGCGCCGCAAGAGCGCGCCCGCCGCCTTCCTCACCGTTCAGGAAGGCTGCGACAAATTCTGCACCTATTGCGTGGTGCCCTACACCCGCGGCGCGGAAATCTCGCGCCCCTATGCCGATCTCACGCTCGAGGCGCGCAAGCTCGTCGCTGCCGGCGCGCGCGAGATCACGCTGCTGGGCCAGAACGTCTCCGCCTGGAGCGGCGAGGACGAACGCGGCCACGCGGTGGGCCTTGCGGGCCTGATCCGCGCGCTGGCCGAGGTCGATGGACTCGCGCGCATCCGCTACACCACCAGCCATCCCGCCGACATGGACGATGCGCTGATCGCGGCGCATGGCGAGGTGGACAAGCTGATGCCCTATCTCCACCTGCCGGTGCAGAGCGGCTCGGACCGGGTTCTCAAGGCGATGAACCGCAGCCACACCGCGGACAGCTATCTGCGCCTGCTCGAGCGCTTCCGCGCCGCGCGGCCCGATCTGGCGCTGAGCGGCGATTTCATCGTCGGATTCCCCGGCGAGACCGAGGCGGAATTCGCCGAGACCCTCGCGTTGGTCGATGCCGTCGGCTACGCGCAGGCTTATACATTCAAATATTCGCCGCGCCCCGGCACGCCCGCCGCCACCATGGCGGATCAGGTGGCGATGGAGGTGATGGACGAGCGGCTTCAGCGGCTGCAGGCGGCGATCAACCGCGATCAGCACGCCTTCAACAGGGCCAGCGCTGGGCGGAACTGCGAGGTGCTGGTCGAGCGCAAGGGCAAGCTTCCCGGGCAATGGCTTGGCAAATCGCCCTGGCTGCAATCGGTCTGGTTCGAGGGCGATTGCGCGATCGGCGATCTGGTGGGAGTTCACCTTGCCGAGGCGGGTCCCAATTCCCTGCGCGGAGTCATCCGCGAGCCCGTCGACGCCTGAGCGGCTCTACGAGACCAGATCATCCGAGCCAAACCATTGCGCTGGCGTGACAATCCACCGCCATGCCGCAGCAGCGCTTGCACTGCGCCCGTGCGAGCCTAATCTTGCGACTCGCCCGGCCGCGCATGGCCGAGTTGTAAAGGACCCTATGGCTCGAAAATCCGTCAGCAGACCCCGCAACGGCGCCGCCCCCGCGCTGTCGCGTCCGCCCGTTCCGCAGCGCGAGATCCGCCGCGCGCAGACCGAGATCACCTTCGACAACCAGAGCCTGCTCGGCGCACTGTTCGGGCAGTTCGATGCCAATCTGGTCCAGGTGGAAAACCGTCTCGGCGTGTTCATCTCGGCCCGCGGCGACCAGATCCATGTCGAGGGCCCCGAGGACAATGTCGCCCGCGCGCGCGACGTGCTGCAGGCGATGTACGACCGGCTCGCGCTGGGCGAGGATCTCGACGCGGGGACGATCGAAGCGGTGATCGCGATGTCCAACGAGCCGACGCTCGACGGGATCATCGAGGGCGAGCCCGACCTGCCGCCGATCATGATCCGCACGCGGCGCAAGACCATCGTCCCGCGCAGCGTCGCGCAGGCGACCTATATGCGCTCGCTCAGTCGCGATGACATCATCTTCGCGCTCGGCCCGGCGGGTACGGGCAAGACCTATCTCGCGGTGGCGCAGGCAGTCAGCCAGCTGATCAGCGGCAGCGTCCAGCGGCTGATCCTGTCGCGCCCCGCGGTCGAGGCGGGCGAGAAGCTGGGCTTCCTGCCCGGCGACATGAAGGACAAGGTCGATCCCTTCCTGCGCCCGCTCTACGATGCGCTCTACGACTGCATGCCCCCCGAACAGGTGGACCGGCGGATGGCAAGCGGCGAGATCGAGATCGCGCCGATCGCCTTCATGCGCGGGCGCACTCTGGCGGACAGTTTCATCATCCTCGACGAGGCGCAGAACACCACCCGCGAGCAGATGAAGATGTTCCTGACACGTTTCGGCCAGAACAGCCGGATGGTGGTCTGCGGCGATCCGCGTCAGGTCGATATTCCCGGCGGGATCGGGATGAGCGGACTGGCCGATGCAGTCGAGAAGCTGGAAGGGGTGGAAGGCTTCGGCACGGTCCGCTTCGGCGCCAAGGACGTCGTCCGGCACCCGATCGTGGGGCGGATCGTCGAGGCTTACGAGGGGCCGGATGCGTAGACAGAAGCGCATACCAACGGGACCGCTCGTCGTCGGCAGCTAGTGACCGGTTAACGGACCTTTGCACGATCCGCCGCCCACGCCCCGGCTCGGACGAGATCAGCCAAGTCTTCGCTTGTTGCCAGTCGCTTCTGGCTGAAAACAGACAGTTGCCCAACCGCCCAACCGCGGAATCCTCGGCTGGCGGTCGCTGTCTGCTCTCATATCCGAACGAGCGACAGGCGCGGCAATCGGGACAAAATATAGCTATTTGAGAAACATTCCCGCCAGAGCCGCATTTTGTTCCCGAGACGGACAAAAAAGGGCGCCTATGACAAAGGGCAAGGAAACCAGGCAGAACGATCACGGCGGCATGAGCATGTATGTGCGCTTCATGGCGATGATCGGCACAAGCACGGCGGTGATGTTCGTGCTCATGTACGTCAACACCTACGATGCAGATCACGTCTTCTGGAGCGAGACTCGGTTCTGGATGAGCTTCGTCATGGGCGCGGCGATGATGGTCGTGATGCTGTCCTTCATGCTGGGAATGTACCAGAACCGAAAGAAGAACCTCGTCATCTACGCCGTGGCTGCTGTCGTGTTCGCGCTGGCTTTGTGGCTCGTGCGCAGCCAGACCACCGTGACCGACACGGAATATATGAAGGCGATGATACCGCACCATTCGATCGCGATCATGACCAGCGAGCGCGCCCATATCCGCGACCCGCGCGTACGGAAGCTGGCGCACGACATCATACTGGCTCAGCGGCGCGAGATCGCGCAGATGAAATATCTGATCGCTGACATTGAGGAGAACGGCGTTCGCATGACCAAGCGGGTGCCGGAGGAGATCGAACGATGAGAGCCGTTACGCTGCTCGCCGCCCTCGCGCTGCCGCTGGCCGCATGCAACCAGAACACGGCCGTTGGGAACGACCGCGAGGCGCAGCTCGAGCCCGCACCAACTCCGGCGCCGATCGTCGGCGCCGAGGCCGCGCTGCAAAACGTCGCGACCGAAATCATAAAGCCAGAGACGATGACAGACGCGGATATCGCTGCGCTGGGCGGCGTGGAAGGCCGCTGCGTGGTCAGGCTGACCGAGGTTGCGTTTCCATCCCTTGTCTACGAGCCCGGCGGAAGCGGCGCCATCAAGCTGAACGGGAAACTCATCTCGCTTCCCAGCACCGGCACTAGCGAGTTCGCCGATGGCGGCCTTTCGGTTGCGCTCCGACCGCTCGATGACGCGGGCAATGCCGGTCTTCAGGGAATGGAGATGATCGTCGTGCCGCCTGGAGCGCAGGACGAACTCGGCTATCGCGGCTATGTGCAGTGCTTCGGCACCGACATAGAAGCGTCGTGACCGTTCATCGGCGATCCTTCGCCCTTGGCGCTCTGGCGCTGCTTCTGCTGGCTCTGCTGATCGCGCTTATCGTGATCCTCACCGGGGGCTACAACGTCGCCGCGTCCGAGCGCCACAATCCGATCGTCGGCTGGGCGCTCGACACCACCTTCGTCAACTCCGTACAGCGGCATGGCGGCGAGATCGGCGCGCCCGAACTGACGCTGGCGATGGTCGATGCCGGCGCATCCCCTTACAAGGCGATGTGTCAGCACTGCCACGGAGGGGTCGGCGCGAGCCGCGCGGAATGGGCGCAGGGCATGCGCCCGATACCTCCGGCCCTGGCGAATGCCGCCGAGCAGTGGAGCGCACCCGAGGTCTTCTGGTTGGTCAAACATGGTGTCAAGATGACCGGCATGCCCGCCTTCGGGGCAACCCACGACGATCAAACCATCTGGAACATTGCCGCATTCGTGCAGGCAATGCCCGAGATTTCCGAAGCGCAATATGCCGCCTACTCTTCCGATCACGGCAGCGGCGGCGGAGCGGAGGGCCATCGCCACGCAATCGGAACGGCGCCGCACGGCGGTTGACTTTAGGCGTCGAGGGACTGCACCCGAGAGGCCGGTTTCCCCATCGTTGCGCAGATGAAAGTCGCGCCTCCTCCAACGCCACCTTTAACCGAAAGCCCGAAGACAGTGGAACTGGACACCGAGATCGAGAAGCCCTGGCCCAGCGGCGACTGGTCCGGCCTCGCCGACCGCGCGGCGCAGGCCGCTGCGGCTGTCGCACCCGAGCTTGCGAATCCGCGGCTTTCGACCAGCCTGCTGTTCACCTCCGACGCCGAGGTTCACGCGCTCAACCGCGAATGGCGCGGGCGCGACAAGCCCACCAATGTGCTGTCTTTTCCGATGCTCAGCCGGGACGATCTGCTTGCGCTCGCGGCAGACGGCCCGCCCGAACTGCTCGGCGATATCGCGCTGGCGTACGAGACCTGCGCGCGCGAGGCGCAGGAGAAGGATGTCTCGCTCGCCGATCATGCCGCCCATCTGATCGTCCACGGATTGCTCCATCTGGCGGGCCACGACCATGTCGAAAGCGACACACAAGCCGAGGCGATGGAGCGGCTCGAGATCGCGGCGCTTGAAAAACTGGCGATCCGCGACCCATATGGGGATCGCATCTAGAAGGAGCGCGTTCCAGGGCCATGCCCGATTCGTCATCAACCGCGGGAGACGCGGAAAGTAGCGGCGGGCTCTGGCCCGCTATCCGCAGACTGTTCGATTCCGACAGCGGCGATCGCTCGCTGCGTGCCCAGCTCGAAGAGGCCATCGATGAGCACGAGGGGGAGAATTCCGGCACCCCCGAGACGGTCGAGAGCCGCAAGGGCGATCTGTCCTCGGTCGAACGCCAGATGCTGCGCAATCTGCTGCATTTCAGCGAGCACGACGCCGACGATGTCTCGATCCCGCGCGGCGAGATCATCGCGGTCGAAGCGAGCGCGAGCTGGGAGGAGTTGGTCAACACCTTCGCCGAGCACGGCCATTCGCGGCTGCCGGTCTATCGCGACCAGCTCGACGAGGTGGTGGGCATGATCCACCTCAAGGACGTCTTTCCGTTTCTCGCGCGCGGCGATCAGCCGCCCGCCGACTGGACGGTGCTGATGCGCCAGCCGCTCTATGTCCCGCAGACGCGCAATGCGCTCGATGTGCTCGCCGACATGCGCGCGCAGCGGATGCATCTCGCGATCGTGCTCGACGAATTCTCGGGCACCGACGGGATCATCACGATCGAGGATCTGGTCGAGGAAATCGTCGGCGAGATCGAGGATGAACATGACGAGACCCCGGTCGACATGATCCTCTCCATCGGCGACGGCATGTGGGATTGCGATGCCCGCGCCGAACTCGAGGAGGTGGCCGAGCGGATCGATCCGCGGCTGGCCGAGGTCGAGGAATCGGTCGATACGCTGGGCGGACTGACCTTTGTTCTGGCCGAACAGGTGCCCCCCGTCGGTGCGGTGGTCGACCATCCCAGCGGCTGGCGGATCGAGGTCATCGACGGCGACGAGACGCATGTCACCCGGCTGCGGCTCCATCAACCCGGGCGCAGGGCTGCGGACTGATCGCGCACTCGACAGGACCGCTCGCGGACGCCATGGAGTAGGCGATGGTCATCCGCCGACTTCCCCCGCTCCGCGCGCTCGAAGCCTTCGCCCGCACCGTCCGCCTCGGATCGGCCCGCGCCGCCGCCGACGAGCTGGGGCTGAGCCCGTCCGCGCTGTCGCGTCGGATCGGCAATCTCGAAAGCTTCGTGGGCAAGAAATTGTTCACCCGCGCGCGCCAGTCGATGCAGCTGACCGACGAGGGCCAGGCCTTCTACGAATCGGTCAATCCGCATCTCGAGGCGCTCGCCCGTGCGGTCGAAAGCCAGTCGGAGAACCTTTCGCTGCTGCGGCTGCGGCTCGGCGTTCTGCCACTGTTCGGCAGCCAGCGGCTGTTCCCCCGGCTGAGCGAACTGCGCGCTTCGCATCCGCTGCTGCATATCGACATCGACACCGGTCCGCATATCGAGGACCGGGTGGGCGACACGCTCGACGCCGGGATCATCCTCTCGCGCGGCCCGGCGAGCGGGCTGCATGCGGTGCGGCTCGACTACAACCGCGTCCACGCCATCGCCAACCGCGCGATCGCCGAGGCGGTCGGAACCGAGCCCGATCGGGAGCTTCTGTCGAAGCAGACTTTCCTCATTCACCAGGAGCTGCCCGCCAGCTTCGAGGCATGGAAGGCGGCGCTTTCGCTCCACGATCTCGAACCCGCGGCGATCGACCATTACGATTCGGGCCAGCTGATGCTGGCCGCCGCGGCCCAGGGGCTGGGGATCGCGATCATGCACGACGACCATTTGCGGCGCGCTGGCGATGCCCGGCTGACCAATCTCTACGGGGTCGAGGTCGAGAGCCCCTACAGCTACTGGTTCGTCTGCCGCCCGACCGCGCTGGAGGAACGTCCGGTGCGGATATTCCACGACTGGCTGGTGCGCGCCGAACTCTAGCCGTGCGGCGGTGGTGCCCCACGATCGGCGGGCGCCACATAGCGGATCGGTGCGACCGTATGCGCGAAATCGCGCAGCGGGTGATCGAGCGCCGCGAGCAGCGCAGCCTCGATCTCCTCGCGCGCCCTTGCGGCGATCGCCTTGCGGCCGCGATACTCCTCGGGGCTGAAGGGTTCGAGATAATGGATCCGCACCGGGAAACTGCCTGGCCGGGACAGGATCCGCTTGGCGTTGTTGAGCCCGCCCTCATCGCCGATCCAGCCGATCTCCTCACCGACAGCGCCGTAGTCGATCATCACCGGCTGGACGAGCACGCCCGGCGGCGGGGGTTCGAGCACCGACAGGATGCTCGATTTGAACGGCAAGAGCGAATGGCCGTCGGTGGTGGTTCCTTCGGGGAAGACCGTCACCGACCAATTGTCCGCCAGCGCCTCGCGCAAGGCGTTGATCTGCTGCGCGACGCCGAGCCGGTTCTCGCGCTGCACGAAGACGGTGCGGTTGAGCGCGCACAGCCAGCCGATCACCGGCACCTGCGACAATTCGTATTTCGCGACAAAAGCGGTTCCGCTGGCGCCGGCCAGCGCGAGGATGTCGATCCAGGAGATGTGATTGGCGATGAAGAACACGTCGCGCCGCAGCGGGGTGCCGACGATCTCGACCCGTGCGCCCGACACCCGCGCCACGCAGCGCAGGAAATACATCGGGAACGGCGAGCCATAGGCGAAGATGCGGTACAGGTAATGCAGCGGGACGAAGACGATCAGCAGGACAACGATCGCCGCAGAGCGCAGCGCCAATCGAAGGCGGCCGGGCCATTCTAGTCGGGTGGCTTCGCCGCGCATGGCGGCCAGCCGCGCGGCGCTGCGGGTTTCAGTCCTCGCGGTCGAGCCGGACGCCATAGAGTTCCATCCGGTGATCGACGAGGCGGTAGCCCAGCTTCTCCGCGATCTGCTTCTGCAGCGCTTCGAGTTCGGGATCGACGAATTCGACCACCTTGCCGCTCTCGACATCGATCAGATGGTCGTGATGCGCCTCGGGCGCGGCTTCGTAGCGGGCGCGGCCATCGCCGAAATCGTGGCGGTCGAGGATGCCGGCATCCTCGAACAGGCGGACGGTGCGATAGACCGTGGCGATCGAGATCTTCGCATCGATCGCCGAGGCGCGCTGGTGGAGCATTTCCACATCGGGATGGTCGTCGCTCTCGGACAGGACGCGCGCGATGGTGCGGCGCTGTTCGGTAATCCGCAGCCCCTTGTCGGCACAAAGCTGTTCGAGGTCGATCCGCTGCGGCAAGTCATGCTCCAATACAAAACGCCCCGCACCCATAGGGGGGCGGGGCGTCTTGCTCAAGCTTCAGCCTGCGCTCAGGCGGGATTCTTCTTGCGACCGCGCTGCTGGCCGGGCTTGCGGCCCAGGCCGATCTTCTTGGCGAGATCGCGGCGCGTCTCGGCGTATTCGGGAGCGACCATCGGATAATCGGCCGACAGGCTCCAGCGATCGCGATATTCGGCCGGGGTCATGTCGTGCTCGGTGGTCAGGTGGCGCTTGAGCATCTTCATCTTCTTGCCGCAATCGAGGCAGACGAGATGGTCGCGCTTGACCGAAGCGCGCACCGAAACGGCGGGTTCGGGCGTTTCCTCGACGGGCTCGGCATTGTGGCCGAGATCAGCGAGGGCAGCGTGAATCTTGGAAATCAGCGTAGGAACTTCGTCCACGGAGACGCTGTTGTTGCTGACGTGGGCAGCGACGATGTCGCTGGTAAGCGTGATGAGCATTTCGCTCGTGTCGTTCTCAAAATTATCCATTTTCAATCCTTAGCGATCCGATCTGTCGGAGTGGCCTCTTGTCGACGAGGCTTCTGCCGCGGCCCTTGAACGGTTCGGTTCACAATTGCAACTCCACTGTCATCGTTTTCAAGTAAAACTCGACAGACGACCGGCTCAATTGGTTAAATTTCTTCCGAAAGTGATCGCATCGAGCTTCTCTCCATCGGCAGTGCGGTAGTAATCCTTGCGCATTCCGATCCGCTCGAAGCCCGCGGCACGGTAAACGCGGTCGGCGGGATTGTTGGCGCGCATTTCGAGGAACAGCCGGGTCGCGCCGCGGTCGCGCGCCGCGCTGGCGGAGTGTTCTATCAGCCGCTTGCCAAGTTGCTTCCCGCGATATTCGGGGGCGATCGCCACCAGCAGCAACTCTTCTTCGTCCAGCACGATGCGCGACAGCACGAAACCGATCGTGTCTGCGGGATGACGGGCAATATTGCCCTGGGCATCGATTAGCAGCGCATGCGTCGAGGGCAGCGCGAAACTGTCGGTAACCTGACGCCGGTTCCAGGCTTCTCTCCAATAGGGATCGAAAGCCCGTTCCATGACCTGCATGATGGCGTCGATCGTCTCGTCCTGCGTCATGCCGGAAGCTTGGCGTCCGGCGGGCGACCATAGATCGGAGAGAGACGATCGGTGAGCAGCGAGACGGGGAGGGCAGGGGCGTAACGCGCGTCGGGCAACAGGTCGAGCGCCTGGCCCGATCCCCGCAGGCCGACCAGTTCTTCCGCTCTGCTGCCCGCGACCAGCGGCGTGTCGGCGAAGCCCGCTGCCGCCACCGGAGCCAGCGAAGCATGGTCGGCGAGTGGCAGCCCGCGATCGCCGAAGAGCTGAACGAAATATTCGCCATGCCCGCCGGTCATCGCCACCAGAATTTGCGGCTCCGCCGTCGCGGCGAATGCCCGCGCGGTCGCGCCGACCAGCGCCAGCGTCGGGAAACCGAGCACTTCGGAGCCCCAGGCAATTCCCAGCGCCCGCGCGGTCGCCAGCCCGATCCGCGTGCCGGTAAAGCTGCCGGGACCGAGCGAGACCAGAATTCGCTCCGCCCGCCCGCGAGCGGGCAGTTCGGCGATCATCGGCACCAGCCGCTCGGCATGGCCGCGCCCGATCACTTCGTGGCGATGATCCAGCAAGGACGCATTCGCATCCGCGCCCTCGAACAGAGCGACGGAGCAGGCTTCGGTGGCGCATTCGATTGCAAGCGTTCGCATCCGGGTGCGATGCCTCAGCCTTGGACGAGCTTCAAGCGGCGGGCCTCAGACGATGCGGGTGAATTTGTCGAAATCCGGGCGGGGGCTGCGCTCGAAGATGCTCGTGGGATCGCCATAGCCGATCGAGCAGACCCAGTCGGCGCGGTGGCGCGGCTGGTCGGCGAAGAATTCCTTGGTGATTCCGTCGAGATCGACTCCGGACATCGGCCCGCAATCGAGCCCGAGCGCGCGCGCGGCAATGATCATATAGGCGCCCTGAAGCGCCGAATTGCGCTTGGCGCCTTCGATCCGGCCCGCCTCGTCGCCCGCGAACCAGCTCTTGGCGTCGGTGTGGGGGAACAGCCACGGCAGTTCCTCGTGGAAATCGATGTCGTAGCCGATGATCGCGGTTACGGGGGCGGTGCGGATCTTGTCTGCATTGGCATCCGAAGCCAGCGCGGCGAGCTTGTCCTTCTGCTCCTGCGACTTCACCCAGACGATCCGGGCGGGCTGCATATTGGCCGAGGTCGGCCCCATCTTGAACAATTCGTAGATCGCGTGAAGCTGCTCGTCGCTCACCGGCTTGTCGAGCCAGCCATTATAGGTGCGCGCCTCGCGGAAGATCTGGTCGAGCGCGTCGGCGGACAGCGTGTTGTCGTGGAACTGCTGGGGCATGGAAATCCTATGGCTGTGCAAGTGGAGTGAAAGTCAGGCGGCGCGGACTTCGACGACCTCGGGCACGTAATGTTTCAGCAGGCCTTCGATGCCGTGCTTGAGCGTGGCGGAGGATGAAGGGCAGCCCGAACATGCGCCTTGCATAGTCAGGAAGACGACCCCGTCCTTGAAGCCGCGATACTGGATGTCGCCGCCATCGCCGGCCACCGCCGGCCGCACGCGGGTATCGAGCAATTCGTTGATCTGCGCGACGATATCGGCGTCCTCGGCATTTTCCTCGACCAGCAGTTCGCCGCCTTCGGGCGGAACCGCGATCCCCGCCGCAGTGCCGGGAGCGAACAGCGGCGCCTCGGCGACGAAATGGTCGAGCAGGATCGAGAGCACCTGCGGCTTGAGCGCGGTCCAGTCGACCCCGGGCGCGGCGGTGACGGAGATGAAATCGCTGCCGAAGAAGACGTTCACGACCTCGCCGGTGTCGAAGATCGCCTGTGCCAGCGGACTGGCCTCGGCGGCTTCGGGATCGGCGAATTCGCGCGTCCCCTGAGCCATGACCTGCTGGCCGGGGAGGAATTTCAGGCTCGCCGGGTTGGGCGTGGTTTCGGTCTCTATGAACATGCCTTGCGATGTAGGGTGCATAGCGGGCCGGAACAAGGCGCTGCATCGGGTCGTCGCGTTCACTACCGCTTCACCCGTTCAACCCCTATATGCGGCGCATGACCATCTTCGCGCGTGCCGCCCGGCGCTTTGCACTTCTCGCCCCGATCGCTCTTCTCGCCGTGCACCCTGCGCTGGCGCAGGAGATCGCGGTTCCGCAGTCGGCCCCGACGCCTGCTCCCGCGCCGACCGCGCTGCAGACCGGTGACGAGGTGCCGTGGATCTATCGCGGCTCCGATGTCCCGCGCGACGAGGAATGGCTGTTCGGAGAGATGGACAACGGGTTGCGCTATGCGGTGCGCCGCAACGGCGTGCCGCCCGACCAGGCCTCGATTCGCGTCCGTATCGATGCCGGCTCGCTGCACGAGACCGAAAACGAGCGCGGCTATGCCCATCTGCTCGAGCACCTGCTGTTCCGCGAAAGCAAATATCTCGGCACTTCCGAGGCGATCCCGACCTGGCAGCGGCTGGGCGCGACCTTCGGCAGCGACACCAATGCCGAGACCAGTCCGACGCATACGGTCTACAAGCTCGACCTGCCCAATATCGACGCTGCAAAGCTGGAAGAGAGCATGAAGCTGCTCTCCGGTATGGTGCGCGAACCGGTGCTCAGCGATACCACCGTCGGCGCCGAAGTCCCGATCGTGCTGGCCGAAATGCGCGAAAGGGGCGGGGCGGCGCAGCGCAGCGCCGATGCCAGCCGCGCCACCCTGTTCGCGGGGCAGCGGCTCGCCACGCGCAACCCCATCGGGACGGCCGAGACGCTGCAGGCCGCCACCGGCAGGAGCGTCAACGCCTTCCATCGCCGCTGGTACCGGCCCGAGAACACCGTGATCGTCGCAGTCGGCGATCTCGATCCGATGCTGCTCGCCGCGCAGATCGAGGCCAAGTTCGGCGACTGGAACGTGCGCGGCGAACCCGCGCCGGCTCCCGATTTCGGCGACCCGGTGGCGCCTCCCGGCACCGATCCCGCCAATCCGGTCGGCGAGACCGTCGTCATCGTCGAACCCGATCTGCCCCGCAGCCTGACCTATGCCGCGCTGCGTCCGTGGCGCCCGGTACAGGACACCATCGCCTACAATCAGGGCCTGCTGCGCGATTCGCTGGCGCAGGCGCTGATCAACCGGCGGCTGGAATCGCGCGCCCGCGCCGGCGGCAGCTATCTCTATGCGCAGGTCCGGCAGGATGACATCAGCCGCTCGACCGATGCCACCTTCGTCAGCATGGCGCCGCTCAGCGATGACTGGGAAACCGCGCTCGGCGACGTGCGCGCGGTGATCGCCGACGCGCTCGCCACCCCCCCCACCGAGGAGGAAATCGATCGCGAGATCGCCGAGTTCGAACAGGTGTTCGAAAGCTCGGTCGCCGAGCGCTCGGTGATGGCAGGCGGACGGCTGGCCGACGATATTGTCCAGGCGGTCGATATCCGCGAGGCGGTCGCCGCGCCCGAAACCGTGCTCACCGTGTTCCGCGGGATGAAGGACGCGATCACCCCGCAGCAGATTCTCGACCACACCCGCGCCCTGTTCACCGGATCGGTGATCCGCGCGGCCTATGTCACGCCCGTGGTGGGCGAGGCGAGCGAACAGGAGCTGGCAGCGGCGCTGTCCGCGCCGGTCGAGCCCGATGGCAGCGCCCGGCTCACCGCTACGACGATCGCCTTCGACGAATTGCCGCCCATCGGTGAGCCGGGCGAAGTCGTCCGCGCCGGACCGATCGGCGTGCTCGACGTCGAGCGGGTCGATTTCGCCAATGGGGTCAAGGCGCTGTTGTGGGCCAATGATGCCGAGCCAGGCCGCGTTTCGGTCAAGGTCCGCTTCGGCGGCGGCTATCGCGCGGTCGATCCGGCGCAGGCACCCTATGTCCGGCTGGGCGAAATGGCCCTGATCAGCTCGGGCCTCGGCGAACTGGGCGAGGAAGAACTCGACCGGATCAGCACCGGGCGCAAGATGGGTTTCGATTTCTCGGTCGACGAGGGCGCCTTCACCTTCTTCGCCCAGACCCGCGCGGAGGATCTCGCCGACCAGCTCTATCTCTTCGCCGCCAAGCTCGACCAGCCGCGCTGGGACCCCAACCCGGTGCTGCGCGCGCAGGCCGCGGCGCGGCTGGCCTATGAAAGCTATGCCACCAGCCCGGCGGGCGTGCTCAACCGCGACCTCGACGCGCTGCTGCGCGATGGCGATCCGCGCTTCGCCACGCCGGATCTGGCTGCGCTCGCCGCGACCGATCCCGCAGGCTTCCGCGCCTTCTGGGAGCCGCTGCTGGCGCAGGGTCCGGTCGAAGTGTTGATCTTCGGCGATTTCGAACGCGAGGAGGCTGTGGCGGCGCTGGCCCGAACTTTCGGCGCGCTCGAGCCGCGCGGCGATCTGCCCGAGGCGGTCGCGGCGCGGGTGCCGGCCTTCCCCGACGACGTGGACACCACCATCCGCTACCACCGCGGCGATGCCAATCAGGCCGCCGCGGTAATCGCCTGGCCGAGCGGCGGCGGAGTCGAGGGCCTGCGCGAATCGCGCCAGCTCGAGATCCTCGTCCAGCTGTTCAACAACCGGCTGTTCGATGCGATGCGCGAGCGGGCGGGGGCGAGCTATGCGCCGGTCGTGCGAACCGAATGGCCCAGCGACATCGCCGGTGGTGGCCGGATCAGCGCTTTGGCGCAATTGCAGCCCGAAGCGGTGCCGATCTTCTTCCAGGAAGCCGAGCGGATCGCGGACGAGCTCGCCACCACGCCGCCTGCCGCGGACGAACTGGCACGGGTGACCGAACCGCTGCGCCAGTCGATTTCGCGCGCCTCGAGCGGTAATCTGTTCTGGCTTTACCAGCTCGAGGGTTCGACCGTCGATCCGCGGCGGATAGCGCTGCTGCGCTCGCTGCTGACCGATTATTCGCGCACCACGCCCGAGGCGATGATGCAGCTGGCGCAGAAATATTTCGGCGGGCGCGACGGCTGGCGGCTGGCGGTGATTCCCGAGGGCGCGCAGCTCGCGGAGGAGATCCGGCCTGCGAACGCCCCGGCGATCATGCAGGGCCGCTGATCCCGATCTCGGCAATCGGGTTTTTGCGCTGGCCAAGCAAAACATGCTTGCGGCATATGGCCCATTCCGCTTGCGATAATTACGCTCATGCGACGGCGATACTGCCGTGTGGCGATTGAATGGACCGATGATGACGAAGGCGTGGACGCCCGACAGCTGGACGCAATTCGAAGCGCGGCATCTGCCGCACTACGAAGACGCCGCGGCGCTGGCGGCGGCTCAGGAGACGCTGACCTCGCATCCGCCGCTGGTCTTCGCGGGCGAGGCGCGGGCGCTCAAGGCGGATCTGGCGCAGGTCGCGGCGGGCGAATCCTTCCTGCTGCAGGGCGGCGATTGCGCCGAGAGCTTCGCCGAATTCCACCCCGACAACATCCGCGACACCTTCCGCGTGATCCTGCAGATGGCGGTGGTGCTGACCTTCGCCAGCAAGCATCCGGTGGTGAAGGTCGGGCGGATGGCCGGGCAGTTCGCCAAGCCGCGCTCCTCGCCCACCGAGACGCAGGGCGACACGACTCTACCAAGCTATCTCGGCGACAACATCAATGGCATAGAGTTCGACCCCGAAATCCGCCGCAACGATCCGCAGCGGATGGTGCGCGCCTATTCGCAGGCCGCCGCCACGCTCAACCTGTTGCGCGCCTTCGCGGGCGGGGGCTATGCCAATCTGCGCCAGGTCCATCAGTGGACGCTCGATTTCATGGGGCGCAGCCCCTGGGCCGACAAATTCGCCGATATCGCCGATAGGATCGGCGAATCGCTGGATTTCATGGAAGCCTGCGGGATCGACCCGCACACCATGCCGCAATTGCAGCGCACCAGCTTCTACACCAGCCACGAGGCGCTGCTGCTGCCCTACGAGCAGGTGATGACGCGGCGCGATTCGCTCACCGGCGAATGGTACGACACCAGCGCGCACATGGTCTGGATCGGCGACCGCACCCGCTTCGAAGGCAGCGCGCATGTCGAATTCGCGCGCGGGATTGGCAATCCGCTGGGGCTGAAATGCGGGCCGAACCTCGAACCCGATGCGCTGCTGCGGCTGCTCGATACGCTCAACCCCGCGCGCGAGCCGGGCCGGATCACGCTGATCAGCCGCTTCGGTCACGACAAGGTCGAAAAGGGCCTGCCACCGCTGGTGCGCGCGGTCACGCGTGAAGGCCATCCGGTGGTGTGGAGCTGCGACCCGATGCACGGCAATGTCGTCAAGGCCGAGAGCGGCTTCAAGACGCGCCCCTTCGACCGGATCCTGAGCGAGGTTAAGGGCTTCTTCGCGGTTCACCGCGCCGAGGGCACGCATCCCGGCGGCATCCATGTCGAGATGACCGGGCAGGATGTCACCGAATGCGTCGGCGGTGCGGTGGCGATCACCGACGAGGCGCTGGGCGATCGCTATCACACCCACTGCGACCCGCGGCTCAACGCGGCGCAATCGCTCGAGCTGGCGTTCCTGCTGGCCGAGATGCTGAACGCCGAAGCGCAGGTGCGCCGCGCCGACGCCGCCTGAGCGGCTGACTGCGCTAACCCGCGGTCCGACAGCGCTTCTGTAAGGAGTTTTTTCCGGAACCCCTTTCGGAAACGGCGGTTTCTCGTCATTGTGAGGCTCGCTCGCCGCGCATCGGCAGCTGCAACTACAAGGGGGTCTTACCGTCGCACAGCTACAGACCAGATCCGGGATCGCCCCAACCGCAGGACTTGCCGAGCGGTTTCGCGCCACCCGCGCGCTGAGCGAGGCGCTGGTCGCGCCGCTGTCCGATGCCGACGCCACGATCCAGTCGATGGAAGACGCCTCGCCCGCCAAATGGCATCTGGCGCACACGACCTGGTTCTGGGAAACCTTCCTGCTGCGCGAGCACGGCGCGGATTATGCGCCGTTCGACGAGCGCTGGGCCTTCATCCACAATTCCTATTACGAAACCGAGGGCGAGCGGATCGCCCGCTTTGCCCGGGGGATGCTCTCGCGCCCCTCGCTCGACGAGGTGCTGGCCTATCGCGCGCATGTGAGCGCGGCGATGGAGCCGCTGCTCGAGGATCCCCGGCACGCCGACCTGATCGCGCTGGGGATCGCGCATGAGCAGCAGCATCAGGAACTGCTGCTGACCGATATCAAACACGCGCTGTTCCAGAACCCGCTGGGTCCCGCGATGTGGGAAGACGCGAGTCCCCGCGAAGGCGGGGACCTCGGCCAGTCGACGGACGATCAGGCAACCGAAGACCTCCGCCTGCGCGGGGGATCGGAAGGCTGGACCCGCCACCCCGGCGGGATCGCGCGGATCGGCCATCAGGAAGAGGGCTTCGCTTTCGACAACGAGGGCCCCGCGCATCGCACGCTGCTCGAACCCTTCGCGCTGGCCAAGCGGCTGGTCACCAATGCCCAGTGGGACGCCTTCATCGCCGACGGCGGCTACGAGACGGCGACGCTGTGGCTCTCCGACGGGTGGGGCTGGGTGAAGGAGAACGCCATCACCGCGCCGCTCTACTGGCGCGAGGACGAGCAATTCACGCTTGCCGGCTGGCAACCCCGCGATCCCGAGGCGCCGGTCACGCATATCTCCTATTTCGAGGCCGATGCCTTTGCCAGCTGGGCGGGCGAGCGGCTGCCGACCGAGGGCGAGTGGGAAGCCATCGCGCGCGTGCAGGAAGGCGCGGCGGCGGCGCACGATCCCGCTGCCGGAAACCAGCTCGACAGTGCCGGCCCGGTCCAGCCGCGCGGCAGTGAGGGCCTGTTCGGCGATTGCTGGCAGTTCACCCGTTCGGGCTATCTGCCCTATCCGCGGTTCAAGCCGGCTGCGGGCGCGGTGGGCGAATACAATGGCAAGTTCATGAGCGGGCAGTTCGTGCTCAAGGGCGCCAGCTGCGCCACCGCACGCGGCCATTCGCGCGCCAGCTACCGCAATTTCTTCTACCCCCACCAGCGCTGGCAGTTCACCGGCGTGCGGCTCGCAAAGGATCTTTGACATGGGCGTTGTACGCCAACTCAGGCAGATTTCCGCCG
>TARA_R110002072_G_scaffold65825_3_pt1 | contig 20132 bp, 15 predicted proteins | sample TARA_R110002072 | Tara Oceans TARA_R110002072 (sample SAMEA4397118) | marine metagenome | biome: Polar Biome; feature: [SRF] surface water layer (ENVO:00010504); material: water (ENVO:00002006), including particulate matter (ENVO:01000060) such as... | depth 5 m | reverse complement strand
AGGGTCGCGCCCGCCGTGAAGAACGACAGGTTGATCAGGTTGCCGGTCACGCTGGCAGCGAACTGCTCCGGGCGGTTCTCGGTCGCAAGGGTCAGCGAGGAACCGGTGTAGACGAACTTGTGCCGACGCAGCGTGCGTCCGCGATCCAGGTTGCGCACGAGGTCCTCGATCCGGCGCAGGTAGGTGTCCTCGCCCTCGGTCCACCCCGCGTACAGGTAGAACCCGTCACCCGAGGGCGGCACGATCTCGCTGGCGGGGGTGCCGGCCTTGATGTCCTCGACGGGCGGCGCGGGACTCTTGCGCTTCCACTGGGTGCCGGTGCCGGGGGTGACGCCCAACGCCAAGAGCGCGGTGTTGAGCACCTCGGGGTCGATACCGGTGACGAACAGCGATTCGTGGGACGCGCCGTGCGGAGCGGTGAGCACGTACTCGAGCAGATCGTTCGTGATCGCGACCTGGGCTGGGATCGAGACGAGGCTGTGGTCCGGATCGAACTCGATGCCGGCGGCCTCGAAGGCCTCACGAAGTCCGGCCTGGAAGTCTGCTAGGAGCGCGTCCTGTTCCTGCTCCTGGCCCGAATCCTGTTCCTGCTCCTGGCCCGATTCCTGGCGAGTCGGTTCGCCCTGGTTGGACCACGAGACGAACAGGGGAGCGAGGAGGACCAGGGGCAGCCCCCACAGGGATCGAAGAGCGGTGGAACGCATGGACGCAGGGTAACGAACGTCCAAGCTGGTGGTTCAGCTTCGATCCCGGAACGAGCGCACGTAGCACGCTAGGACTCCCGACCGTGGCCGAAGGGCGACCTAGGCGCGCATGGCGTCCAGGTCGACGCCGATCCGCTTCAGTTCGGGCTCGATCAGGGTCGCGATGCCCTCGGCGTAGCGCCGGATCTCGTACTGCGCGTCCTTCTTGAGGCGCTGGTCGAGGAAGTGCAACAAGCCCTGCAAGCTGACCGTCCAGTACGCCTGGGTGTACAGACCCTGGGGCAGCATCATGCGCGCGATCTCCTTGGCGACGCCGCGCTCGATGCGCTCCTCGTAACGACGGAACGCGTCCTGGCACTCCACTTGCATCAGCGCCGTTTCGCCGGCGTGATCGAAGTCGGAAGGCAGATCGACCGAGGCCTGCTTGTTGCCGTGCGGCGGGTTCGCGCGCATGACGCCGGGCACGTAGAACTCGGGCGTCCACTTCACGTAGCGACCGCTGACCTCGTTCCACGAACAACCCTTGTCGGTGTCGAAGAAGATGTCGAACACGTCGAGCGAAACGCTCTGGCCCTCGACCTCGTACTCGCGCCAACCGGAACCGATCTGGTACTTGAACGCCTGGCGGAAGACGAACAACGGTGCCTTCCAGTGGAACGTGAAGAAGCTGTGGCGGTAGGGCGACGTGTGCCCGTGCTTCCAGAGGAAGCCGCACAGCTTCTGGTCCTTCTCGTCGAACGCGTCCTTCTGCTTGTCGTACGAGATGCGCGCCGAGTTCACGACCTTGAGCGCCGGATCCTCTTGCATGCGATCGACGAGGGCGACGAATCCCAGGCCGTCGTCGAGCGTTTCGACGGCGCCGGCGGGCAGGCCAGAGGGAGAAGTGGACGAAGTAGCGATGGCGGGCGTGGCTGCGGAAGTCATGGTGGAGCGTCGTGCGCAAGCCTGAAGGGGCGGCGCCGCGAGGGCCCAGTCTAATCACCGAGCCGCGTCGATCACGCCTTGAATCCGGTCCTGCTCCGCCTGTGCCGACCGGGACCTCTGAGCGGGACCGTGGCCCCGATCCAACGCTTGCTGAGCGAGGTCCACGTCCCCCGCATCCAGAGCCAGATGAGCCCGAATCTGGTGGCGCAACGCCTCGAGCCGAGCCCAGGGATCCATGCTGCTGCGCGGATCGGAGAACTCCAGCCAGCGCGAGACGTCCCGCGGCCCTCGGACGCGGGCCGCCAGCGCCAGGCGGTCGACGGTCTTCAGCCAACGCGCCAGGTCGGGCTCGCCGTTCTCGTCCAGCGGCACCGCGAGCTCGAGGGCCGTGGTTTCGGCGACACGATCCGGAGTGGGCCCTTCCCCCATCAATCCGATGCGCGCGGCGTCCCCGAGATCCGCGGCGAGCGTCGTGCCTGCGGCGCGCCGGCTGAACGCCGCGAGCAGTCGCGCGTCCCACATCCACGGGTCCATCCGATCGCCTCGGGCGAACAGCACCTCGCGCAGCCCGTCGCGCTCGGTCAGGACCTCGGCCAGCCGCAGCTCGGATCGCCAGCGGGACTGCACGTCCGGTCCGCGCTCCCCCTGGAAGCGTTGGCGCAGATCCGCGGCCGCAGCCTCGCGTGGACCGTCGAATGCATGCTCGATGGCAGCCGGCGGCAACGGACCGACGCGTGCCAGAGCTGCGAGCACGGCCACCGCGCGCTCGCGCCGGCCCCGTCGCAACTCGCCCTCGAAACGTTCGGCCAGGGCCCGCTGCAACGACTCCGAATCGGCCAACTGGGTCCCCCGTTCGATCTGGCCGAGCAGAGCCCAGAACAGATCGTGGGCCAGCTCGGGCTCACCGGCCAGCGCCGCGAGCGCTCCGACGCGTCCGCGCTCGCCCAGCATCTCGATCGCCAACGTCGCCAGCTCGTCGGGCAACGACCCTTCGAACTCGAAGCGCGCGATCGAGTCCAGCAGCGGATCGATCCAGTCGTCGTCCCCGTGCTCGAACTCGCGCAGCGCGCGCTCGGCCAGCACGCTGTCGAGGTGGTCCAGTTCGTCGCGCAGGTAGGCGCGCGCCTCCGAGCTCGCCGATGCGCGCAGGAGCGCGGCTTCGATGCGAATGCGACGTTCGACCGACGGGTCCCGCAAGCGATCGTCGGCGGCGCGCCGGCCGGCCTCGGTCCGCACGAGTCCGGCGAGACTGGACTTCGCGAGACGCCAGCGACGGGTTCCAAAGTCGGTTTCGGGAGGCGGCGCGGCCTCTTGCGCCTCGAGCGCAGCCAGGAGCGGAAGAACGGCGGCCTCCTGGTCGACGCGCACCAGCGCGCGCACGAGGTGCCGCGCGCGGGCTTCGACGTCGTGGTACAGCGCGTCGCTGTCCTCGTCACCCAGTTCCTGCAGCGTGGTCTGCAACGTCTGGTTCAGCAGAACGAAGACCTCGGCGTCGTCCTGGAAACCGCCGAGCAGTTCGAAGATGGACGTCTCGTCGCGCCCCTGCGCACACAGGCGCATCAAGTCCTCGCGGAAGGGCACGAGGGCCGTCGCACGCGGCAGTTCCCGCAAGCGCTCGAGCCCGGCCTCCAGGTCCAGCTGCTTCCAACCCGCGTACAGCTCCGGCGCCAGACTCGCCACGTGGGGAGCACGCGCCAGCCAGTGGAACGCGGCGATGCGCAGGGACGGATCGGTATCTCCGATCAGCTCGAGCAGCAGCGCTTCGAGTTCCGCGTTCGGTCCGTGTTCGAGCGCGTCGGACGCGAGAGACGCCGCACGCAATCGCAATCCTGCGCCACGGTCGCTGGAGATCCACGGGCGCAGGACGTCCGCCGTCCAGAGCACGTCGCGCAGACCGAGCGTGCGCCAACCCGCTTCCGCGAGGCCCTCGGACAGAGGTTCCAGGGCGCGCGCACCTTCGAACGGGGGTAGGGCTTCGACCATGCACTGCACCAGGAATGCGCGTCGGTCGGGGTCGTCCAGGAACGGCAAACGTGCTTGGAGCGCACGTCCGAGATCCGCGTCGCCCAGCCGCGCAATGCGCAGGCGTTCGTCGCGCACATGCGAACCGGGCTCGTCGAAGTGCTGGAACCAGGCTTCGGCCAGTACCTCGACGTCGCATGCGGTGGTGAGTCCTGCGCGCCGCTCCTCGAGGGCCAAGCTCTCCAGGTAGGCCGTCACCTGACTTCGACTGGACGGGTCGAGCCTCTTGCGAATTTCATCGGCGAGAGGGCCTCGATCCGGTGCGCGCACGAGCAGCGGCGAGACGGTCGACCATGCGTCTCGATTGAGAGTAACTCTCGAAGTGAGGGTGACTGCCAGAGCGTGGGCGCCGACGGAACCGGCCAACGACAACGCCTCGAGCGCAGCCTCCGCGACCTCGGGATCCTCATCGTTCGCCAGCACGCTCAGCCGCCCCGCCAGCGTCATGCGGACCGAGTGAGACAGATCGAAGACGCTGCACAGTGCACGCAGAGCGTTCACGGTAGCGAGGCGCACGTCGGGCGCAGGATCGAGCGACCACGCGTTGATCCGGCGTAGGCCGGCCTGTGCCGTGAGAGCTTGGGCGCCGGGTTCCGAGAACCCGAAGAAGAACTCACCGCCTTCCTGGTGGGACCACTGGAACGGATGCGCCGACAGCACCTGAATCGCGGCAGCGCGCACGTTCGCCTGCGGATCTGCGGTCCGCGCGATCACGACCTCGATCCAGTCCTCGGGAAGATCGCGCGACGTGCGCCGCAACGCGTCGAGTGCTGACTCGCGCACCTGCCAGTCGGGCGAGGCGAGCGCGGTCTCGAGTTCCGGCCGATGGTCCGTGGGTCGGAACGCCCAGCGACGCACGTTCGCCTCTCGCTGAATCGCGGGATCCGCATCGACCTGCGTCGAAGCGATCGCGACGTGTGCGCTTGCGACGAGGATCCAGACCGTCGACACGATGACCAGGCAGGAGCGTCGTCCCACGTCCACCGCTCGCGTCGTCCGGATCCGGTTCCCCATGCCCGTCTATACGGCCGCCGACGAGCCGAGTAACTCGCGCTGGGCCATCGGGAGGTGCGCGATCAGGTCGGAGGCGATCAGAGCGCGCTGGCCCAAGGTCTCCGCCGCCAGGTCGCCCGCACGCGCATGCACCTGGACCGCAGCCGCGACGGCGTCGAAAGGGGTGTAGCCGTCCTGGATCGAACAGAGGTAGGCGCCGGAGATTCCCGACAGGACATCGCCGCTGCCCCCCGTGGCCATGCCCGGGTTGCCGGCCTTGCAGACGAAGACGCGCTCGCCGTCGGTGACGACCGTTCCATGTCCTTTGAGCGCGACCGTTGCGCCCGAACGGTTCGCCAGTTCCCGCGCGGCTTCCACACGACCTTCAGGGTCGCTCGGGATGTCGCGATCGAGAAGGGAGGCGGCCTCCCCCACGTGCGGCGTCAACACCACGGGCCCGTTCGCCTGCATCAGCACTTCGGGGATCCCGGCCAGCACGGCGAGCGCATCGGCGTCGAAGAGGGTCGGCCCTTCGAACTCGCCCTCGACGACGCGCCGCACGAGTTCCCGCGTGCGACCGGATCGGGACAGCCCCGGACCCACGACGCGCACGTCGTGACGGTGCTCGGTGATCTCGCGCGGGACGCGTCCGGCGTAGAGGTCCTGGCTGCGCGACACGTCCAGGTACATCGTCTCCGGCGACAGGGGCGCCACATGGCCGATGATCTCCTGGTGGAAGACGACCAGGGTCACGAGGCCTGCGCCTGCGCGTTGGGCAGCGCGGACGACGAGCGACGCCGCGCCGGGCATCGTCGGGGATCCACAAAGACAGAGGATGCGCCCGGCCTGGCCCTTGTGGGCATCCGGAGCGAGCGTCGGGGGCAGCGTCGGGCTGAAGTCGGCCATGCCCAGAGTCTAGACGTCTGGCGGGCCGACCTCACGCAAGCGGATAAGATGAGCGGCATGCCGGAGGCCCCCCGACCCACCGAATCCCACGCCTGGCTGGCGATCCTGGTGCCCACCCTGTTCCTGGGCGCGATCACCGTGGGCATCCTGATCGTGCGGACCGAGCCCTCTTGGCTGTTCGGCGTCGTCCTGGGTGTTCTCCTGGTCGGAGCCGTCGGCTGGGTCGCGGTCTCGGCGCTCTGGCCGGCCCGCGCGAACCGCACCTGCCCGGAATGTGGCGAGGAATCGGTCGAGCGCATGGATCCCACCGAGGTCCGCGGCCTGACCTGCAGTGCCTGCGACTGGGAGGATCCGACCGCCAGCGCATGGTTGCTGGCCGAGGACGAGGAGCCCGTCCTCGAGGATCTCGTCCGACCTCGACGTCCCCGCGGGTGAAACCGAGCGAACCTCGCACCATACTGACCGACCCATGGTCGACCCCGACGAGCCCACCCCGGAACCGAATCCGGCCCCCGAAGGATCCAGCGCCGAGCCGAACGGCAAGGACGCCGACGATCCGTGGGTCGACATGAAGCTCGCGCGCGTGATCGTGCGGGACCAGTCCGAGCAGCAGTGGATCTACCTCTCCGAGATCGAGGGCTCGCGCGGGTTCCCCATCGTCATCGGCAGCCCCGAAGCGCGCGAGATCCAAAGGGTCGTGACGGGCACGAGCCTCGAGCGACCGCTGACGCATCAGATGGCCTTCGCGTCGATCCAAGCCCTCGACGCGAAACTCACGCGGGTCGACATCACCGACCTGCGCAACAACACGTTCTTCGCGCGCTTGATCCTGGTCGACGGCCAGGGACAGGAACGGCACATCGATGCGCGACCGAGCGACGCGGTGTGCCTGGGGCTGCGGGCCGGTTGCGGCATCCGCGTCGCGGAATCCGTCCTGGAACAAGTGCGTACGGACCAGTCCGGGCCGGACGCCATGCCGACCGAGTTCCCGGATCCTGCGGCCGGGATGGACGAGGATCCGGAGCCGACTTCGGACGACGAGCCCAGCGCGGACGACTCGGATCCGAGTTGAACCCGGGCCCGTCCGGCGACCGAAGATCCCCCCGTTCCGGCGATTCCGTGCATTCGGCGTCGAGTCCCGGACCACTGCAAGCCAGCGACGACGGGAACGGTCTCGATCCGCGAAAGCGATGGGGCGAGAGATTGGCGGCTTCGATCGGCCTCCTGCCCGATGTAGGGTGAATCACCGCGATTCCGATCGTGCGCTCATCCCTTGACCACGCCCGCCCCCATCGAACCGATCCCGGAACCGGCGACCGGACCCCGAAGGCCGCCCCTGCGCGGTTTGATGGCGCTGTTCCTGGTCGCTGCAATCCTGCGCCTCTGGCCCATCGATCACGGCTTCCCGGACAACCACGTGCCGGACGCGACGGTGCACAAGACCGCGCTGCGGATGGCCGAGAGTCGTGACCTGATCCCGGTCATCGAAGGCGGCTATCCGAACCTGCTTCCGTACACGCTGCTGCCGATCTATGCGGCGCACTATGCGAAGGGTCGCGTGACCGGGGAATGGGCAGGCTCGGGCGAGTACGCGATGGCGATGAAACGCGATCCATGGCGCGCGAATCGGATCGCGCGCGTCGTCCTGGCGCTGCTCGCGAGCTTGGCACCGATCTTCGTCGTGCTCGGTCTGCGCGCCTCCGGCATCGGGCGTGGAGCCTGGGTCGGCGGCGTGATGCTAGCCACGTGCTTGTTGCACCTGCACCTCTCGACGCAAGAACGGCCGTGGGCCCCGATGATCACGGGCTTCGCGCTGACCGCGTGGGCGGCGGCGGTCCACGCCCGCAGCGGCGGCGGGCGCTCCTTGATCCTGGCCGGCGTCGCGGCAGCGCTGACCGCTTCGACCCACCAGGCGGGCATGCTCGCGCCAGTCCTGGTCGCGCTCGCCTGGTTCGCCTCGCCGCTCGGCTGGAAGGCCCGGGACCTGCGCCATCGCTTGCGCATGGGCTTCAGCAGTGCGCTCAGCTTCCTCGTGCTCGCGCTCTCGATCGGCTACCCCGCGTACGTACGTCACGGCAAACCGCCCGAAGCCGCCAACCTGGGTTCCGAGTACACGCAGGGCGTCAACAGCGTGATGATCGGCGGCCAGTCGATGACGTTCGAGATCGACCTGGATGCGTTCCAGCACCTGACCACGGCATTGTTCGGCTACGACCCGATCCTGGTGGTCCTGGGGCTGCTCGGAGTGTTCGCAGGCTTGCGCCGTCGAGCGACGCTGCCGGTCGTGCTCTTCGGACTGTTCTGGGCGGTGGTCTTCCTGACCAACCCCAAGGACCACGTGCGGTACCTGTTGCCGCTCGAACTGGTGCTGTGCTGGACGGCGGGCATCGCGGTGGATCGCTACTTCGAAGGCGGGGTGCGCTGGAAGATCGCCTGGGCGATGGTCCTGGTGACGTTCGTGCCCGCGTTGCGGTTGGGATACGTGCTGCGCCAGGAGGACACGCGCTCCATCGCACGCTGGACGCTGCCGATGATGCCCATCCGGGGCACGGTGGCCATCGACGTGCGGGGGCCCGAACCTCTGATGAACGTCACGGCTCTCGAGCGGCTCGCGAACGAACGCGGGGAGCTGACGCTCGGGGAGGCCCAGCGCTACGCCGATCTCGTGGCCAGCGATGAGAAGCCGTTGGCGGGAACGGACATGGACTGGTTCCCCATCAGCCTCTGGTACGAGTTCAACCCGCGCTATGGATCCTCGTGGCCCCGGCCGCGCACGACGGAGCGCTGGGGAGAGGCCGCGGACGACCCGAACGTGGTCCTGAGCAGTCTCGGGGTCCAGGTCGCCATCTTGACCGACGCGACGCCGGGCGACGGCATCGCTCCGGCGCTGGTGAACGAGGTCGCGCCCTCGCAAGTGCCCGGCCCGGACCTCATCCCCTACCACGCGGGTGGTCCGCGAACGCGCTTGAAGCCGCTGCGCTCGTTCGGGGTGGTGCAGTCGTTCCTGCCTGACGAGGACGGAACCGCCGCGCGTGCGCAACTGCCGCTCGAGATGGACTTCGCCTGGATCGACCTCTGGAGCGTCGACCGACCGGGACCGGCCATCCTCGTGCACTCGCTGATCCCGTTCGACGACGCTGATTAGGTAGCCTGCGACGATGCGCTTCCGGTCGCTCGATCCGGTGATCAGGAGGCCATCGCGCGCATCTCTTCGGCGCCCTACGCATCGACCGGCTTGTGGGCGACGACGGTCCAGCCGTGGCAGACCGTGGTGTCGTTGGTCCACTTCGACATGAGGTGGAAGCCGACTTGCACGCAAGCGGTGACCGGCAGCAGGAGCGTGCTCCGCCAGCGCGAGAGGATCACGCTGCCGTCGGATTGGCGGCTCTTGGCGCCGAAGCTGCGCAGCAACCATTGGGACTGCATGGCGCCCAGGGCCGAGGCGAAGTTGCCACGTGGCTCGATGCTGCCGACCTCGAGGCCCGCGCCGCGCACGATGTGTTCGAGCGAGCTGGGGGTGAAGCGGTAGTAGTCGCTGGGCAACTCGTGCAACGGCTGGCTGAAGGGCACGGTCAGGAGCAGCTTGCCGCCCGGCCGCAGCACGCGCGCCATCTCGTTCACGCAACGCGCCGGATCCGGCAGGTGCTCGAGCACTTCGGTCGAGAGCACCGTGTCGAAAGCGTCCGTCGCGAAGGGCAGCAGGTTGCCGTCTCCGAAGACGTCCACCGACTGCTTGGCGCGGTCCAGGATGCTCCACAGCTCGGGCTGCTTGTCGAGGATCGACGGCGGGTACTCGAGGCCCACGTAGCGCTCGACCTTGGCCTCGAACAGCGAGCGGTAGGGTCCCTCGCTGACCCCCACGTCAAGCAGCACACCGGAGGCATGCTCGCTCAAGTCCTCGACCGACCTGCGCAGCTTGGACCAGTCCAGCCAGTAGGGATTGAGCGGAGAGCGCTTGCGCCAAGCGTTGAGGCGCTGCCCCAAGCTCCCGCGATACACGACCACCCCGACGCGTTTCGGTCTGCCTATCGCCATGTGGGGATCGTGCGGTGATGAAGAGGGGCGGTCATGGGCAAGGAGGGTACCAACCTCGATGCACCCCATCGACCGGACCGATGACCTCCGGGTCGTTTCCAGCTAGACTCCCACCCGCCGAGCGGAGGAGTGGTCGAGTGGCTTAAGGCACCGGTTTTGAAAACCGGCGAGGCGCAAGTCTCCGGGGGTTCAAATCCCTCCTCCTCCGCCATTTCTTGACCGTCGCGAAACGTGTCGCCGATCGCGGGGTTGACCGGCCGATGGAAACCGCGCAAGTGTCTCTGGGCCCCGTTCGATCACTGCGGGACTGGAAGCTCCCGACCTTCGTTCTGAGTCTCGGGATCCTCCCGTACGTGACGATGGTCCTGACCGAGAAGTACGAGCCTCACATCGGGCTCTTCGATCGGGTCCAAGGGGTCACATCGGGTTGGTGGTTCGACGAAGGCGCGATACTGGCTTCGCGCATCTTCATTGGACTGGCCGTGGCGCTCACCGTGCGCGCGTGGATTCGCGGGCACCATCTTTGGTTCACGTTCGTACCGGCCGCCATTTTCCTCAGTGGTGATGTGATCACAGCTTTCGATGACGTAGCCGAGGTCCAATGCGATCCAGGGCTCGTTGTCGTCACAGCGTTGTGGGTGTGGGTCCTGGCCTTCTTGACGCGCGCTTGGTTGCGCTGTCGCATGACCTAGAGCGACTGGATTCACTCCACCCAGAGTCCGGTCTGAACTCCGCGCCCGGGGACGAACCAGGTGAAGACGGCTCCTTCAGAGGTCGCAACGGCACGCAGGAAGCCGACCTCGCGCGTGGCCGGCACGCGGTCGATCACCGTCGAAGGACCCATCTCCCCGCGGGCGTTCACGGGACGCGCACGCCACTCGGCTTCGCCGTCCCCCACGTTCTCGAGCCACGTCACGATGCGCGTTCCGGACTCCAGCTTCACGATGTCGACGCGACCCAAGGGGTGCCCGTCGTCCACGTCGAGCGGTTCGAGGATCGCGCCCTCGTCCGCGCGGAACTCGACGAATTTCACTTCGCCTCCCGCGTCGCCCGTGCCCGTGTACCAGACGACTGCATCGTCCGTGGCGCGCGGGCCGTTCACGGGGCAACCGGGGATCACCCAGCCATCGTCGTGCAGGATCTCTGGCTCGGACCACCCTTCGCTCGTGCGGTGCGACCAGGCGATGTCGCGCACGTTGTCGTCGCTGCAGTCGCGGTAGACGACGATGTGCGTGCCGTCGGCGAGGCGCTCCAGATCGGTCTGACAGCAACTGCAGACTTGGTCGTCGATGACGACTTCAGGACCCAAACGACCGTCAGTATGGACCGTGCGCGACATCAGGACGTAGCGCCCTTCGTCGTGTCCGTGCCCGCCAGCAAGTCGACCATCGAGCCAGACCGCGAGGAACGAATCGGGACCGTTGGGCGCGAGGGAGACGAATCCGTGCTCGGCCTCCCCGACGTGATCGTGCAGGGAATGCGGCCCGATCGGCATCGGAAGAGGCGGGCTGCTCGGATCCGAATCGTCCAGAAGCTTGAACTGGACCCCATATCCTCCGGACTCCGGCGTGCGCTCCAGCCACGCGAACATGTTGACTCCGCTCTCGGACGAGCAAGCCGTGGGGAAGTCGGCCCAATTGACGAGCATGTCGGGACTTCGATGAACCTCCAGGAACCCATGCAGCCCTCCATACCGAACGACCGTGTCGGCCAGCATCAGCACATGCTCCTCCTGGTCCTTCTCGATCCAGGTGAGGAACAGCCAGCCCGGAACCGGAGGGGCCAGGTTCGGCACTCGCGCTTCCCTCCCACCCATGGCATTGCCGGTGCGAACCAACTGGAGCGCGGTCGGGGGTCCCGGATTGCTCGCGCAACCCAGCAAGGAAACGAGCGCGGAGACGGTGAGGAGGATTCGATGATTCATGTGGAGAGGCAAAGTATCGTCTTGGACGAGCCCACGCACTGCGTTGGCTCCACGGCCCCCCGCCCAGGCAGTGACTCTCAACCTGAAAGCCACTTTCACCCGGTTGACCCACGTTCATGACGCTGGGTTGACCTGAGGGCCCACGCCCGCGCTTGCGCACTGGGTCCCGCCCCGCGCAGAATCGGGCCCCCCCATGCGAAGCCTGCCCACGTTCGTTGATCCTCATGGTCGTTCGCGACCTCTCCACGACTCCCCGTCCTCGATGACGCCTTCCCGCTCCGGTCGAGCCTGCCACCGAGTTCCCGCATGAACCCGGTCCAGGTGGTCGAAGCGGTTCCGGCGGATCTGAGTTCCCTGGGCCTCGAGTCGGCGTTCAGCTGGATCGACTGGGCCATCGTCGGGCTCTACCTCGCGTTCACGGTGTACGTGGGCGTGCGCGTCAACCGTTACGTGAAGGGGATGGGCTCGTTCCTGGTGGCCGGTCGCGCGCTCGACAGCCACATCTCGATCGCGACGTTGGTCGGCTCGGAACTCGGCCTCGTGACGCTCATGTACGCGTCGCAGAAGGGCTTCACCGGAGGCTTCGCCGCGTTCCACATCGGCGTCGTCGCGGGCGTGGCAACGTTGGTCGTCGGCCTGACCGGCTTCATCGTCGTGCCGCTGCGCCAGATGGGCGTGATGACGATCCCGGAGTTCTACGACAAGCGCTTCGGCAAAGGCGTGCGCGTGACCGGCGCGATCATCCTGGCGCTCGCCGGCATCCTGAACATGGGCATGTTCCTGAAGGCCGGCGCGTTGTTCGTCGCGGGGCTCACGGGACTGTCCGATCCGAACACGATCAACATCATCATGACGGTGTTGATCCTGCTGGTGCTCGTCTACACCACGCTCGGCGGGATGTTATCAGTCGTGATCACGGACTACTTCCAGTTCGTCGTTCTGTCGTTCGGACTGCTCGTCGCGTGCGCCTTCGCCGTCGCGGAACTGGGTTGGAAGCCGATCGTCGACGCAGTCAGCCAGGTCCACGGCGAGGCGGGCTTCAACCCTTTGCACGACGGCGGATTCGGCCTCGACTACGTGGTGTGGATGATCTTCACCGCGGGCATCGTGTCCTGCGCCGTCTGGCAGACGTCGGTCATGCGGGCGTGCAGCGCATCGAGCGTCCAGGTCGTGAAGCGCCTCTACACGTGGGCTTCGATCGGGTTCCTGGTGCGTTTCCTGATCCCGCAGTTCTTGGGGATCTGCGCGCTGGCCTATCTGTGGAACATCGCAGGAGGACAAGCCCTGTTCTCCGGCGACGCTTCGATCATGGACAACCAGGTCGACAGCTTGAAGGCGATGCCGGTCTTCCTCAGCCAGATCCTGCCCGTCGGGGTCATCGGCGTCATCGCCGCCGGGATGCTGGCCGCGTTCATGTCGACGCACGACAGCTACTTGCTGTGCTGGGCCTCGGTCCTGGCGCACGACGTCGTCGGACCGCTGCGCAAGGACGGGCTCTCGGACAAGCAAGAGATGAAGGTCGCGCGTGCGTTGATCCTCGTCATCGCCGCGTTCCTGTTGGTGTGGAGCCTGTGGTTCCCGATGAAGCAGGACCTCTGGGACTACATGGCCGTCACGGGAGCGATCTATTTCACCGGAGCCTTCGCGCTGCTGCTCGGCGGGCTCTACTGGAAGCGTGCCAGCCGCATCGGCGCCTACCTGGCTCTCGCCTGCGGCTGTTGTGCCGTGTTCGGCTTGACGGACATGCAGAACAGCCTCGGCAAGCTGATCGGCCAGGACATTGCGTGGCCCAGCGAGAAGGTCGGCCTGATCACGACCGCCGGCGCCATCGTGTTGATGGTCGTCGGCTCGCTCCTGTTCCCCGACCGCAATCCCAGGTCGACCGAGTCCCTCATGGAGGTCAGCTAGATGGAAACCTGGATGCCCGTTTGGGAAGTCGTTCTCGTCGTGTCCCTGGTCGGATTCGCGCTGCTCGCAGCGGTCGTCGCGATCGGAGGCATGCGCGACCTGAACCGCATGTTCGGCGAGTTCGAGGCCGAGTTGAAGAAGCAGAAGCCTCGCGGGGACTAGCGCCCGCGCAGCTTGCCGAACACGCGCGCCATCAAGCCCTGCGTCTTCGGCGCCTGCAGTTCGAAGCCCGCGAAAGCCCGTCCGATCGTAGCGCGTTCCTCTTCGGACAGCTCCAGCGTTCCCGCGCGCAGGTTCTCCTGCACGTGACGCTCGGTGCGTGCGCCCGCGAGCACGGCGGTGATGCCCGGGACGTCGATCGTCCAGGCCAAGACCGTCTGCGCGAGCGTCGCGCCGTGACCGTCCGCGATCGGACGCACGACGTCGCTCAGGATCGCGTTGATGCGCCGCCGGTTCTCGGGCTGAAACGTTGCGCGACCGGCGCGCTTGTCGCCCTTGGGGAACTTGCGGTCGGCAGGGACCGCGCCCGCGAGCAGCCCTTGATCGAGGGGCGAGTACGCCAGGACGCCGACTTCGTTGGCCGCGGCCCAGGGTAGGCGGTCCTCCTCGGCGCCTCGCGTCAACAGGCTGAAGTGCAGCTGCTCGCTGGTGAGCCCGCCGACGTCGCGCAGGGACCCGTGCGCCTGCGTCATCTGTTCGAGCGACAGGTTCGAGGTCCCGATGGCGCGCACCTTGCCTGCGTCGACCAGAGCGGCGAGCGCACCGACCGTCTCGCCCACCGGGACGTCCGGGTCAGGCGCGTGCAGTTGAACGAGATCGAGCCGCTCGCGTTGCAGTCGCCGCAGACTCTGCTCGACTTCCTGCTGGACGGACTTGGGTCGACCGTCGTGATGCACGCTGCGCAGCTGCCCGTTCGCGTCCAGGGCGCGGTAGGCCAACCGGCCGTGATCCGCATCCCAACGCAGCCCGACCTTGGACAGCACACGCACGTCCTCGCGTCCGGCCAGCGCGCGGCCCACGAGTTCCTCGGAGTGCCCGAAGCCGTAGACCGGTGCCGTGTCGACCGCGGTCATGCCGCCGTCGAAAGCGACTCGCAACGCGCGCAAGGCTTCGTCGTCGTCGCGCGAGCCCCAGTTGGTACCACCCAACGGGTACGCGCCGAGGACCAAGACCGGGACGTCGAAACCACTGGATCCGAGCGCTCGCTGGCGCATGTCAGGCCCGCTTGGACTTGGTCCGTTGGAACATCGCGCGCATGTGCAGCAGCATCGATTCCCAGTACACGCGGCGTGCGTTCGTGTCGTTGAACCAGTTGTGCGTCAACGAGATCGTGGGCTCCAAGCCGACGACCTGGTGATAGACGCGCGACGGGAAGAACAGCAGTTCGCCCGGGTTCGTCGTGCAGTCGCGGTAGCGGACTTCGTGCGTCTCGAGGTGCTTGGCCAGGGCGGGATGGTCCATCCCGGGGTACGTGCCAGCGCTCTCGGCCTTGGTCTTGAAGACGTCGGTCAGCTCCTCGGCTTCGATCAGCATCCAGCGCTTGCGACCCGAGATCTGGGCGAGCCAGTTGTGCGAGCTCTGACCGTCGTAGTGCAACTTGGTGTACGAACCGGTCGGGCCGAAGATGATGGCCGTGGCGATCGGGTTGAAGCGCTTGGGGAACTTGGTCGCGAACCAGTCTGCGCCGAAGCACGCGGGGTTCTGGAAGTCCTCGAGCAGCTCTTGGTGGGACTCGCGGAAGTACCAACCCTCGAGGTACCGCGGAATGGCGTCCGTCGGATTCGTCAGACGTTCCTGCTCGTAGCGATCGACGTAGTCCGAGTACTCGGCGATCGTCATCGCGCCCTGCGGCTGGAACGTGATTCCGGTCGGCGCCTTGACGTCGCCGTACTCCGACTTGAAGTAGTCCCACGTCCACTTGGTGGACGCGTTCCATTTGGCGATCTCGTCGGTGAGGATCACGGCCTTCTTGGGCTTCAGGTATTCCTCGCGGAACTCCTCCTCGCTCAAGTTCGAACGGCGTTCGACGCCGCCGATGCACGTGCCCTTCTCGGCCAGGATGCCCCGGAATCCGGGTTCGTTTGCTGTCGCTTGGTCCATCGTTCTGGGCCACCTTTCGTCGTGGCTCCCCCACAGGATAACACCGGAGCGGGCGCGGAGCCCACATCGAGGAGCAGCGGAACGAGCAGCGTCTCCCCCCGATCCACGGGGTCCCCGCTTCGCTCGATCCGGGGCACCTCTCTACGAACAAGGGCCCCCCGATCCTAAGATCGAGGAGCCCCACATGTGGCTCGACGAGGAGCAGCGAGCCTGGGCTCACTTCGCCTTCGAGTACGTTCCTTCGAAGACGCGGGAGCCCGCGCCAGCGCCGGAGAAGCGATCGCTCCACACGCTGATCGGACCGTTCTTGCCGACCTTGAAGGTGCCGCGTTCGGCGTAAGGCTCTCCCATGTAGCTGCCGGAGTGCATCATCACGAAGGTCTCGTCGTCGGTCTGGAACCACTCGGAATGCGTCACGACGCCCATGTTGTCGACGCTGTAATGGTCCCAGCACGACTTGGACTCGCTCCAGCTCATCGTGCCGATGGCGCGGTAGATGAAGCCTTCCGACTCCTCGCCGATCACGTTGGCGACGATCGCATGACCACCGGTGAAGGCGAAGACGTCGTCGTTACCGGCAATCTCCATCTTGGGAGCATCCGGAGCCATCACCATCGAACCCTTCATGTGCCACTTGCCGAGCATGCTGGCGAGGGGCTTCATCGGCTCGATCAACTCGTTCGTGCGCAGGCTGGCGTTGACCGCCATCGGCTTCGGGTTGGTGCGCTTCATGACGCCGTCGACGTGGATCGAAGCCGCCTGGTCGCCGGAGACCATCGTGATCGAGAGCGTGGAGGAGTCGCCGTCGATCGCCCAGACACCGCGCTCGGCACCGATCAGCTTGGAACCGTCCATCTGAGGGAACATGCCTGCGCCCGCGGAGACGAGTGAATTGCCGACCCATTGGCTGAGCCCCATCGCGGTGCCCCCCATGTTGTCGGTCTTGATGTGCACCAACTGCGACTTGGCGGCGTCGTAGGTGTAGATGGCCATCATGTGATAGTGACCGATCTCTCCCATGTCGACGTCGAGGGTCTCCTGGTAGGCGAAGCCATCCAGGATCGGCTCGAGTTCGATGGTGCAGGTCCAGGGCATACGCTCCTCGACCGTGTCCATCGAGAACGTGCCTTTGCCTTCCCAGTGACCAACGGTCGCGGCGAAGGGTGCGAGCGACTCGTCGGGCTTGGGCAGTTCGAATTGAGCGAAAGCGGGGGCGGCCAGAAGGATCGGGGCCGCGAAGAGTGTGAGCGTTTTCATGTACGTGTCCGAAAGGGGAGGGAGCGGGACGACGTCGAGCCTAGATGGGATCGGCAAGTCCGCAAGACCTGACTCCTACGAACCGTGCAGCCCTGCGGGGAAGTCCTACGAGCGACCTGCCCGACGGGAGATCGGAGGTCCAGGTGCGGATCCAGGTGCGGAACCAGGTGCGGATCCAGAAGCGGGTCCAGCAGCGGGTCCAGAGGCAGGTCCAGCAGCGGGCCCTTCTTCGCGAACACCTCGACCAGGAACTCGACCGACCGGGCGAGTCAGCGCAGGGGCACGATCGAGCCCTCGGTCACCGCCGTCGTGGAGACCGTGTTCTGCCCCGAGCGCTCGCCGAACGTCCAGAACAGGGCACCCGCCCCGTCCGCACGTGTCGCATAGGGCACGCGCAACCGCGCGATCCCGTTGGCATCCGCGACCGTGCGGACCTTCCATTCGAAGTCCGGTCCGCCGCCTTCCGCCATCGGGATGCGCGCACGCACCTCCAATCGCTCGCCCGGCTCGCCCTGGATCTGGGCGATCGCACCTTGCACGCGCTCGTACAGGAAACCGTGGTCCTTGCGCGCGATCAGTCGCAGGTAGCCGACATCACGCCCCAACTGCGCCGCGTCCGCATTCGACAACCGTGCGGCCATCGAGTCGATCCAGGGTGAGGATCCGTCCGCGGCGCTCGCGGTCCAGATGTCGGCCCGGGGCCCATGCACCGCGGCCGCCATCGACTCGAGGTTGTGGGTCGCCGGGTGCTCGGCCAGGACGAAGCGAACCTCGCGCGCGATCAGGATCGACTCCGCAACCTTCGGATCGGTCTGCAGGAAGAAGCGCCAGGGATCCAGCAGCGCATCCTCGCCGAGGTACGAACCGAAACCCGTCGCCACGGTCGGCCGGCCCCCCACCCACTCGATCAGGTGACCGCGATCCCAGTGCGCCAATACGGCGCCCTCGCCGGGCTGATCCCGCAGAATCACCGCGAGTTCGCGCAGACCTCGGTGCTGCTGCATGCGTCGGGTCTCGCCGAGCGACCCGAACTTGGTCAATCGCAGACACGAGTCCCAAGCGACGGGCCCGTTCGCCAGGACGCCCAGGATCCCGGTCAGCGCGACCCAATGAATCCGTGCGGGCCACTTGCGCAAGCAATAGCGCGCCAGCAGGGCGACCATCCAACCGAACAACACGGCCAGCGGAACGATGGCGGCCTCGGCGAAACGTCGTTGCTCGAGGGCCATCCACAGGAGCAACGGCGTCGCGATCACCCAGGGCGACAACTCGATGCGTCCGCGCGCGATCGCGTGCCCGCAGGCGACGATGACGGCGACCGGAACGACGAACAGGCCGAGTCCGAGCCACTTCCACGCTGTGGCGCCGACGAGCGGCAGGGGCTGCGACTCGTTGATGCGTCCCATGAACGCGTTGGCCCCGCTGCTCCAATCCAAACCGGCGCGCAACCCGTCCGCCGGCGGCGTGCCCGGGATCGCCAGCACCAGCACGACCAGGAGCAGAACGGCCCCGAGCAGACCGCGGCGGCGCGCGTCGGAGGCCATCCACGAAGCCGCACGGAACAGGATCATCCCGCTCATCAAGCAAGCGGCGTGTACGGTGGACAGGTTCAACCACTCCGCGCCGGTCCACGGGCTCGCCAGGACCGCGGGGAACATCGCCAGGAGCGCTCCGGCGCACAGGCCCGTGCCGAAGTGCGCCGCGATACGTCCCTGGGTTCGCGCGCGCGTCGTCGCGGCTCCGATCGCGAGCGCCACGATCGCGCCGTACAGGGCGGACGCCACCCACGTCCCGAGCGCCAACCCGAGCACGAGCCCGACAGCGATGCCGCCCTTGATCCGCCACCCGCGCGCGAGGCCGGTCCCGACGCCCAGGAAGAGCAACGATTGGAACAACGCGACCAATGCGTGGTGGTCCCCCACGCCCCAGTTGCCGTAGCGGATCGCGCCGAAGGCGAACGCGTGATACAGACCGGCGGCCAGTCCGGCGCCCCAGGCGACGGGTTCGGACCGCTCCTCGCCCCGCCCGACCAGGCTGGCTGCGGCCAACGCCAGCAATGCCGAGACGAGGACGCTGAAGACCATCGACGCCGTGCCGACGTAGCGTTCGACGAAGTCGCGTCGCTCGCCCGGATCGTCGGGCGCGAAGGGTGCCGCACCGAGCCACAGGAGTTGGGTCGCGTACGGCGGCCACGGGATCGGGGTGCCCTCGCCGGTGACGCCGGTGGGATGCGCGAGCCAGGGATCGGTGCCCGCGACGTGTCCCCCGTCCTCGAGCGCGCGCTCGAGCCGACGCATGTGGTAGTGACCGTCCGGATCCAAGGTCGCCCAAGCACCTGCGACGCCTGGACCGTGCATCAAGCGGGTCTCGTTCGCCACGCGCACGCCGAGCGAGATCACCAGGACGACGAGCGCCAGGAGCGCGCGCGAGAGGACTCGGCTCACGGCAGGTCGAGGAAGCGCTGGCACTCCTCACCGACGGACTCCAGGGTCGCGCGCATCCGATCGATGCGCTCGACGCCGTCCGGATGCAGCTGCCAGTCCTGGTCGTAGACGCCCAGCACGTCGCTCTCGGGCTCCAAGGGCAGGCGGAAGATGCCCTCCTTGGTCCACACGCCGAGGTGCGCCCAGGCCCCCATCACGCGATCGCGATCCACCAACGGCTCGAACAGGTTCTCGCCCAAGGTGTAGTCGCCACGCAGGTCCGGATCCGCGCCGAGCATCTCGAGCAGCGTGCCGGAGATGTCCAGGTGCGAGGTCGGCCGCGACTCGACGCCCGGTTTCACGCCCGGCCCTTTCATGTAGAAGGGCACGTGCACCTGTTCGGGCGTGAAGTTCGAGGTGTGCCCCCAAACGCCGTGTTCGAAGAACTCCTCGCCGTGGTCGCCGGTGATCATCACGACGGTGTCGTCGAGCAGGTCCCGTTCGCCGAGCGAGTCCATGATGCCACCCGCCACGCGGTCCGCATGCATGACCGAGTTGCGATAGGTGTTGTGGATACGCAGCTGCAGGTCCTTGACCTCGGGACCTTCCTGCACGCGTCCCATCTGGATGTAGTTCAGCGCATCGACGGTCGGCTGGTACGGGCCGCCGGGGTTGAAGTACGGCTGGTGCGGCGAGTCGAGCAGGACGAAGGCGAAGAACGGGCGCGAATCGCCGGTCGCCTCGCGCTCGTCCATCCAGCGCTCGATCTCTGCGGCGACGTACATGTCCTTGACGTCCGCCCGGCTCAGCATGCGACCCGAGTCGTCGCGGAAGCTGTCCACGACCTGGTCCGCGTCGAGCGAGGCCCAAGCGGTCAATCGCATCTCGGGGAAGTTCATCGACGCGGCCGAGATGACGCGAATGTCGTAACCCGCG
>TARA_R110002072_G_scaffold295297_3_pt1 | contig 20211 bp, 17 predicted proteins | sample TARA_R110002072 | Tara Oceans TARA_R110002072 (sample SAMEA4397118) | marine metagenome | biome: Polar Biome; feature: [SRF] surface water layer (ENVO:00010504); material: water (ENVO:00002006), including particulate matter (ENVO:01000060) such as... | depth 5 m | reverse complement strand
TAACATTTTATTGTTTTGCTGTCCTATTTTCCTAGACCACTACAAATAGATGTAAATAGTACTGGTAAAATATTGTTGGAAAACAATGGTACACGTTCTACAGTAACCATTAAAGATGGTGTTACTATTGAAGTGAACTCAGGAGGATTTTTAGACATTGATGACGCAAGCAGCTTTTCTAACCGCACAGAAATTATTGTAGAAGGTACGTTGAATGTTAATGCGGGGGCTACTTTAGACATTGGAGATTATGGATTGATCTTTGTCCAAAACGGTGGTCAGGTTAATATAGATCCTGGTGCTACGATTATTGAAGGTATCTCAGCAGAATTTAATGTTGGTGATCAGGGAACGGTTGTGTTTACTGGTAACACGATCTTTAGCGGTGGAAGCAGTTGCCTGATGACCTTAACCGGTGGAGAAATGAGATTCGAAGGAACACTCACGATGGAGAACGGCTCATTTATACAATCACACAGCGCTGGAGGTGGTACGTACGTTTTTGAAGAAAATGTAAATCTGTACGATGGTGGTAATGGTGCAGGTTATGTTATGGATTTATTCTATGGTACGGTAGTGCGTACTGATTACAATAGAAAATTGACCGTCCACAACGGAGCAAAAGTGAGGGCAATTGGTACGTTATCCGATCCAGTTAAATTTACATATGATGGCACTTATGATTCTGGTGTAGATAGTTGGGATGGCATAGAATTGCGTGGGAATGGAAATATATTCAAGTATACTATCTTAGAGAATGCTATTACTCCACTTTATTTCCGTAGTAGTTACAATACTGTAGAATACAGTACAATCCGAAATAATTCGAGCTATGGAATTCGGGCTGATCAGATATATCCATGGAGCGGATTTGGATCAATTAAAATAACTGATTCAAATATACATGATAATGGCAGCCATGGTGTTTATGTAAGATATAATCATGTAGGTATTCAATACACTAATATTGAAGATAATGGAGGAGACGGATTTTATGCTTATAACTCACAAATTGGATATGCCAATCAGCCAGCTGCTTTTTATTTCAGAGGAAATAATATTTCAGGGAACTCAGGAAATGCCGTTGAACTTGCTTATAATGCATCTCTTTATGATGGTTTTGGATCAGAAAATGGTAATAACAATTTAGATAACAATGGAAGTCATGAAGTCTATCTTTCAAGCAGTAATGCCCGATGGTACGATGCCAATGGTGGTAGTTATACCGCAGTTTTAGATAATACTTCCTCAAAGTTTGTATATAATTTAGCACAAACAACATCGGGAGAGTCAACCGTCTCATGGACCGTAGGCATGGAAAACAATGCGTGGAACTATGCTACTCCATCCTCCTCTAAGTTTTACGGTTCGGTCGATTATACTCCCTACCAAACCGGGCAAATGTTTGGCAGTTCAGGTCCGAGAGGGTCAGGCACTCCTTCAGCATTTAATGGAGGGGAACTCCCCCAATTAGTGCTATCAGCCGCGACTGTTGAGGCAGAAACGTCTGGGCTTAGTTCTTCTTCAGAAAAAGATGCGTATTTGGAGCATACTAGAGAGATTGGAAATTTGGTTAGTGCAATTAATGATGCCCCGAGAGATAGAATGGTAGCCAAGAATCTGAATGGATTAGTGGGCTACTACAATCAGTTGCCGGAGAGCAAGAAACCGGAATTTGCTCACGTTCCAGAAATGTTGAGTAAATTTATTGCTGATAATCAATTGGCAAGAGAAACATCTTTTGGTATGGATGGCTCACGCCTAACCAGCGAAACAGCACTGATGCTTCAAATCCATCAACAGTTGCAGGATGGCGATGCACAAGGAGCATTAAATAATATCGGTACATACGAAGCCACGTTCTCCAATGTAGATATAAAAAGAGAGCTTGGATTCGTAGAAGCAAGCGCCTTAGAGCAGTTAGGTCAGTATAATGAAGCCATTGGAGTGTATCAGGAACTCGCCACGCTAAGCCGTTTGGGCATTGACCCAGAAAATACGACTACAGATTATAAGACGATGATTTCTACCATGGAAGACCTTCGCGATGAGAAGCTTGGTAAAGGGGATCAAGAAAGTGTGTCTAAAACTACGGAGAAAGTAAAAGAAGCAGTTACTAAAGATGAAAAAACATTGCCAACTTCCTTTGCATTAAATCAGGCGTATCCTAATCCCTTTAACCCATCTACGGTTTTATCGTTTGATTTACCTGAGACCGGAGCGGTAAGGGTAGAAGTTTATAATATTACGGGTCGTCTTGTATCTGTTCTTAGCAATCAGCGTTATGAGGCAGGAAGTCATTCCCTGCAATTCAATGCCGATGGTCTTGCAAGTGGAGTTTATTTAGTGAGAGCCAATCTTGCGGGAAACCTTAAGTCGCAAAAAGTAACACTTATTAAGTAAATCTGAATCGATAAATTTGTATTAGTAAAACTTCCTTACAGTCATTTCTGTGGAGGAACGAATCTTGATCAATGAAGAGTATTAATTTCTATTATATGAGCAGATTTAGATTCTTCCAAAGGAATGCCTTCGGCACGGCTTTCGCTGCGGAATGACCCAGGTTTTGTAATTTTATGTATATAAATTCAAACAAAGCCTTGATGGAAAAACCAATCAGGGCTTTTTTATGGAATGAAGAAAGCTATTTTTTTTCTTATCGGAGTATTAATAATTGGGGTAGGCTTAGCAGTTGACCCAAGTTCTTACTACGCCTTAACTGCGCCAAAACATGCGATATTGATTGTGTTAGCACCGGTAATTGCTGTATTGGTGTTAGTTTTTAAAAACAATGTAAGGATCGGAATACTTCCACTGTTGATTGCTGTTAGAATTGCTTGGTTAGGGCTTACGAATCCGGGCTGGGTTTCGCATCCCGGTAATGATAGCTTTTATCTGCATCTCTCTCTGTTACTGATCGTTATCATTGTGCAACAACTTAAAAAGGAAGAGATCACAAAAATACTCTTCCAAACGGTTTTTTTGGTTGGTCTGATACAGGTTGTGATAGGAATATGGCAAGTCATCAATGTTATACCCGATCCTTCCACCCCCATGAAAACGCCTTTCATCGGCACAGTCGGTACGCCGAATGGTCTAGGAATATTGATTGTGCTTTCCATGTTGGCAGGAGCACAATTATTATATACTGGCAGTACTTTTCTCAAGAAATTTTTATACGGCAGTGGTTTAGTTCTTCTTTTAGTTGGTTTGGTGTTCTCAGAAAGCAGAGGAGCCTGGCTTGCCATGTTTGTATCAGGTAGTTTTGTTGGAATCTTGTACCATATTCAAAGGCTTAAGATAAAACGGAACAATTTTCTTAAACTTTCATATTTAACGGGAGCATGTGTAATTTTACTCGGAATAGTTGTTGTCACATTGTATCAGGTAGATACAGAATCTTCCTCGGGTCGGTGGATGATGTGGGAAATAACCACTGAAATGATCAAAGATGAGCCGATAACGGGGATCGGACAAGGGCAGTACAGCGTGGAGTATTTAAACTATCAGGCTGAATATCTATCAACACCCGACCATAAAGAACTCCAGACAAAAGCGGCCAATATCAAACAGGCTCATAATGAATTTCTGCAAGCTTTCGCCGAAGGCGGACTCTTAGGTGGATTGTTGTTTGGAAGTATTTGGATAGTTCCTGCTTTTATATCAATCAGAAAGTCCATCAGGCAAGAAAAACCACGCTTTGATGAGATTGTAGTAACAGGAATTGTAGCAGCAATTATTGCTCATTCCATGGTTGACTCGCCCCTGCATGTGCTTTCGGTATCGGTAATTGGCTATGTGAGTTTGTCAACAATTGACCCATTTAGTAAAACGTTTGATTTGAGCAGAGTGAGTAAGTGGGGATTCATGGTACTTGGAATATGCTATTTGTTGTTTGTGTCAGTAAGAACATTAAGAATCTATCCGGCGCAAAAATTTTGGAAACGAGGAGTAGAACTGGCTGAGCAGAGACAATGGAAAGCGTCAATTTATCAATATGAGAAAGCAATGGAGAAATTCCGACAAAAAGGAGCGCTGGCTCATCATGTAGGGTCAGCGTTGGTATTTGATGATCAGTATTCCAAAGGGATTTATTACCTCAATGAGGCTAAAAAAGACTTTAATGATAAAAACATTTATCTCACAGAAAGCTACGCTAATATACAACTCAAGAATTTTAAAGAAGCGGAACGATTAGCAAAAAAAGCGTTGTCAATGTTCCCAACTCATCTGGCTCCACATTTATTACTAGGGGAGATTTATTATGAACAGGGAAGAATGGAAGAGTCAAAAGCCTCACTTTTAAAATGTATAAAGGAAGAAATTTCTATCAAATCACCTGAAACGAAGCAAATTTCGAAGGATGCTAAGCAATATTGGAAAGAAAAATATGGAGAATTAGCTGAGTATGAGTAAAAACACTTTTAGAGTATATATAACGTGAGTTCAAGATAACAATGCTTTTAAATTTTATAATGGCTATGTGCTGCTCCATCTGACGAGTAACTCGTCTGATGGATGGAACAGACTGGGGTAATTTATAGGTACTCAAATCAAATAAACGGTCAGACGGACTTGGAGCCGTCAGACCTTGAATTAAGCGCTTTAACGAGATAATGAAAAAAAGAAAACCGTGTCTATCTTTGCACCAAAGGCATACCTTCGGTGCAAAGATGAGTTTTTATAATCTGTCAAAGGCATCACTTTGTGAGAACTAACGTTAACTAAACATACCCTTAGGGTTGCGGTGTTTTGATCCAATCATTACCTGTTATAACCACGACCGGACGGAGAAGAACTTCGTTCAAGATTTTTAAGAATTGGCAGTTTCTGGAATAAACTTTGAACCTGAGCGCTGTTTAACGTTAAGCGGAAGAAGTAATATTGGTTTTCGCCAAATGGATTTACCTGAAAAGTAAGATCCCAACATTCTAAATTCCGGGTTAATCCGAATTGAGAAGGAGTTAGTTCTTTCTGAATGAAATCATATCCGATTCTTGTATTAAACCTCCATTTCGGAGTAAGCCTGAAGGAAATATTATCGGCATTTAGAGTAGCAGTTTTTCTGGGAGCCTGATTAAATTGATAGGTCCAGCGGTAGCTAAAATTCAGCGAAAAACTCCAGGCTGAATTCAGTGGTGTAACAATTTCTTGATTAAAATGAGGATCGATTGGAGAAAACCGAGATTGATTAAACGGATCATAACTCCGTCGATAAATAGGAGTATAAACTTCTGGTCCGTTACTTCCACCTTTAAAAGAAGTACTTGCTGAAACATTAAAACTTTGGAGTTGAGCAAGTTTATCGCCTTCTCTAAACAAGAAACGATCAAATTCCCGTCCGGTACTATCAACCTGATAAAGGGAGAAGTTTGCCCCTGCAGATATTCGGATACCGTTAAGCGCATTTGAGGATAACGAAGTTCTGATATCGCTGAAATTCAAACTATCAGCAGCAAAATTATAGGAAGTACTGGCGGATAGGTTATCAATAAGTTTTAGCTTTTTCTCATTCACTTCGCCGGTTGTATCACGGCTTACGATCTTCGTTTCAAATACATTTCGGACTGAAAATGTTACGGCCTGCTGTTCTCCGGCTCCGGGACCGCCAAGTATTCCATTAGAAAAAATAGAGTATTTGCGGGTATTTCCTACACTGTCTGTTTGAACGGTTCGGTAAAACCCCCACTGGTCATCGCTAAAATCAGGTCGGTACGTATAAGACAAACTTGGTGTAACGGTATGACGAAATCCTTCGAGTTTACCAATCTTCTGGTTAGAAACACCGTAAAAAGTAGTAGAAAAAGACAAGCCCAGATTAAAGTCACGAGCACTAACGAAACCTCGTACTTGTTCGGTTTCAACACGGTTCGAATCTGCATTATAAAATTGACGGGTAGAAGTCGGATACCAATATTCATTATAATTCGCACTTCCTGAAAGGTTTACGAATGGATTTGACAGCAATTTACCAATGCCGAGGCTAGCTGTTTGTTTAAATCCGTATCGAAAATGATCATCATTTCCAGTTGCTTCGCGATATTTTGAAGGATCAAAAAGAGCATCTATAAAAGTAACTTCTGCAGAATCAGCATCAATGGGAGCGTAATTGAATCTGGAATTGAATGTATTGTTATACCTCATAGTGATACTTTCATACCACTTAGGATCGTTGCTTGCATCAGACTTAAATGGAGTAAGTGTTTTTAAGCTAAACGTACTATTCGGTCCGGTTAAAGAGGTTGTGTTATTATTGAAATTTTGGCTGAGTTGAGAGTTAATACTGAAGTTAAAGGCGTTTTCCGGATGGCTGTAGTTATAGGCAATTTTAGAATCAGAATTAGTAGTTGCCCGATCATCAATATTAAAAGAGTTACGAGTAAAATAGTCGGCCGTTCGTAAATTAATTCCTGCATTAATTCGTGAGTAAGGAGAAAAATCCTGACTATGATTAATTCCTAAAGATTTTTGAACAGTTGTAGTAAATCCCGGATCAGTTTGTTCCAATCCTTGATCTCGGGAATAACCAATTTGGACATTCCCGCTAAATTTATCCCGCTTGCGGTATTGCAAGTTTGAATTTGCGAAAAATGTGCCGGAAGTATATACATCACTGCTCACTTGAGCGGTAAAATAATCGTTGAAATATTGAAACCAGCCCAGGTTCTGAAGGCCAATTCCTCTCGAAGATTGAGCTTGAAAAGCATAAGTCGGAGTTAATAAACCCGATCGACGCTTTTCAAGGCTGGCTGGAACATACCCAAAAGGGAACACTAACGGATAGGGAATATCCAGGATATAAAGCCGGGCATTGGAAAAGAAGACTTCCTCCTGATCAACTACTTTCATCTTTTTTGCTTTGATGTAGTAGTACAAATAATCCGGTGGGCAAGTAGAATAAATACCGTCTTCAATAAAGACCTCGTCTTTGTTTACATTTTTTACTTTAGAACCAATCAGATATCCATCCGGAACTTGAATTTTGGCTTCTTCAAACTTTCCTTTCTGAGTTTTATAATTAAACAAAATCCGCGTGCTTTTGATCTCGTCAGATTCTCTTTTTAGGACAGGATATGAAAGTGTGTCAGCAGTATTTTCAGATCTTGCTTCAACCTGACTTTTTTCGATATCCATCTCTATTTTGCCGGCTGTTAATTCCCCTGCGGTATGAGATACTTTGGCTGAGCCGTAAAGAAAAGCCTTTCGGCCGTTTCTTAGGTTAATGGTGAGAGAATCACTAGACTGGAATTCAACGGCATCCTTCACATTACTCTTTTTAACTGCGGGGTTTTGCTGGCGTTGGTTAGCAGTCGGCTTTATTGAAGTAGTATCAGATTGTGATTGAGCCAGAGAAATTGTAGGCGCCAGCAAGATAAACAGGCAAGCACAAAGCAGGCGGATACGCGCATGTACAAAGTTCTCAAAATTCATTCAGCCTATTTTATGCAAAAGAATCGAACGCCAATCCTGCCGCTCCAAGTAAAGCACTGTCATTTCCTAAGTCTTCATACACGAGCTCAAGATCTTCTTGAAAAGGCAACATCATGTGCTTTTTAATGATGTCTCTTGCGGGTTCAAATAACCAATCACCAGCCCGTGAAACGCCACCGCTAAGTACATATTTTCTAATATCCATCATGTGGGTATAGTTAATAATAGCGTAACCAAGGCGTTCACCACTTTTTCTCAGAATTTCGATAGCCAGATCATTTCCTTCATTTGCAGCAGTTGTAAGATCAACGGGTTCCAGTTTGTCAAAATCTTTATGAAATTTTTCATATAAAGGATTTTCAGTTTGCTGAAGAATTAAATCTGTAGCAAATCTACTTAAAAATCGTTGTCCTAAATAAGCTTCTACCGTTCCTCGTGTAACACTGTTTGAAAGTGGACCATGATAATCCAGAATCACATGGCCAAGCTCGCCTGCCATTCCGTGGCTTCCTTTGTAAAGCTTTTTATTTAATATGATGCCTCCACCAACTCCCGTTCCCAGTGTTATAATGATGAAATTATCAAACTGTTTTCCGGCTCCGAAATGGAGAGAACCTAAGGCAGCTATATTCGCATCGTTTTCAATTTTGCAAAGCAGTTCGGTACGCTTTGATATTTCTTCAGCAGCATGAACTTCACCCCAACCGGGTAAGTTTGGTGGATTTCTTACAATCGTTTGGTCGATATTAACCATACCGGGCAATCCCATTCCAACACCAATTACTTTGTGTTTCGAGGCTAATTCACTAATAATGGTTCCAATTCTATCTAAAAGATGATCTCTTCCAAGCTCAGCATGAGTAGGAATGGAAGTTCGCTCAATAATGCCTTTCTTCTTATCAACTATAGCGGCTTTTATATTGGTGCCGCCTAAATCTACTGCAACAGCTTTCATTTAAAATATCTTGGAATTATTCTGATCTGCGAATCTTATAAACAGTTTCACCGGGTTTTCTCATGCCATACTCCTCACGCGCAATTTTTTCTAGAAGCTGGGCATCTTTATGCAAGTTATCGATCTTATTTTTCAAGACTTCAGTAGATGCATTAAGCTGTTCAATTTTATTCTTAAGATCTGTCTGTTGGTTATTTAATTCAACCCGTGTGAATAAGCTATAACTATCAACAAATCCGAACCAGATCAATACAAAGGTAGAAAGTATTACAACTAGCACCGATTTTTTCCAACGAATGGGATGTAAGAATGTAATTTTCATGTGCTGAAAGTTTGAAATTTTACAATGGGGTAGTCGAAAATACGTTAATTTACCTATTAATGATAATGCTAAAAGCAATCTATGCAAGTTAAGCACTTTTTTATTTTTGCGATATTATTGTTCCCTTTTGATCGGGCTGTTGCACAGAACACAGCAGAAACCGAATGGATCAAGACTTATTTTAATATGCCGTCTGATACATCGGTGATGTTTAATGAAACTAAGAGTAATAGTTCTTGGGATCTTATTTCAACTATTGAGCAGCTTATTGACTCTTCCAAGCACAGTGTAGATTTAAGTATTTATGATCTGGAAGAAATGAGAATTGCGGATGCATTGGTGAGAGCACGAAAACGAGGAGTTCGGATAAGATTGGTAACAGATAATAACAACCGAACTGACGGCGGGGTGTTAGATGAAAAGATATGGGAAAGACTTAGAAGCGCCGGTATAATTTCCATTGATGATGACGGAGACGTGTATCAACCGGATGGGGAAATTTTAGATAACGATTTGGTGAATGATGGCGCAGATATGCACAATAAATTTGCGATCATCGATATGCTTTCCGAAGATAAAAATGACGATTTCGTGTGGACAGGCTCTACTAATTTAACTTATACCGGAGCATATAATACCAATAACACCATTGTAATTAAGCACCACGATGTTGCAAGGGTTTATACCGAAGAATTTGAACAGATGTGGGGTTCAAAAACCGAAATCCCGGATCCGCAAAAAGCGCGGTTTCATAAAGATAAAAGGGATGTATCTGAACATATTTTTGATGTTGGCGGTACTAAAATTGAGATTTATTTCGCTCCTATTAATAGAGACGGTTCTAAACCAAGTGTAAGCGAGCGAATTGTTGAAGTGATTAATACCGAAACTCAATCTGACATAAGATTTCAGGCATTTGCGATAACGCCGACTATTCCAATCAGTAACGCAATTTGGAATATTTCTATAAATCCAGATATTCAACTAGAAGGCGTTATTGATCCCGGGTTTTTTAGCAGGTACAGAAATACCGGGGCAATATGGGGAAGCCCGGAGGCGCAGTTAGCAAACAGAATGATTTTACCTGCACGTGAAACGAGAAAGCTTCATAGTAAGCTTATAATTATTGATGTAAACGAACCCTCACCGGAAGATGTAGCGGTAGTAATTGCAGGCTCTTATAATTTTTCAAACAATGCAGAACGCAGCAATGACGAAAATACGCTCATCATTTATTCCGATGAGATTGCAAATCAATATTATCAGAATTTTAAAGGTGTGATGAACCGTGCAGAAGGTAAAAGTTTCGGGCCCGCTCCTCATGTTGACCCAAATAAATGGTACGATGTGTATGCGATCAGAGATGGAGCAGAGTTCGAAATCGAAATTGTTCCCGGCTTTGGATATCCGGTTCAATTATTAGGAGTTGATGTTCCTTCAATTTATGCCGGAGGAGATTCAGCCTATTATTTTTCAGGAGCAACAACGAGTTATCTTAGAAATTTACTGGAAGGGAGAAGAGTAAAAGTGTTCGATTATGACGGTGGGGCTCCATATTCGGCATACAATAGATTTTTTGCTTATGTGATGCTGGACCAAGAAGGAGATCATGTTTCTTTGAATAAAGAAATGCTCATCAATGGATTTGGGACATATTCAAGTAGCTTCAAACAGCATGAAGATTCAGTGATTGCGTTCAAAGAATATGAGGGCGCAGCTAGAAATCAAAAAAGAGTAATCTGGAAAAATGAGTCTAAAATTGGCACAAAAGTTCTTCGCTCAAAAGAAATAGAAGGTGGAGCAGCAATTGAGGTTGTATATCCAATTAATATTAATACGGCAGATCAAGCTACATTACAACTATTGCCGGGAATTGGAGAAACCTATGCTTCCAGAATCATAAGTTATCGATTGGCAAACAGTGGGTTTTCCAGTATTGAAGAATTACTCAAGATTAAAGGCATTGGTGATAAACGGCTTGCTAAAATTCGTCCCTTGATTACTATTAACTAAACAAAAACGTATTCTCTTAGAGAAGCTTTTAATGTAAAGAGCATTTTCCCAATGATCTGAGATATTCGAGCTTCGCTTAAGCTTAAACTTGCTGCAATTTCTCTAAGGTTATACTCTTCATAATAGTACAGAGCCAATATCAATTGTTCTCTTTCAGAAAGTTCCTTGATTGCAGATCTAAGCTGCTCGGAGTTTTCGCCATCTAAAAGATTTTGGTCAGGAAGTTCAAAGTTTTGGTCTTCTAATCGATCTGCTAATGAGGTGTCAGATTCAGGATTTGTATTTACATCCAAAGACAATGCGACTCTTTGTTGAACGGAAGACAACAACTTTTTATAGTCTTTGATGTCGAGATCGATCTCAGCAGCTACTTCGTGATCATGCGGCGTTCTCCCCAGTTGCTGCTGTAACACTCTAATTGCTTCTTGCGCAGCTTTATATCTAAAACGATTTGTTCTTGAGAGCTCATCTATAGATCGAAGATAATCAATGATATTTCCTCTCACTCTGTAATATGCAAAGGTATTGAATTTAACATCTTTGTTAGGATTATAACTTTCAAGTGCTTGGAGTAAACCTATTGAGCCAATATTAATTAAGTCATCTCTATCACATAAAGGAGTGCCAGGGTTTTTGATCTTTGCAACTATGCTTTTGATTAGTGGTAATGATTCATTAATAATATGGCTTTTTAAGGCCGAGCATGAGTTTGACTTGTATGCGTAAACTAATTCTTGTAAATCCATTTTTATATCAATGTTTAAGAGTGTTTATCTCCATAACAATGTATTAGAAAATTATTAACATTAAAATATTTTAATATTAATTTTTATTAATGATAAATTATGCTTCTAAAGTAGGTTTTAAGAGCCTTTTAAGTTTTAGATATAGATTCTTAATAAAGTTTGAGAAAAATAATCTTAAAAATAATTACGGATTTTGAGAGAGATGCCGATAAGAGAATTAGGTATCTAAATTCAGAGGAAAGTTTTGCCTAATAAAAATGACGCTACATATTTCTTCAGGCTAATAATCGCAGCTTGTGATAAAGGTAATTATTCTTCCATGTCAAAAACCGTAGAAGAGTTAAGAAGTAGGCTTGATTGCCGGTATATAGCTTCAGAAAGAGAAGATGAATTTTTAAGATACTGTAGCAACCTGATTGAGAAGCAGGAATATCAAGAGCTAAAAAGATTACTAACCTTGAAGATTAAAAAAAATGAAGAAGGCATGGGCAACAACACTAGTGTACTCAAGCTAAGTTCATACAGAAATGCAATATAATGACTAACAAAAGTATGGAAACACTGATTGCTGATTTGCAAAAATCAGAGGAGCCAAGAAAACTTACAGAAGAAAGAAAAGAATTTTTGTTAACAGATCAGCAAGTAACGAATAGAATTATTTCAGGGCTTGTTAAAGATTTTAAACTGCTCTAAAATAAAAAAACCCCTTCCGAGATCAATCGTAAGGGGCTGGTCAAGAGAGATTCTATAAAATCTTAAATTGTGATCCGGGAGGGACTCGAACCCTCGACCCACGGCTTAAAAGGCAGTTGCTCTACCAACTGAGCTACCGGATCTTCCATCGCTTTTGCGAAAGGTTTCAAAGATACAGGTTTTTAGGCTTTATGACAATCTAAAATCGAGTAAAATTCACACCTCCTACTTGTTGTCTAATATAATTTTAAATAAGTCTGCTTCAACACTTTCTTCAACCTCTTCTATAATTCTGCCTATTTCTTTTCCGTTTTTATAAATGATAAAAGTAGGAGTTCGTTTAATGTTATTCTTTTCGATAATATCTTTTGGTCCTCGGTTCTTATAGTCGAGCGCAGTGTATTGAGCGGTAATTAGTGGGTTTTCTATTATTTCCATTACTTTTAAAAAAGCGGGTATTTCTCGTTTACTATCGTGACACCAAGTTCCCATAAATACGGCGATTAATATTGAATCCTGAACCGAATTTAATTTTTCAATTATTTCTGCATCAGCTTCGTACCTTTTTGTGTAGAGAGCAAAAATTTTAACTTCCCGAATTTGAGACTCAGTAACTGCTCCACTTAAGTATTCTTTTTGAGCTAGGAGTGAAGTATCAATAAAAAAAAGTACAAATATGACAAGAAAAGATATTTTCATAAACAGCATTTATAAGTTCTGTACATTACATTAAACATCATACGGATTCAAAAGATTAAGTAAAAGCATGGCTAGTATTTTTTCAAAAATTATTAAGGGTGAAATTCCATGCTATAAGATTGCTGAGAATGAAGAATATTTTTCATTTTTAGATATCAATCCAATAGCAGAAGGTCATACTCTTGTTATACCTAAAAAAGAGGTTGATTATATTTTTGACCTCGATGAAGAAACACTAAACGGATTAATGAATTTTGCTAAAAAAATTGCTCACGCTATAGATAGTTCTCTTGGAACCATTAGAACCGGTGTAATAGTTGAGGGTTTGGAAGTTCCTCACGCACATGTACATTTAGTGCCTATTTATTTTGAAGGACAGCCGGTAAGCTTAGGTAGAAAAACTGAAGTTGAAAAAGCGCGAATGGAAGAAATAGCATCACTAATTAGTAAAGCAGTTGAAGCATGAAGATCTTAATCATTAATGGCCCAAATTTGAATTTACTCGGTACCAGAGATACCGGAATTTACGGAACAGGTACACTTAAAGACCTTCAGGGTTTTATAAAAAAGAGTTATGAAAGCCATCAATTCTCCTTCTTTCAAAGTAACATAGAAGGTGAAATCATTGATAAAATTCAGCAAGCAATGAATGATGGAACGGAAGGATTAGTAACTAATTTAGGCGCTTATACTCATACTTCAGTTGCACTACGGGATGCATTGGAATCGGTAAAAATCCCAAAAGTAGAAGTACATATTTCAAATATTCATGCCAGAGAAAAATTCCGTGAAAAATCCCTTACAGGAGAAGTTATGGATGGAATTATCACCGGTTTTGGAAAACATAGCTATTTACTAGGGGTTCAGGCAATCGAACATCTTTCAAAAAAATAGCTTTGAAGCAACTAAAAGAACTTTTTTCTGATACTCTTATCTACGGGATAAGCCACGTCTTTACAAGATTTGTGGGTTATTTACTAGTGCCATTTTATACGGGTGTTTTTGATACGAGTGTGTATGGTATTGTAAGTCTTATTTATGTTCTTCTTGCCTTTTTGAATATCATTTTCACTTATGGTATGGAATCAACCTATTTCAGATATGCCAAAGACAGAGATAAAGCCAAAGATATTTTTAAAACCATTCAGCTATTTCTTCTTGCAACAACCATTGTCTTGATAGTGATAGTTTGGTTCTTGAATCCGCTACTTAATCCCCTAATTGGTATTGTAGAACCCTTTCCATTATTCACTTTAATGTTAGGTATTTTGGCTTTTGATACCTTGTCGGCGGTGCCTTTTGCAGAATTACGATTAGCCAGAAAACCTTATCATTTTGCTTTTCTTAAAGCCTTAAACGTATTCATAAATATTGGGTTAAATTTTTACCTGATATTGGAGCTGAATTTAAGCATTGAGGCCGTGTTAATCAGTAACGTGATTGCTTCTATGATCACAGCTTTTATTGTATGGGGTATAACTTTTGATATGATGAAAGGCAGTTGGGATGGTCAATTTTTAAAAAAGGCGCTTGTATTTGGTTTGCCCTTTGTGCCAGCAGGAATTGGTTATGTGATTAATGAAATGATCGATCGAATTTTTCTAAAAAAAATGGATTCCGAAACATTAACTACTTTATATGGACTTGCAGCAGATGGTTCTGCTTACACCGGAAAGGATATCGTAGGAATTTATTCTGCCGGATATAAAATCGCTGTAGTAATGTTGCTTTTTGTAACAGTTTTCAGATATGCGTGGCAGCCATTTTTTATGCGCAAATCGGACGAAGAAGAAGCTCCAAAGATTTTTTCGGAAACGTTTAGGTATTTCAATTTAGGCGCAGCAGGAATTTTTATTTTCTTTTCATTATTTGTATCGCAGATTGTACAAATAAAAATACCGTTCACAAATGCCACGTTAATTGGAAAGGATTATTGGATGGGATTAAGTGTGGTTTCTCCACTTTTGATGGCGTATTGGCTTCAGGGCTGGTACATCAATTTCTCAGCAGGAATTTTTATCGGTGAAAAAACAAAAGTACTGGCATTTATTACGTTAATCGGTTCTGTTATTACTGTTACCGGAAATTTCTTGTTTGTCCCCTATTTTGGGATGATGGCATCGGCTTATACAACATTGGTTAGTTATGCAGTTATGGCTTTTATCATTTATTTCCATTCCAAAAAAGCATTCGATGTCCCCTATAAAATTTGGCAAGGAGTGGCAGTACTTTTGATTGCGGATTTAACCACCTATTTGCAACCTTTTTTAAAAAGATTATTAAGTTCTGATTTTCTGGCATCCGTTTTATTACTTATAATTGGTGTTGGAGTAATCGGAATTCTTACCAGAAAAAACTTCTTTTTAAAAACGGAAGTTTAATTTTCTGAGAAATAGATTTTACAACTCATAAATCTCGCTTTAACTATACTGTTTACATGAAGATTTTTGCATTAACATCATTCTTGATTCTGTTGACACTTTCAGCAGTAAAAGCTCAAACGGCAGACACCACCATGTCTTTTGAGGAATATGAGCCTGTTTCTACACTGGTGGTGCCCGGAGAAAAAATTACCAGAGCCAAATTCCCTTTTATTGATGTGCACAGCCATCATTGGCAGATGGCAACTCAAGATTTAAATCAGCTCGCTTCTGAGATGGATGCCTTAAACATGAAAGTTATTGTAAACCTGAGCGGTCGATATGGGGAGCAATTAAAAGATATTACGGATAATATCAAAAGCAGCGGATTAAACAGATTTATTGTTTTTGCTAACATTGATTTTAAAGGAATTGATGAAGAAGGATGGACTGAAAAAGCAGTTCATCAACTTGAGGAAGATTATAAAAATGGAGCTAGAGGTGTAAAAATCTTCAAAAACTTAGGGCTAACAGTTCTTGATTCTGAGGGAAATAGAGTTCAAACTGATGACCCTCGCATTGATCCGGTTTGGGCAAAAGCCGGAGAACTTGGAATCCCTGTTCTTATCCATACCGGTGAACCGGCTGTTTTTTGGGCCCCAATTGATGAGAAAAATGAGCGCTGGTTAGAAATGAAAAACTTCCCAAATCGTCATCGTGGAGATACTACACGATTTCCGAGTTGGGAAGTTGTAATGGCAGAACAATGGAATGTGTTTAGGAAACATCCGAATACAAATTTCATAAATGCTCACTTCGGATGGATGGCTAATGATCTGGCTCGTCTGGGAAGACATCTGGATGAGTTTCCTAACGTATATACTGAAATCTCTGCAATAATTGCTGAGCTTGGAAGGCAGCCAAATTTTGCTCGGGAGTTTTTTATAAAATATCAGAATCGCTTATTGTTCGGAAAGGATACTTATCAACCCGAGGAATATCATACTTATTTTAGAGTATTAGAAAGTAATGATGAATATTTCGACTACTTCAGAAAACGCCATGCTTTTTGGAAAATGTATGGACTGAATCTCTCGGATAATGTGTTAGAAAAAGTGTATTACAAAAATGCCTTAAAGATTATTCCCGGCATTGATAAAAATTTATTTCCGAATAATTAACAAATAACAAAACAAAAAGATTTATGAAGACATTATTAAAACTTGGAGCACTGGCAGTATTTGCGGTGCTGCTTACATCAGAAATGTCCTTTGCTCAAGAACGAGGAAAAGGAAATCGCCCAAGCCCAAATGCAACGGTTAGCCAGGATATTGGCTCAACAACGGTAACGGTAACGTACGGTCGTCCGGGTTTAAAAGGAAGAAGTCTTTCTTCATTAGCTCCGGAAGGTAAAGTGTGGAGAACAGGTGCTAATGAATCAACTAATATTACATTTTCAAGTGATGTTATGTTTGGTGGTAAAGAAGTAAAAGCAGGTACCTATTCATTATATACGATTCCCGGAGAGAACTGGATTTTTATTTTGAATAACAAAATAAGTTGGGGAACACAGTACGATGAAGCCGAAGATGTATTAAGAGTTCCGGCGGCAGTTACAACAGAAGGAGCCTCTGGTTTCGAATGGGTTACCATTTATTTTGATACGCTATCAGATACGAAAGCGCATTTAAACTTACAGTGGGGAAAAACCTTAACTGCAATTCCTATTACAACTAAGTAATAAGAAATTAGTTTATATTTACTATTTTAAAGGAGCTTTTAAGCTCCTTTTTTAATGCAAATTACTTTTATGAAAAACATCGGCTCAACTCTTTTTTTACTCATTTTTTTAATTTCAACAGCTTCTGGTCAGGCGGGATCAAAATGGGTTTTTGACGATTCAACACTACCCGAAGTTAGAATTTTGATTGACTCAGACTCCTTGGATGAAATCTTAGCTGAAGAAAACCAACAAAGCGATAGAGAATTTGTTGCCGGTTTCAGCATTACCAAGAATGAAGTTACAGAAACCGTAGATAGTGTAGGGTTTCGTTTGCGAGGAAATACATCAAGAGCCTCACAAAAAAAATCATTTAAGATATCATTCAATACATTTATTCAGGGACGAGAATATCGCGGATTGGATAAAATGAATATAAACGGGGAGCATAACGATCCAACCGTAATGAGAGCAAAAGTGAGCTGGGATATTTTTGAGAAAATGGATGTAAAAGCATCCAGGGCTAATCATGTGGCGTTCTATATAAATGACGTTTTTTATGGTCTATATTTAAATGTAGAGCATATAGATGATGAAATGATAAAGAAAGAGTTTGAAGACGATTCCGGTAATCTATACAAATGTCTATATCCAGCAGATTTGTCTTATCGAGGACCAAATGCAGATGATTACAGTAACTACGAGGAATTTGGAAGAAGACCTTACGATCTTAAAACCAATGAAGACGAAAACGATTACTCCGACTTAGCTTCATTTATTGATTTTCTGGAAAACGCATCTGTTCAGGAATACGAAGAACAAATACACGATTATTTGGATGTGCATGCAACCTTAAAATGGATGGCGATAGATGTATTGACAGGTAACTGGGATAATTACAGATACAATAAGAACAATTTCTATTTATATAATGACCCTTCTGAAAATAGGTTTACTGTAATTCCATACGATTACGATAATACGTTGGGAATCGATTTCGTTCAAAGAGATTGGGCTACAAGAAATTTATACACTTGGGACAGAACCGGAGAACCAAGACCGCTTACAAAAAGGTTACTTAATATTCAGAAATTCAGAGACTGGTACAGTTACTATATCAATAAAACGATTGAGAAAGTGTTTAATGAAGATTCGCTTTTCCCGGAAATAAATCGATTAAAAGCACAAGTTCAAGCAGCAGCAGAAGCAGATACTTTTAGAACAAGAGATTACGGTTATGATATAGATGATTTCAATAATTCTTATGATCAATCTCTTGGCGGTCACGTTAAATATGGATTGAAACCGTTTATAGAAGACCGAAAATCTTCAGCGCTTGCTCAACTAGAGTTGAATAATATTTATCCGATTATCTTGAGCTTATCTTCTAAACTTTTAGAGAATAACGGAGAGAAGATAATTGTAGTTGAAGCTGAAGTTATTGACGAAGACACTGACATTGTGATTTCAAAACTTGATATTATTGAGGTTTTAAATCCATTTGAACTAAAAGATGATGGGTTAGGCTATGATCTTGCTGCCGGCGATGGAATGTACACCGGCTCAAAAGATATAGGAACGTATTCAAGTGATATTAATTTTTATGTAGCAGCTGAAGATCTGAATGGACAAGTAAGCAGATACCCTCAAAATCCGGCAAAAAAAAGCACTCAGGAGAATAGCGCTTCAGTAGAAACGCTGGTAATAAATGAATTTATGGCGAGCAATAGTACTACTATTCAGGACGAAGGAGGAGCATATCCTGACTGGGTTGAAATCTATAATACAACAAACTCGCCGATATCGATGAACGGATATTTTCTTACCGATGATCTAGCGGAAAAAAATAAGTGGGCGTTTCCTGATACTACCATTGCAGCAAAAGGGTTTTTATTGATCTGGGCTGATGATGATGAGAAAGAAGGTCCGTTACACACTTCCTTTAATTTAAGTAAAGGCGGAGAAGATATTGGTTTATATCAGCAAAGTGGGCAGACCTTTAATGCTATAAATACATTAAGCTATGGCGCTCAAACAACGGATGTTTCTTATGGTAGAGATAAAGACGGAAGTTCGAACTTTGTTTTTATGAATGATCCAACACCGGGTGCATCGAATGGAATGCCGGTTTCTAATGAGGAGGATAACGAGATTCCTGAAGAAGTGACTCTTTTACAGAACTATCCTAATCCGTTTAATCCCAGCACAACGATCACATTCTCATTAAACAAACAGGAAAAAGTTCTTTTGGAAGTATTTAATATGACGGGTCAACTAGTAGAAACGCTAACTAATCAGTTATATAATTCAGGATCACATTCCGTAACAATGAGAGCTGATTATTTAGCAAGTGGAGTTTATTTCTATAGATTAAAGACATCTGAAGTAACATTGACGAAGAGATTTACTTTAATAAAATAGCGAGATAGGTTTAATGTATGAAACCATTCAAAATCGAAATTACTGAGATAGAAAAAGGTCCCAAAGAACTTGAGTTACAACTTCCGATTAATGCCGAAGCTGTAAAAGAGTTGCCTGGAAAAGATCGCCCTGATTACATTCTGGCAAAACTAGAAACTTCACTTTTATGGGTTGATAAAAAGAAGGGCATAAATAAAGAAATTGATTTCTTAGTGCTTTGCGCTAAATATAAAGGACAGAGCGTTAATAATAGCATGAAAAATATGATTGTTGCAGTTGCCTATGTACTAGACAATTCAATTGAAAAAGATAGCAAGTTGAATTTCAAAAAGTGTAAATACATGGCTGTAGCTATAGCGTCTTCAACAAGTAAATGGAATATTTTTGGGTAGTCTATTTTGGAAAGCATCTATGTAAGGTATCAGCTAATTCGTTAAATGCTTTTAGAATTAAAAAGGATTAACTTTGATGAATTTTTATTGAATTAAGAAGTTTTTTTCAAATTTTTTTATCTAGTCGGCCTTTTGAATAGTGGTCAGAAAAAGTGAACATGTAAGATTGCGTGTCCAAAGGACGAATAAATCTCATAACCTGAGTTTCCCGCCAATTGTCGGATTGCCAAAGGCGTTGTTGCTGGAGCCTGTGCTGAGGAAGCTCAGTATCGGTACGAAAGTAAGGCAAATGCAATATACTACCATTTATATAGTGCGATTCTTTAGTGTCAATTCAGCACTTACTAATACATGAAGCAAGAGTACTAAACGCTGAAAAGTTAATACTTAACCTGAGGTCGATTAAAATAGACTTCTTTACTAGTGTCATGTCATTGCTGAAATGTCGTCAGATAGGGA
>TARA_R110002072_G_scaffold929_1_pt1 | contig 20221 bp, 23 predicted proteins | sample TARA_R110002072 | Tara Oceans TARA_R110002072 (sample SAMEA4397118) | marine metagenome | biome: Polar Biome; feature: [SRF] surface water layer (ENVO:00010504); material: water (ENVO:00002006), including particulate matter (ENVO:01000060) such as... | depth 5 m | reverse complement strand
GAATTATGAATTATGAATTATGAATTATGAATTATGAATTATGAAAATTACAATTAAATAGTATATAATCAAAATCTATGGCAAGATAAATTAATTCAATAAAATTGATAGTTATTAGACCTTATCTTTGTTGTAACAAAAACTTAAGAGACATGAAAAAAGAAAGCACATACACACAGAAATTGAACACGCTATTAGCAAGCTATCAATTACATTATCAAAACTTACGTTCCTTACATTGGAATATAAAAGGAAAGTCATTCTTTGAATTGCATTTAAAATATGAAGAGTTATATACACGCTCTCAAATAATCATTGATGATATAGCCGAGAGAATTCTATCTATCGGTGAAGTTCCTCTTTCAAAATTTAGTGACTACATGGAATATAGTCCTGTTAAGGAAAATGAAATTATCCATGATGGACAATCGGGCGTAACATACATTCTCAAAGGGCAAGAACAGCTACTCAGACAAGAGCGTGAATTACTTTCCTTATCCGAAAAAATTGATGATGAGGGAACAAATTCCTTGATGAGTGACTTAATTGGAGAGAAAGAGAAAACGAACTGGATGTTTCGTTCTTGGTTAAATTGAGTTGCTATCGAATAGAAATGAGTATTTTTGAAAAAAAGTAAATATTAACACAATAAATTAAATAAATATGTCAGTATTAGTAGGAAAAAAAGCACCATCATTCACTGCAGCAGCAGTTGTAAACGGAGGAGAAATTGTCGAAGACTTCTCATTAGACCAATTTATCGGTAAGAACCATGTATTGTTTTTCTTTTACCCGAAGGATTTTACATTTGTATGCCCATCAGAATTGCATGCATTTCAAAGTAAACTAGCAGAATTTGAAGCAAGAGGTGTAAAAGTTGTCGCCTGTTCAACAGATACAGAAGAATCTCATTGGGGTTGGTTACAAGTACCAAAGGAAGAAGGTGGAATTAAAGGAATTAAATACCCTATCGTAGCAGATACAACCAAAACGATTACGGAAGCATACGGATGTATGTTTGGTGAATACGATTATGACGTTGATGGCAATATGATGGCTACAGGACCGATGATTGCATATCGTGGCTTATATCTAATTGATAAAGAAGGAATTGTGCAGCATCAATTAGTTAATAATCTGCCTTTAGGAAGGAATGTTGATGAAGCATTGAGAATGGTTGATGCTCTTCAATTTGTTGAAGAAAACGGTGAAGTTTGTCCAGCTAACTGGGTAAAAGGTGAAGACGGAATGACCGCATCTTTTGACGGTGTTGCCGATTATTTGGCGAAGCATTAAAAGAAATAATTTCAATTGTTTAGGTCGTCTCAAAACAGGGACGGCCTTTTTTTGTCTTATTCCACAAAATCCAAATCTCTACCATGTGTCTCCTCAATCGTTAAGACCGAATAAATTGCCAAGCTGAAGGCAATCACTCCCACTACTATTGCTGCTGTCAAAATTCCATCCGTTGGTTCAGTAAAATGATCTTCTTTAATGTGATTATACAAAATAACCATCAAAGGGAGACTTCCTCTCACCATATTAGGGATAGTAGTAGCAGCTGTAGAACGAATATTTGTTCCAAACTGTTCTGCTCCAACGGTCACAAACATTGCCCAATAACCCGTACCCAATCCTAACCAAGCCATGAAAAAATAGTAACCATTTATTGTTTTAGCCATTCCGGAAAGTAAAAGAATAACTCCCAGTAGAGTAAACATTAACATCCAAAAAATAGCTTTCTTTCGTGACTCTAGCCAGTGGCTAATAAATCCACTGGCAAAATCTCCTGCTGAAATTCCAATATAAGCCCACATAATACATGAGCCTGGATCTATTTCACCATCAATTCCTAACGGGACAGCAAATTGATTGCCGAAGAATGCAAAAATACCAATGCAGAACCATGTTGGTAAGCCGATGGCAATAACTTTAACATACTTAATAAATCGCTTTTTGTTTGTGAAAAATGAAATGAAGTTTCCCTTTTGTACTGAACCGTCTTTCTTTATATGGTTAAACATTCCAGATTCAACTACTCCCATCCTCAGGAGCAACAACATTAACCCTAAAGCACCTCCAATAAAGTAGGTCATAGTCCAATCACCTGAGAAACCTACAGTTAGTTTTGCAACAACTGCGCCTAGCAATCCAAATCCGGCAACAAGTGACGTTCCTATAGCGCGTAACTCTTTGGGTAGTGATTCTGCAACGAGTGTGATCCCAGCTCCCAATTCCCCAGCAAGACCAACTCCGGCAACAAAGCGAAGTATGCAATACAAAGTTGTTGTATCCATGAAGTTCATTTGCGGTAAAAACCCACATGCAATGTTTGCTAAAGAATAAACAAGAATAGAGCCGAACAGAACTGTTAAACGGCCCTTTTTATCACCCAAAACACCCCATAGAATCCCTCCAACTAATAAACCTAACATTTGCCAATTGAGAATCAAAGAACCAACCTTATCAACATCTAAATTAAGGTCTCTTAAACTGTCAATTCGTACGATTCCAAACAAGGTCAAATCATAAATATCTACGAAATAACCTAATGCCGCAACAATAACAGGCAAGCTAAAAAGGTGTTTTCTTTTTTGAGCAGAAGTAAATTGTTTCATAGGATAAAAATAGCATTTTTCAACAAATGTTCTATTCAACAATTCGACTTGCTTTGCAACTATTGTTTCACTTGTATTTTTAACTTTGCTCATGCTTTCTCACGAAAAATATATGCGACGATGCATTCAACTTGCTAAAATTGGTCAAGGAAATGTTTCACCCAACCCAATGGTTGGTGCTGTGATTGTATATAACGATAAAATTATTGGAGAAGGTTACCATAAAAACTTTGGAGAACCCCACGCAGAAGTAAATGCCATTAATATTGTTGAAGATAAATCTCTGCTTTCAGAATCAACAATATATGTTTCACTGGAACCTTGTGCACATTTTGGGAAAACTCCGCCATGTGCAAACCTAATCGTTGAAAGCCAATTCAAACGAGTAGTTATTGGCAGTAGTGACCCCCATTCAAAAGTTAATGGAAAAGGCGTTTCGATTCTTAAAGAAAATGGCATTGAAGTTATCTCTGGAATTCTTGAGCGAGAATGCAATGAGGTCAATAAACACTTTTTTACTTTTCACAAAAAAAGAAGACCGTACGTTTTTCTTAAATGGGCAGAAACAAAAAACGGTTTCATTGATAACGGAGGAAATAAGGGAAACGTTAGCTGGATTTCTTGCAAAGAGACACAAAGTCTTGTTCATACGTGGAGAAAAGAACATCAGTCAATCCTTGTTGGAAGAAAAACAGTTGAGAATGATAATCCATCACTGACTGTAAGAAAAATTACAGGAAAAAATCCTATTCGAATTGTTATTGATTCAAAATTACAACTAAATCAATCATCCCTCATTTTTAATGATGACGCCCCGACGATTTTTCTTAATTCTGTTAAAAATTTAAAAGAAGGAAGCAATGAGTTTATTAAAATGGAAGACATCAATCCTCGAACAATTCTAGAAGAACTTTACAGAAAAAACATTCTATCTGTCTTAATCGAAGGAGGGTCTTCAACTTTGCAATCATTCATCGACGCTGATTTATGGGACGAGGCAAAGAAAATAAAAGGTCAATCAACTTTTGAAAAAGGAACAAAGGCTCCGACAATAAAAACGTCAATGAGTCACACCGAGTCTTTTTTTGAAGATGAAATCACAACTTTTATCAACCTATGATTCCATTTATTCTATCCATTATTTCTTCGTCATTGATTTTTGTAATTTTTACGCTATTCAAGAAATTTAATATCGATACATTTCAAGCCATCGTAGTTAACTATTTCACTGCTGCAGCAATTGGTTTTCTATTCTACGGAAACACATGGGAACCAGAAGCAATGATTCAAAATAGTTGGATGATTTATGCATTAATCGCTAGTTTTTTGTTTATTTTCATTTTCTTCATTCTTGGTAGAAGTTCGCAGGAAAATGGTGTAGCTTCTACTTCCATTGCTGTAAAAATGAGTATGGCTATTTCGTTGATTTTATTAATGATTTATCACTCTGAGACACCAACCGTACTTAAGCTATTAGGCATTATTTTAGCATTCCTTGGAGTAATTCTTGTTTCGGCACCAGAGAAAACTACCGGTCAAAAATCAAAGTTTGTATGGATGCTTCTTATTTTATTTTTTGGTTGTGGCGCATTAGATTTTTTACTTAATTATGTTCAAGACCATGAATTAAATGTACTTCAACCTTCTTTATTTTCTGCGATAAGTCTTGGACTGTCAGGAGTCATTGGTTCAACGATTCTTATTTATAAAGTAGCGAAAAGAAAATCTAAAATAGAAGGTAAAAACATTCTAGCGGGACTAATTTTAGGAGTACCCAATTTTTTTTCCATTTATTTGCTATTATTATCATATAAAACGACAGGTTGGGAAGGTTCTACTGTTCTAGCCCTGACAAACGTATCTGTTGTTTTACTTTCTTCATTATTTGGTTTTCTTTTTTTTAGAGAAACAACAACGCGCAAAAAAATTATTGGACTTCTAATCGCAATACTTGCAATTGGAACTTTGTATATTGCAGAACAAAATGGCTAACTATGAAAATACATCCTCTAAATTCTGGAAATTTTAAATTAGATGGAGGCGCCATGTTTGGCGTCGTCCCAAAAACATTATGGCAAAGAACCAATCCCGCCGACAGTAACAACATGTGCGATTGGTCGATGCGCTGTCTATTAATAGAAGACGGAGATAGATTAATCTTAGTTGACACAGGAATTGGAGACAAGCAAACAGAAAAATTTTTCTCGCACTATTATATGTCAGATGAAAATAGTCTGGAGCCTAACTTGAATAAACTAGGTTTTGACGTGAACGATGTCACAGATGTTTTTCTCACTCATCTTCATTTTGATCATTGTGGCGGGGCTATTCAATGGAATAAAGCCAGAACTCAACTAGATACTGTGTTTAAAAATGCGACTTATTGGAGTACAGAAAATCATTGGAAATGGGCCACAGAGCCAAATAAGCGTGAAAGGGCATCCTTCTTAAAGGAAAACATTATGCCTATACAAGAAAGTGGACAATTAAAATTCATTGAAAGAGAAGGTGACTTCACCAAAAACATTTTCAATAACTTTGATGTATTATTTGTCGATGGCCACACTGAAAGTATGATGATTCCTCACATTAAGTACCAAGGCCAAACTTTGGTGTTCATGGCAGATTTATTGCCGAGTGTAGGACATATACCATTGCCTTATGTTATGGGGTATGACACGAGACCTCTTCTAACTTTATCTGAAAAAGATAAATTCTTAAAAAAAGCGGCTAAAGAAAGTTTTATCTTGTTTTTAGAGCATGATTTTCAAAATGAGTGTTGTACTTTACAAGAAACTGAGAAAGGCATTCGATTGAAAGATACTTTTTCATTCTCTGAAAGATTCTAAAATATTTTTTGTATTTTGAACTGCTTAAACAAAAACTATGGACAAGTATTTATTAGAAATTCTCAAACAAGTAAGTACAATTATTATTCCTGGACTTGGTGCTCTTACCATAACCAATACTAATACGGGTGAAATAATGTTTATGCCCTATTTGAAGCATGACGATGGGAAACTTTCTGCTCATATAGCCGAAAAAGAAGGCTGGAATGAAAATGAGGCAAAGAATTTAATTGCAAAATACGTTCGTGAAATTCAAGCTGAATTGGATAAGGGTGAAGATTATACAATGTACCAATTCGGTTCTTTTATAAAAGTTGATGGAGACATCGAATTTAAAAACTGGAAAATCTCAACGGAAAAAGTTGAAAACGAATTCATTCCTCCAACTAAGAAGCCCGTTGCTGATAAAAAACCTACAAAAGATAATCCGAAGGTTGTAAAACTGAAGGAAGACGACAATAATAAGGCGGAAAAAAAACCATCTGAAAAGAAAGCTAAGCCAATAATTCCTTTGGTCAAAGAAGAAGTTGAAGATACGTCTAAACCACCTGTGAAAAAATTAAATATTCTAGAGAAAGAAGAGAAAAAAGCTACTATTGATAAATTATCTTCTCTAAAAGAGAAACAGAAAAGTAAAAAAACCAACCAACCAAGGAAGCAGACAAGGAAAAAGAAAGGAGTTGGATTTTGGATAGGAGTTGGATTACTAGCCATACTATTATCTGGTGGTACTTATGTTGGGTTAAATTACGATCAAATAAAACAACATATTCCATTTTTAGCAGACAACTCAGAGGAAGATGTGCAACAAGACAAAGATATAATTGCTCCTGAAGAGGATGTAAATGAAGACTTTTCTTCTGAGGAAAAACATAGAGGAGAAGATATTGTTGAGGAGGATTTGGTTGAAGGAAAAAAAATACTTTCGGAAGAAGAAGCAGAAGAGGTAACTGATGATATAATCGAAGAATTAGTTTTAGATCCGATTATCGAACCTTCAGTCAACTCTTCTGAATTACCTTATCAAATTATTGCTGGTGCATTTTCAAATGAAGCTAACGCGTCAAGACTTGTTGAAAAATTGAAAACTGAAGGCTTTCCTTCCATTCAAAAACGAAAAGGTTCAAGATACATGGTTAGTGTGAAATCTTTCGCTACAAGAGCAGACGCGCAGTCTGAACTAGCTAACATTAAAGAAACTGTTCCGGCTGGTTGGATTACAAAATGGTAATTAAAATGACAGCACTCTCCGCTTTATGAAAAGTGCTTTTATTTTGTTACAAACTTTCTATTAAGTCCACCAAACGATTTGAATACCCAGCTTCGTTGTCGTACCACGCAACCACTTTGACCATGTTACCAATCACTTTTGTCAACTGAGCGTCGAAGATACAACTGTGAGGATCACCGATAATATCGGCAGAAACAATTGGATCATTCGTGAATCCAAGTATTCCCTTTAATTCATTTTCTGAAGCGCTTTTCATGGCTGAAACAATTTTTTCAACTGAAGGCGCGTCTTTACATATAAAAGTTAAATCTGTCATAGAACCGTCCGGAACGGGAACTCTAATTCCTACACCACCAATTTTTCCTGTAAATTCAGGGAAAATTTTTACTAAAGCATCAGCGGCTCCAGTCGTTGTGGGAACAATAGATTCTGCTGCAGCTCTTGCTCTTCTTAAATCAGAATGCGGAGCATCCAAAAGTCGTTGGTCCGATGTGTAGCTATGAATCGTACTAATAAATATACTCTCAATCTCACAAAGTGTCTTCATTACCCGAACGATGGGTGCGGCAGAATTTGTCGTGCAGGAGGCATTAGAAATTATCAAATCCTCAGACTGTAATTCATCCTCATTTATACCTAAAACAACTGTTCTAGTTTCTTCATCTTTTGCCGGAGCTGAAAGAACAACTTTTTTAGCGCCTCCGACAAGATGTTTCGATGCAGAGGCTGAAGTTCTAAAAATTCCTGTTGCTTCCAATACAACTTCAACACCATATTCAGCCCATTTTATATTTTCAGGATTTCTTTCTGATATAAAAAGAATTTCTTTTCCATTCTCAAAAACAATTTTATTTTCTTCAATTTTAAACTCGTATTTTAATTTTCTATGAATACTATCATATTTAAACAAGTGAGCTAATGTTTCAACATCGGCTAAATCATTAACTACAGCTACATCTACATTCGAGTTTTCTAGAGTCATTCTCGTAAAATACCTTCCAATTCGACCAAAGCCGTTTACTCCTACTATTTGCATACTACTTATATTTCTGGTTTGAACAATCAATTAATCTGAGGAGATAGTTTCCTTACCTCTCACTTCATAAGAATATTAACTGACCCAAATCTCTATATGGACCATTAAAGATACTAAACTTCTCAGAAACAAAAAAGGGTAATCGTAAAGATTACCCTTTTTAAAAAAATTAAATCGTTTATCTTACGACCTGAATAAAACCATGTTTATTCAATTCCTTTTCACCTTGAGTAATGGCATTGATAATATAAAAATAAGTTCCTTCTTCAACTGATTTTCCTCTTCTATCTCTACCATCCCAAGTACAATCACCAAATTCATCAGAGCATTCATAGATAACGTTACCCCATCTATTGGTAATAACGACATTAAATTCCTTAAGACCTTTAGCATCTACATACCATAATGGGTTTTGAGAACCTTCTGCAAGAGAAATAATATTCGGAGCCTCCAAATCACATACTTTATACTCAAGAACAACAGTATCAAGAGCGGTGTAACATACATTTGTCATTGAAAGAAAATAAGCTCCTTCGTCTGTCAAAGTAATTTGTTCTCCTGTTGTGCCATCACTCCACAAATAATTTGTTGAATAAGTGTTATCATTTGGAGCATCAATTTGATAAGGTACTCCTTCACATAATATAGTATCCGTTAACCAAGTTCCTGGAAATTGCGGAAAGTCGATGACCGCAGAAATAGTGGTCCCACAATCATTATCCGTATAAGAGACCGTGTATGCACCATACAGGGTATCAGTGAAAATTAATGGATTCTCTGCTGTAGTATCGCTAAACATAATTTCTGGATCATTCGACGACCACACACCGCCTGAAAAAGAAGTAGTTCCGGTAACAGGTAGTGCGAATCCACAAACAACTGTATCTGAAAATATAGTAGGTTGAGGAATTGCAAACAAAGCAACCGTTGTATCATAATAGCAACCAAAATCATCAATTACTGAGAAAGTATAATTTGTAATCCCAGAATTAACAGGTTGTACAACAAGCACAGTGTCACCACTCTGACCTGAAACAATTGTTGGATCTGGCAACCATTGAGAACTAACAATCGTGTTCTGATATCCTGAAAGGTTTGGGAAAAGTGAAGGGTCAAAGAATAGACCCCATTCAAAAATATAGCCGTCATCGATGGTTAAATTATCTTGAACTATAATTGTCCATTGCCCGTTAATAGGGCAGCCTGTAAATGCTGAAAAATTTTGCTCTGGCAAATATACTCCATTCGGATTCATTGCAGTACCTGCAGATATAGTAGTTGGAACCGTATTATTTCCAGCGAATTCCGTCGGCATATCTCCCCATGTATTGAAAACTGAGCTAAAGCAATATTCCCAACCTATACCTGGCACTCCGTTTCCACTATTATCGTCGGCATCGCCTAAAAAGGTTGTGCCACCATTAAATCCACCTGGGACTAAATCTCCCAATCCATCATACGAATTTAACAATGTAACTTGTGTACCGTTGGGGCACACTAATACCATTTCTAAATCACCTAAATAAGAATGCTCCATTGTGATACAAACTTGATTTAAATCTTGAGAATTAGAGATGGTAGAGCCTGCTGGAAAACCACCAATGGTTATAGGTGCTTGATATTGTTGTCCTGACCCATCCGGAAGATATGTCAAACCAGCAAATGAACCGCCCAATTGAAAAGTTCCTGGAGGCACGTCAACGCCAACAGTATCCGCAGCAGTAACACCACCAATAAGATTAGTTGTCAAACCCAAACATACCGTATCCTCAAGAGGACCAGTCCCTGCAAAAATAGGTAGCTGCGACACTCTTACTTTACACAAAATTCTTTCTATTTGCGGGAAGGAATCTTCTATTTTTAAATCAACTAAAAATCCATTTCTTGTTGTAGGAGTAAACCAAATAGAGTCATTATTAGGGTATGTATTACCATCAGTAATGTACCAGTCATAAAGCACATTATCTACATTCTGAGAGTATCCAAAACCAGTACTTTCTAGCGAGTATGGAAAAAGAGGAGTTGCGATGAAGAGGATACTATCTCCTAAGCAAATATCAACAAAACCAGTGTCAATCGGATTTAATGCATTAGCACCAACTCCATTAATATAAGCCACAACATGAGGCTCAAAAGGTTGATTTACATTACCACATGATATATTAGCATCCCAACCTGCAGTTTGAGCCGTTCCATCTGAAATAAAAACGACTGTAATACAACCTGAAGGATTATTCCAAGACGCCGTGTAAGCAAACCCATTGGGATCAGTGGAAGAGTTATGCACTCCTAAAAATGGAGCCGAAGCATCAGGTCCATCAAAGACATATATAGAATCACTTCCATCAACGTTAAAACTAAATCCTGCATTGATACCAAAAGTCAAAGTGACCTTTGTACCTTGAGTCAGGTCTGGACAAAATGTAATAGTGTCATTGTAATTTGCAGAATAGTCTCCACCCGTTCCTCCATCGTCGAAAAAATTAGGTAAAGAACCGTTACTAAAAGTATTACAAGGGATAGTATTCGTTAAGGGGTAACCAGGGTCACCCATATTCGTGTTCTGCGCAATAGAAGCAACCGCATTCAGAAAAACAAAAGCTCCAATTATTATTTTTTTCATATGACTACTTATTTAACTCGTGTTTCAAAACGTAAAATGACTTAACTATTAACATCTTATTTGAATTTTTAATTTTAAAATATTGGTTTGATTCTTCAATTTTTAATCCCAAATCTAAATAGGTAAAGTCTCCTTTTGGAAGTGTTATTTCTTTTGTTACTTTTTTCGATTTCTCTGCTGGAAAATCAAAAATTGCAACACCGCTTTCTATCGCTAAGATAAGCGTTTTATATTTGTCATTGTCTGATATAATCAGCTCACTTAGTTCCTCAGATGTATAACTCTTCAGTAATCTAGCGTCAATTTCTTGAGAATATCCAAAACTCGAAAAAAGTAATGAAATTATAATAATGTAAAGGCTTTTCATAAAAAAAAAGTTAATTTATATATATTCAATTAGAAAGACTCTTATTGTTCATAAATAGTTGCATAATGAGTATAAGTGTCTCAAAAATCTCACAGCAAATGTAAGAATTAAAATTAATTTTACACTATAAAAATACAAGTCAAAACAGGGAATAAATGGAAACAAAAGAACTTCAAAGAATTGCATCTCAAGTAAGGAGAGATATTTTAAGAATGGTATGTGAATGTAGCTCGGGTCACCCAGGAGGGTCATTAGGCTGTGCAGACTTTATGACGGTTCTTTATTTTGATGAAATGAATCATAGTGCGAAGAATTTCACCATGGACGGAATTAATGAAGATATTTTCTACCTTTCCAATGGACATATTGCTCCTGTTTGGTACAGTGTACTCGCAAGAATTGGTTACTTTCCGGTTCCAGAATTAAGCTCCCTTCGGAAATTGGGTTCTCGATTACAAGGACACCCTTCAACAGACAAAGGTCTTCCTGGAATCAGAATGGCATCTGGTTCATTGGGACAAGGATTATCAGTGGCAATTGGAACTGCAGAAGCAAAGAAATTAAACAATGATGATTCGATCGTTTACACTCTTCATGGCGATGGTGAATTACAAGAAGGGCAGATTTGGGAAGCCGCTTTATATGCTGCTGCCAACAAAATCGACAATTTGATATCAACCATTGATTATAACGGTCGCCAGATTGATGGAGATTTAGATGATGTACTCCCAATGGGGAATCTTTCCAAAAAGTGGCAAGCTTTTGGATGGGAAGTCCTTGAAATGGATGGACATGATATGGAAGAGATAAAAGCAACTTTTGCGAAAGCAAAAAAATTAACTGGGTACGGAAAGCCTATTATGATCATTATGAAGACAGAAATGGGACAAGGTGTTGATTACATGATGGGGACTCACAAATGGCATGGAAGTACTCCAAATGCAGAGCAATTAGTAGATGCACTAAGTCAATTAGAAGAAACCTTAGGAGATTATTAATTGAAAAATTTCATCCTCATAGCGTCAATACTCTTTGCTTCGTTTAGTTACGGACAAGAAGAATTAACACGGATATTATTTATTCTAGACGCTTCCAATAGTATGAATGCAAGATGGGGAGATCAAACACGGATTGAAGCTGCGAAAGAGTTATTGGCAAAAACTGTGGATGAATTGCACGATGTTCCCAACTTGGAAATCGCATTAAGGGTCTATGGTCATCAATCTCCTATAACCGCAACATTTCAAGATTGCAATGATACAAAGCTGGAAGTCCCTTTTGGAAGAAATAATTTCCATCAAATTAAAACCCGGATTAAGTCTATATATGCAAAAGGAACAACCCCAATAGCTCGATCTTTAGAGGCTGCTGCAGGAGATTTTCCAGATAACTTGTCTCGGAATATTATTATTCTCATCACGGATGGACTTGAAGCTTGCGACAATGACCCTTGTGTTATTGCTAAAAAGCTACACGACAAAGGAGTAAAAGTAACTCCCTTTGTTATTGGCTTAGGAATGGACCTATCTTATCTCGAAAAATTTAAATGCATTGGAAGCTATTCTGATGCTGAAACAAAAGATGCTTTTGCTAAAGTATTACAAAATGTTGTTTCAAAAGCATTGTTGAATACAACGACTCAAATTAATCTCAACGACAGTAATTCTTTACCTTCAGAAACAGATGTAACCATGTTCTTATACAAAGCGGGGACCACTGAATTAAAATATACTTTTACACACACTATCAATAAATATGGGAACCCAGACACCTTAATTCTTGATCCTGATCTTCAATACGACTTAGTAGTAAACACAACTCCAAAAGTTGAATTAAAGGATATAAAAATCATCAAAAACACGCACAATACCATTGTAGTGGACTGTCCACAAGGTTTTCTCAAAGCAAGGTTTACAAATGCAAGTAAGCCTTATCAAATAGAGATGAGAATATCTCAAAGTGGGACTAATAAAACATTGAATACTCAAAAAGTGGGATCGTCTGATAAATACCTTGTTGGTATGTATTCTGTTGAAATACTTACTCTTCCAAGAATATATGTGACATTGAACATTAATCAAAGTACCACTTCTCATATTGACATAAAAGCACCAGGTATTATGAAATATTCTACTGGAAGTGTAATTGTAGGGCAAATATTCACCGAAAATAGCAACGGAACATGGGACTGGGTATGTAACATCAAAGATGGTTCACGAAATGGCTCGTGGTCACTACAACCTGGACATTACAAAATAGTTTATAGACAGAAAAAATTAAAATCTTCTGCCTACACAATGGAAAGAAAATTTAGAATTAATTCAAATAAAACGACATCATTACAATTATGAAAGCATCAGAAATTGAAGTATTAGGAAAAAAAGACACTCGATCTGGATTTGGAGAAGGTTTATTAGAAGCTGGAAAGAGAAACAAAGATGTTGTAGCATTATGTGCAGATTTAACAGGTTCTCTAAAAATGAATGCTTTCGAAAATGAGTTTTCAGAGCGTTTTTTTCAAGTTGGAATTGCTGAAGCAAATATGATAAGTATGGCTGCAGGAATGACAGTTGGTGGTAAAATTCCATTTACAGGAACCTTTGCCAATTTCTCAACCTCGCGTGTTTATGATCAAATTAGACAGTCTGTTGCGTATTCTAAAAAGAACGTAAAAATTGCAGCATCTCATGCAGGATTAACTCTTGGAGAAGATGGTGCAACACACCAAGTACTAGAGGACATCGGAATGATGAAAATGTTACCTAACATGACTGTTATTGTCCCATGTGATTTTAATCAAACCAAACAGGCAACAATTGCTGTTGCAGAACATGAAGGGCCTGTTTACTTGCGTTTTGGCCGACCTTCTGTTCCAATTTTTGTGAAAGAAAATGCAGAATTCACAATTGGCAAAGCAGATCTTATTACTGAAGGAACAGATGTAACTATCATTGCCTGTGGTCATCTAGTTTGGAAGGCAATAGAAGCAGCTCAAGAATTAGAAAAGGAAGGAATTTCTGCCGAAGTAATAAACATGCACACGATTAAACCTTTGGATGAGGCAGCTGTCTTATCTTCTGTAGGGAAAACAGGTTGTGTTGTTACAGCAGAAGAACATATGTACAACGGAGGATTAGGAGAGTCTATTGCCAGAGTATTGGTAAAAAGTAATCCATCACCACAAGAATTTGTAGCTGTTAATGACAGTTTTGGAGAAAGTGGAAAACCTGATGAGCTTATGGCAAAATACCATATTGATACCGTTGATGTGATAGAGGCCGTAAAAAAAGTTATAAAAAGAAAAAAGTAAATGACAAAAAACCTTGATGATAAAACGATAATCGAATTATTCAATCAGGGTGGAAATGATGCTAACAGTGCGTTTACTCAAATAGTTTCTCATTATGGTCCTGCTCTGTATAATCAAATTAGAGCAATGGCGCGAAATCATGAATGGACCAATGATATTCTACAGAATGTATTTATAAAGGTTTTTCAAAATTTATCCACGTTTAAAGGTGAGTCCGCTTTATATACGTGGATATACAGAATTGCAAGGAACGAAACTCTAAATTTTCTCGAAAAAGAAAAACGAAGAACTGGAATTGATATTGATAGCTCCCTCCTCGAAATTATTACTGGTCATCATGTTCTAGATTCTACTTCACCTGATCAAATCTCTCAACTCCTTCAGGACGCAATCGAAACACTCCCAGAAAAACAAGCCATCGTCTTTCAACTAAAGTATTTTGAAGATTTGAAATACAAAGAAATTTCTATTCGATTGAATACAAGTGAAGGTGCACTAAAAGCCAATTTTCATCACGCAAAACAGAAAATAGAGGCTTTTATTCTTACCAAATTAAACCATTGACACGCTCATCTATCTAATTAACAAATGGAACAAGAAAACAACATATTCAATCATTTAAAAGCAAAAAAGGGAAGTGCCCCTAATCATTCTTATTTTGAGAACTTGGCAAAGACTATTATTGCGAAAGAAGAGAAGAAAGCAGTCATTGTTCCTCTGTACAAAAAACCTGTCTTTTGGTTAATTGCATCTGCTGCGTCTGTCGCATTGCTTTTTATTCTTAATACGACGCAGACAAAAAACACTCCTTCACCTCTGCTTGCCTTAAATGAGATCTCAAAAAGCGAAATCGTCAATTATATTGACGATAATATTGAAGAATTTGACAATTACTTATTGTCTCAATATATAAGTGAAAAACTTATTGAAGAAAGCAAAACAGAAATTATAGTGGCAACATTAAGTGTTGACCCTGAACCAATAAAAGAGCTTGACAAAGTAGAGCTAGATGATATCCTAGACTACTTTGAATTAGAAGAAATAGATATCTATGAATTAGAAGATGAATTATACAATTAAAACAAACATCATGAAAAAAGTAAACTTATTAAAAGCGATCCCCCTATTTATTTTAACCTTCTTTCTTGCTGGTAACGTTGCAGCTCAACCCAAAGGTAAAGAAAACAAAAAAGCGCAACACGAAAAGATAGAAAAGATGAAAATCGGCTTTATCACTAACGAATTGGACTTGAGTTCCAAAGAAGCTGAAAAATTCTGGCCTATTTATAATGAAATGCAAAAAAAAATTATAACCGAAAAGAAATTACAAAGAGATGCGGCTAAAGATTTAAAAGCTAATTTTGAGACCTACTCTGACAGTGATTTCAAATCAAAGACAACTACTATTTTTAATAGTGAAAGTAAAGAGGTTGAGATAAAAAAAGAATCCATCGTCAAAATTGCTGGTGTTATAGGCTATAAAAAAGCAACAAAATTACTAAGTTTGGAACAGCGATTCAAAAGAGAATTGCTGAACAAAATTAACAGAGCAGAACGCCCTGAAAGATCAGAAAGACCAGAGCGTCCGGAACGTCCAGAAAGGCGAGAGCGTCCAGAATGAATAAATGAGTAATAAAAACGATTTTTTAACTTATCAAGGTCAAACCAATCAATCGCCCTATCTAATTGAAGTAGAAAGAGCTGAAGGAGTTTACATCTTCGATAGAAATGGAAAATCGTTTATAGATATGATTGCTGGAGTTGCAGTTAATAACATCGGACACAATCATCCAAAAGTTGTTGCGGCACTTAAAAACCAAATTGACAAGCATTTGCATGTGATGGTTTATGGAGAATTTATCCAAGAATCACAGCTTGCATTTGCCAAGAGGTTGACTTCCTTGCTTCCGGAGAATCTGAATACAGTTTACACTGTCAATTCAGGCACGGAAGCAAATGAAGCGGCTTTGAAATTAGCAAAAAGAGCAACTGGCCGTTCAGAATTGATTTCTTTTAGAGGTTCTTATCATGGAAGTACACAAGGTTCCATGTCCGTCTCTGGAAATGAGTCAAAAAAACAACCGTACAGACCTTTGCTTCCAGACATTCAATTCTTGGAGTTCAATGCGATTGAAGATTTAAAAAGAATCACCAACAAAACGGCTGGAGTAATCATAGAGACAATACAAGGGGATGCTGGAGTAAGAATCCCTTCGAAAGAATTTTTACTCTCTTTAAGAAAACGATGCACAGAAGTTGGTGCGCTACTAATTTTTGATGAGATACAATGTGGTATTGGACGTACTGGGAAATTATTTGCTTTTGAGCATTTCGATGTTGTTCCAGATATTCTAACTTTAGGAAAAGCACTTGGTGGAGGAATGCCTATTGGTGCGCTTGTTTCTTCTCAGGAGAACTTACACCAATTTACATTTGAGCCTATTTTAGGTCATATTACAACTTTCGGAGGCCATCCAGTTATTACTGCAGCGGCAGAGGCATGTTTGGGGGTTATGGAAACGGAAATCGATTTCAATGAAGTGGAACGGCTTGGTGCGCTCATCGAATTAAAACTTTCAAGAGAAAAAGAGATTACAGAAATTCGTAGAATAGGAATGTTATTTGCATTTGATATGGAATCCTTCGAACGAGTAGAGAAAGTGGTTAAAAAGTGTCTAGAAAAAGGACTGATTGCTTTTTGGTTTTTATCTCATCCTAACAGTTTTCGTTTGTCTCCTCCGTTAAATATTTCGGAAAATGAAGTAATAAAAGCTTGTGAAATTATTCGGGAAGCTATTCAAGAGTTATGAAAAATGATTGAGGAAAAATTGACAATATATCTTTTATTTTTTGTCCCAACCTACAACAATATCGTCTTCAAGATGAATTTTTAATTTATACCTATTACTTCCCTCTTTATTGTACTTATAAGTTTCTTTAGTTTTTGTTTTCAATACTTGTTCATTTATATTTTCAGGTTTTCCTAGAGAATCAATTAGCTCACTTTTCGTTTGTCCTTGCCAAAATTCACCATTCATTAATTTTTCAACTAAAATCTCATTATCATATTTATTCATTAGTCGTTCTCTTTTTTGTTTATTAAGAACTATACCTATGATAATCAACCCTGCTATAATTAAAATTAACCAATAATACCAAGCCATATTTATTTTGTTTTATAAAAGAAAATTAGTAGTCAACCTCATTCACCAATTTAATCCCTAATTTTCTTAAAAATAACATTTTTTCATCACACATTCTCAAAAAAGTAAGAAAAAATAGGATTAGCGGCTCTCTCATAATTTCAACAACTCCTTTTCACTTCTTTAATAATTAACTATCTTTGCACACCGAAAACAACGATTAATAATTTTAATGAAGAATTTCTTTCGATCCATACAAACGTTTTTCCCGTCTTTGCACGACATCCGTTTTTCGTTGAAGTTTTTCAAAATGAAATTAACGAATTCTCCTCATGAGAATGATTTTAAAGCATTGCGGTTGTTCAATCTTTCAGAGAATCAAGAAATTGTTGATGTAGGGTCTAATCGAGGGGAAGCGATTGCATCCATTTTATTAGCAAACAATCTAAAAAATAAAATCATTGGCTTTGAACCCAATGGTCTTGTTTTTGAAAAATTGGACGCTAAATTTAAAGGCAACGAACGTGTAAAGTTGCACAATTTAGGTCTTGGAGAGAAGCAAGAAGAACGTAAATTATTCGTTCCCTTTTATAGAAAATGGATGTTTGATGGTTTGTCATCTTTCCACTACAATGATGCTGCCAATTGGTTAAAAAAACGTCTTTGGAATTACAAAGAACAAAATTTAACAATCAAAGAAATTCCGTGTCACATAAAATCAATGGACTCGTTGAACCTAAGACCTGGATTTATCAAAATAGATGTGCAAGGATTTGAATTAGAGGTTCTGAAAGGGGCAAAAGAAACGTTGGAACAATTCAGACCCATATTATTGATCGAATCTGTTACAGATGAAATTATTGCCTTATTAAAACCTTTCGGCTATGAATGTTATTCATTTAATAATGGAAAACTGACACCTGGAAAAGGTAAGTTGAATACGTTTTGTATGGTAGAAGCTAACAACAAAATAGACTGAAAAATGCAATCAGTCTATTTTGTACTTCTTTTTTAAATCCATTCTTTCGTGTAGAATTCTTGTGATCTCAACATAGTGTTCATCTATAGCTCGATAAAAAATGATATGTCGGTTCGTTTTCATTCCGAATATATTTTGAGTAATTCCGTCATAGCTTTTTCCTAAATTTGGATTATCTGCAATTTCTTGACAATTTGAAATAATTGACTCATAATATTTGTCTGCTTGATTTTCCGACCAAACTTCATATGTATAATCCCAAATTATAGATAGATCATCAACGGCTTTATTCGTCAACTTAAATTCAGCCATTCGGTTGCTTTTTTGCTTTTAGTGATTCAAGATGTTCTTTTGAATTAAAGTTGTGTGCAATTCCGCTATTAGCGCCATCTTGTATTGCATTTCTTAAAGCAATTACCTTATTTTCTTCCTCTTCTAAAAGTCTTAGACCAGCGCGTATAACTTCGCTAACATTTTTAAATCGTCCTTCGCTTATTCTACTTTGAACGAATTGATCAAAATAATTTCCGAGTGATATTGATGTGTTTTTGCTCATTTTAGCATCGTTTATTTCAAATATACCAAAAATTGGTATATTAAGCAAATTTTTCCCTTGGTTTGACAAATCAAGGAAATCTTATTAAACTAAAACTTGCATTAGCATTTTAATCTAGGTACGACGAAGAATAAAGGTAAAGCACAAGAAGTGACTTTAAATCACCTTAATTGAAGCAGGTTTTTGTTTAATAGAGGGTTGAGGCACGGTTTAAGAATTATAGAATTTTATCTTTCCTTTTACATCAATTTTTGAAAAATCATAATCACAAAAGATCTCTTTTTTTCCTAAAAAATTTCCACCAATACATTTTAGAGATCCTAAATCAGATATGTTCGATTTACGTAGGTTCAAATTACCATTTACTCGTTCTAATGTTCCTAATGTAGACAAGTTTATGTCGTTAATTACAACATTACCACCGACCTCCTTTAATGGTTTGAGAGAATGTATTTTTAAATAATCATCATATCGAGCAATCCAGAAATCTCCTGTAATCTTATTGAGATTCCCTAAATTTTCAATAGGTGCATCACAAATGCCAAAATCACCATCAATTATTTCAATTACACCAAGAGAGTCAATTCCGACATTGTGGTAATCAGGTCTTAATATTAGCGAGCCGGGTATTGTTTTCTTTGCAAGCGTTACCTTCCATTGACTATCATGTTCATCAAGTATTAATAAAAATGGCATCCCTTTGAACGTTGGGTTGGTTACGATTTGTCCGATATCATCAAGGAGAATTCCAGTCGTTTCAAATATGTATTTAATAACAACATTGTCCATTTCTTCCGATGTAATGCTAAAAGGCAATTCCACATTAATTACCCTAGAAGGAGCATTCAAATTATGCTCAATTTCGTCGGATATGTAATCCTCGTTGTAAGTGTTTTCACACCAAGAGACTGTTATTTGAGAATAAGCACGGAAAGGAATCCCATTTTTATCTATGTAGCGGAATATCTTAGCTTCAGTCTTTTTGTCCATAACTCAAATATCTAGATTTAATTTAATAATATTTGATTTTTCAAAATTGAGATTGAATCGTTGACGTATTATTTCAGATACACAATCAATCCGAGTAGATATAAGGACCTTTCTGTTGTATTGAGTCGGCCATTCTGTTATTATTGCAACCATAAGTTCTAATTTACATCAAATATATATGTGTTTTTGCATATAATTTAATTTATATCTCTTTTGGCATATATTAAAATATTAGGTTTTGAAAACTAAACTGTGGTTTTTACAGTGAATGATAACGGACGGCACTAAGCAATGTGGCGCTTTCTATCGGATGTAATTGTTGCGCCATTTTGCTTAGTGTATGTTATGGGCTTTTTTAATTTATTTGTTTAGTAATGTTATAATCATCCTTATTGTCCTTAATTTTTTCTGCGATTGAAATATAGCCTGAGATATCAAGTATAAAGTCATCCCATTTCACACATTTAATATATGGAAGTTGTTTAAAGTCCAATGTTGAAAAGAAAGAATATTACTAAC
>TARA_R110002072_G_scaffold46082_5_pt1 | contig 20247 bp, 12 predicted proteins | sample TARA_R110002072 | Tara Oceans TARA_R110002072 (sample SAMEA4397118) | marine metagenome | biome: Polar Biome; feature: [SRF] surface water layer (ENVO:00010504); material: water (ENVO:00002006), including particulate matter (ENVO:01000060) such as... | depth 5 m | reverse complement strand
CCATTAACCACCAGAACCTGTAAATTTGGGTTCTTCTGCATGGCGACCCGTAGCATCTCCGCGGTATTAACGTATCGATTCTCAAAGCTATCGTAGCGCCACTTGGGATGTACCTTAAAACTGATAATCTCGTAGGGGAGATCAGATTCAAATTGCAGATCCGTGCGCACAAAGTCATTCAAACAGGCACTGTAAATTGCCTGGGCGGTATCCATACTCGGGTCGCTTTCAAAGTTCTCGCCGACGTCATCACCATCTATCCCTGTGATGCGGCTATCAAAACGCCCAATGACCTTTTGTTCGGTCCGTAACAACTCCTTGGTAAAGCGCATAATTTCAATTCGAAGATTGGCGCCATCCACATAGGCTTCACTCAAGCCTGTGTACTCGCTTAGCTTGCGAACCACGGTGGCACGCTCCTTCTCACTTAATCTTGCGCCTTTAAAAAGGGCGGCGGCATAGTCACCTTCTGCGTATTGGCGAACCTCGTCCAAGAACGCTTTTTCACTTAGCTTTTGCAGGCGAGCATTCAATTTTTTGTGGTATCGAGCAGCCAGTGCATAGCTAGGAAGATACACAACATGGGGCAGATCATTACCCGGGCCAAATAGAATCGTTTGGAAATTCAGCACCACGGAAACCAGCATAATGCCGTTTAACGCCATGCCGTACTGTTGCTGAAGATGGGCCGCAAGACCCGTTGCTCGAGTAGTGCCATAGCTTTCGCCGATCAAGAATTTTGGAGAACCCCAACGGTTCTCGCGACTGGTCATCAACCGGATAAACTCACCCACCGAGTCCAGGTCACGTTGAAAGGTGTAAAACTCATTTGGATTAGCATCCTCTCCGGTGACCGGCCGACTGTAACCCGTGCCAACTGGATCAATAAAAACCAGATCGCTTTCTAGCAGCAGTGAAAATTCATTCTCATTCAGGGTATAGGGAGGTTTCAGTCGCTCCGATTCAGATTTTGTGAGGGGCACACGCTTCGGCCCAAGTAAGCCAAGCAACATCCAAACGGAGGATGAACCCGGACCACCGTTAAAGGAGAATGTAATTGGTCGTTTCGATTTATCCTTCACACCGTCTTTAGTAAAAGACATAAAAAACATTTCTGCCTTTGGATGGTGGCCCTTCTTGTCATCCTCTTCTTTTAAGACAACAGTGCCAACCTTGGCTGTATAACGAAGCAGCTTACCGCCTAATTTTATCGTGTGTTGGGTAGTAACAATATTATCCTTAACCTCGACCGCGACTTCCTGCTTGTCATTTTCCTTGGCCTGGTTGCCTTTCGCCTTCTCATCTACTTTAGTCATATTCTTTTTCCTATAATTTTTTGCGCCTGTAACTCAAGCAATTCTTCGGGAGTTAGTCCGAGCAGATCAATCAGCTTATCATCGTCTTCCCCTAACAATGGAGGCCTTGCGGGCTCGGCAAGAGGACTTCGGGAAAAGCGCATTGGATTGGCGACCATTGGCACCCCATCGACTTCCTGCTGCAGCTTTCTGTCCTGCACCTGGGGGTCTTTAAACACACGATCAATGGTATTGATCGGACTGACTGGAACACCACTACCATCAAAAATTGCCAACCAGTCATCGAGGCTGCGCATCAGCATAATGTCCTGCAGAATCGGAATCAAAGTGGTTCTGTTCAGCACTCGATCCGCATTGGTTTCGTAGCGCTTGTTATGGGTCAGATGTTCAGCACCGATTGTTAACGCAAACTTTTTAAACTGGCTGTCATTGGCAACCGCCACAATCATATGACCATCTGCCGCTTCAAAAACCTGATAGGGCACAATATTGGGGTGTTCGTTACCCATGCGGCCCGGCACTTCCCCAGAGACTAGATAGTTGCTCGCCTGATTCGCCAGAGTGGCCGTAACAACATCTAGTAACGCCATATCAATATGCTGGCCTTGACCGCTAGCCTCCCTTTCTTTTAAGGCCGCCAGGATTGCAATCGTGCTATACAACCCGGTCATCACATCCGCGAGGGCAACACCCACCTTTTGCGGTTGACCGCCGGCGCTATCAGACTCACCGGTAATACTCATCAATCCGGCCATGGCCTGGGCAACCATGTCGTAGCCGGGGCGCTCCCGGTACGGTCCAGTTTGACCAAAGCCCGTAATTGAGCAGTAGATCAGCTTAGGATTCAGTGCCGATAACGTTTCATAACCAAGTCCCTTCTTGGTCAAATCACCAAACTTAAAATTCTCGACAAAAATGTCGGCTTTTTTGGCCAGGTTAGACACCAACGCCACCCCCTTAGGCTGGCTGATATCAATACAGACCGAGTGTTTGCCACGATTGGCAGAAATATAATAGGCCGAAAGACTATCCGCGCCTTCGTTTAGCTCTAGAAAGGGAGGTCCAAATCGACGGGTGTCATCACCCCCCGCCGGGTGCTCAACCTTTATCACCGTTGCACCAAGATCGGCGAGAATCTGGGTTGCCCAGGGCCCCGCCAACACCCGGCTCAAATCCAACACTAACGTGCCTTCCAGAGGCGTGCTGTTTAAACCGTTGTTGTCTAGATGGGTGCCTGCCGAAATGGGAGCGCTCAATGAAAACACCTGCCAGAAAAACGCATCATCCTACGTGAGGGTAGTACGACTAGCAACGCGCGCAACCCTCGGAAAATTCGATCAGCTGGGTTATGGTTGGAGCCTTTCAATTGGGGGAAATACAATCATGGGTAATGACGAGTGGTTAGCTCTGATCCAAGAAGACATCATCGATCCGGACCAAAAGATCATCGATCCGCATCATCATTTGTGGAGAAGACCCGACGGCAATGACTACCTCCTACAGAACCTCCACGGCGACACGATGAGTGGCCATAACGTTGTGCAGACCGTCTTTGTCGAATGCCACGCCGAGTATCGAACCGATGGACCAGAGCATTTAAAACCGTTGGGTGAGACCGAATTTGTTGCGGAGCAAGCCGTTGCCAGTGAACAAACTAAAGGTAGTGTTATTGCAGGGATTGTTTCCCACGCTGACCTGACCCTGGGTGATGGCGTAGAAGAAGTGCTGGTTACCCATGAAGAACTTGGCGGCGGAAGGTTCCGCGGCATTCGACATGCCGGCGCCCATGCAGAATTCCCTGAGGCACTCACAATTGCCGGGCGAGCTCCAGCTAATCTATATGGCAATGCAGACTTTAGAGCGGGATTAAAGCGTCTGGGTCAAATGGGATACAGCTACGATACCTGGCATTACCACTATCAAAACAAAGCTTTTTTTGACCTGGCAAAAGCCTGCCCCGACACTCAAATGATTCTTGATCACTTCGGTACGCCTCTGGGTGTTGGCCCCTACGAGAGCCAGAAGACACAAATCAAAAAAGAATGGAAAAAAGATATTGCCGCTATCGCGGAATGTGAAAATGTCGTGGCTAAAATTGGCGGTCTGGCCATGCCAGACAATGGCTTCGGTTGGGACAAACAAGCAAAACCGCCCACCTCAGACGAATTTGCAGAGGCGCAGCGAGAATACTACCTGCATACCATCGAATGCTTCGGCCCCGATCGCTGTATGTTTGAAAGCAACTTCCCCGTTGACCGTCTGTCCCTGTCCTACCATGTGCTCTACAACGGCCTGAAGAAAATTGTCAAAGACTTCTCCCAGGCCGAAAAGAACGCCATGTTCTACGGTACCGCCGCCAGGATCTATCGCCTTGAAGCATAAATTATCATTCACGGCGGAAATATGACCACCGGGATAATTGCCAGAGATAAGTCAAGACTACATAGTTTTTCTGGAGAGTATTTCTGGCAAATTTTAATGATTGGAGACCCCAATGAGTTTAGAACTAACCTACCGCGACACAACCGCGGTTATCACAATGGACGACGGCAAGGTAAATGCCCTGGACAATACCTGGTTTAAAACCATGCTGGCTCACCTTGATGCTGTCGAGGCCAGCGATGCCACTGGACTGATCCTGGTAGGCAGAACCGGGGTGTTTAGTGGCGGCCTGAATATCAAGTGGCTGCCCACTATGGACAAACTTGATCAAACGGAATTCGGGCAATTATTTGGCGGCACCCTTAACCGACTTTACCAGTTCCCAAAACCCACTATCGCCGCACTGACCGGCCATGCCATCGCCGGTGGCTGCCTACTCGCCTGTGCCTGTGACATCCGCTACGCCGTAAACGGCAAGTTCAATATGGCGATGAACGAGACCCTGATCAAGATGACAATCCCTGCCTGGGCCAATAACATTATTGAGAATGTTGTACCCAAACCCTATGCCGCCGCAATGTTAAGTATGGCGGAGTTTATGAGCTTCGATCAGGCGTTAGATCTGGGCATCATCGGCGCGAGGTTCGATGATGATGCTTCGCTGCTGGCCGCTGCATTGAAAAAGGCTGAAAGTTTTAAGCTGTTTTCAATGCGCGACTTCACAGCAAATAAGCGCAGTGTTCGCACCCTGTAGTATCTTCCAATTGGGCTTGCACCCTATTGCGGCAGCGCCAGGGCCGTTGCGATATCGCGCCAATCTATCACTTTGAAGTTTTGCGGGGTTCCATAGGGCGCATTAAAGCCATCTTGCACAACTAAGAATCCCAGTGGAAAAAGACTGCCAAAGGCCGCCCCACTTGCTTCTATCCCATCGGTTTCCTGGGCACCGTCTATCGCGCCGCCGCCAACTCTAAAGCGACCTCTGAAGTTGTACGGCGGCGTGCCGTCATAAACTCCGTAGCTGTCGTTCCCCTGAGATGAAGCAATCAGATACTGATTATTTCCGTTGTGATACAAGGCGACGCCTTCAATATCGTCTACCATCCCAGTTGACTGACCAACCTTATCAATGGAGAGCGTCTGCTGAAAAAGCTCCTGATCCAAACTGGTTGAGACCTGCCAAATGCCCGTATTTTCTTCGCCAACAAAAAGCACATTAGCCTCATCCTGGTGCACGCAGCCTTCGAGTTGACTACCAAAGCGCAAAGCACCGATCTCCTTGGCTTCAATTTCCGGCGTCACCCCGTTTATCTGATAACCCTTCAGGTAGCCAGTTTTGTAGGTCACAAAAGCAACCAGCGCCTCTGAAACCTTACCCAGACATATACCATAGGGCTCTGCATCAGATGGAAATGATCCGAGAATAGCAACCCCTGACTCAGCAACGCTAAATAGTGTCACTGAGTTATCTATTCGATTCGAGCTAATAGCAATGTCTCCCGTCCAGCTACCCAAGGTCACACCCTGCCGCAAATCAATATTGTTAGGTAAACCCGCTGGCAGGAATTGCTTTTGGTTTCCCGCCAGATCATAGACGCCAATGCCTGATTTTTTATCTGTACCCAGGATGAGGCTCTTTGTTGAATCCGTCGGATGCACCCAGATCGCAGGATCATCCGCGGCATCCTCTAAAGACATGACGGGCATCGTCTCTACCCGGGCACGAACGACAGGTACCACCTCGTTATCGAGATAGACAAAGGTCTCTCGGGTTTCATCCTCAGGTAACTCGATGAGGACCCCATCCGCAAACTGGGCGATAAATTGCCGCTGCAGTTCCCCTAAGCCCGATTCAATGCGCGGCTGATTCTGTACACAACCCACCACAACCAACGACGCCAGAAGCACTTTGAGCGGGTTTTTGTAAACAGCCTTGAGCGGGTTTTTATTTACAGCCTTGAGCGGGTTTTTATAAACAGCCATCAGAAGTTTGCCTGTACACCGAGCTTACCCGTCCATGAATACTCCTCATACTGCAACAGTCGATCAGTACCGGGGCCATTTTGGAATGCAACAAAAGGCTCATCATCTAAATTCACCAGTTGAGCATAAATTCGCACATTGTCATTGAGCCGGTAACTGGCTGACATATCGATTTGCGTATGGTCTCTCACATATCGATCTTCTATGGCCGAGCCACCTAGCTCATCTAGATATTCATCCCGGTACGTCGCGGTGAGTCGTACACTCACGGGGCCTTTTTCGTATCCCAACATGGCGTTGTAGTTATGTTCACTGGCGGCAGGTAATGGAATTGATCGCCCACCAATATCGCCTTCTGAATCCGTATAGGTATAGTTCAAGCTGACCAATAATCCGTCGAAGGGTGCCGGCAGTTCTGTTAGTGCTTGCTGATAGGCAATCTCGTAACCCAACACCGTTGCTTCATCACCGTTCAATGGAATCAGCGCCTCATCAAAGGACACACCATTAAACACACCGCTGTAGGGTGCATCACTGGCGTCAAATTCCGCATCAACAATAAAGTCGTCGATTCGCTTGTAGAAGATGCCGAATTGAATCACCGCTTCCGGGGCAAAATACCACTCGGCACTCAGGTCATAGTTCCAGGCTGAAAATGGATCGAGATCTGGATTACCGAACTCGCCTTCTCGCTCGCCATCGTCCGCTTCCTCAACAATGAATCTGGGTGCAAGCTTGGAAATACCCGGACGAACTACACTCTTGAATAATCCAGCCCGTAACACAACATTCTCGCTGCTGTTGTAGCGCAAACTTAAGCTGGGCAGAAGGTCGGTGTATTGATTGTCGAAGGTTTGGGCGGTGGTGAAGATAGTGTCTTCCGTCAAAACCACACCGTTTCGAGTACCGTCCTCCTCAACCAGTTCAACCAGATTACCCTTCATCTTATCCTCGGTCCGCTCGGCCCGAAGGCCACCAATCAACGTTAGGGCACCTATTTCGTAGTGGCCCATTAAATAGGCGGCAAAAATGTCTTCCTCAACGGTGTAATCTTCAACCGCCGACTCAAATGCCGTATCCAAAGCGTTTACCTCAAAAGCAGAAAGGTTGGCGTTATTGAAACTACGAGTAGCACCTAAATCCGGGAGTGCACCAAGTTGCGCAAGACCGTAAGACTGTCGACCGACAACATCCGCCAGGGTATAGGTACCATTAAAACCTTCCAGAACCTGAAGTGAGAGATCGAAGGATTTATCTCGCATTCGTGCTTTGCCACCAAACTTCAGATGAAAGTCTCCACGGGAAATAGGTATTTCTCGGGTAACATCAAGCTGAAAAGCGACTTCGTCGTCCTCGGCCCGGCCATCCACGAGTTCCATTGTGCTGAAGTCGTAGGTTGATGGATCAAGGAAATCAGCTTCACCTGTCATTACGCTAAAAGAAGGCTGTTCGAGATCTCCGTAATCAAAAATGACGGCTAACTCGCCTGGGTTATCAAAATCACGACGAAACCGAGTTGGGTCCTGGGTATCCTTCTCTGCTTCTTCCGCATGGGCATTCGAAGCTTTGTATTCAATTGTCCAGTCGCCGGAGATAGTTTCACCGCCAAACTCGAAGGTGACAATTCGCTGGGATTCGAATCGGTCCTTCAGACCTCGCCGAACTGATATCTCACCATCATCAGACAAAAAGCTTGCGGCGGTTCCGACGCCGGAACTCGGTTCCTCATCCATTTCAAAGACAAGCCTGCGCCGTTCCTCGGTGTCATCGAAAAGACTATAAAGTGTTCGTGCGTACAAACGCGTACTGTCACTTAACTGGTAGTCAACGGAGAATGAGCCTCCGATCCGTTCCCGCTCAACATCGTAGTCACGGTATTCAATCGCGTCGGCATAAACAATTCCAGAATTAGTGATATCCCACCCATCGGCTTCTATATTGTCGGTGGAGATATCCCGTTTGTTATATGAAAAACCACCGGCTATTCCAACCCTGTCATTGATCGGATACAAAAAGTCGACACTCGCTTTGGGAGATGTCTGCTCATTTAGATCGCTGTAAGAAGACTCAATTTTGACTGAATAAAATGGCTCATCTCGCTGCAACGTATTGGTGGTATTGATTCGAATGGATGCGCCGATGGTATCCCCATCCATGTCGGCTTGAAGTGTTTTGATCACCTCAATACTTTCGACGAGCTCCGAGGGAATCACATCCAAAGCCACGGCGCGACTGTCAGACTCTGGAGAAGGAATGCGGCTACCGTTTATAGATGCACCATTCAGACTGGGGTCTAAACCACGAACCGCAATAAAACGTCCCTCACCTTGATCGTTAATAACGTTGACACCGGAAAGGCGCCGCACCGCTTCTGCAACATTCTGGTCAGGAAACTGACCGATAGCATCCCGGGTGACGATACTCTTAATTTGATTATCATTTCTCTGGCGAGACAATGAGTTTTGCATCATGGCACGTTGACCTACAACCACAACACTTTCCATTTCTTTTTCGTTTGCCGTGAGATCGTCTGCTGCGGAACCCATTAACGGTAATAGCACCGCCCCGGACACCAAACCTATTTGCCAAATCTTCATTCAATTACTCCTCAACTCGCCCTGGTTATTCTTTAGCCGGATCCTATAGATTGATCGCAATCCCCCATCAACCGGCAGCTGATGCGCACGTTAGTGGCAACCGGTAAAGATCGAATTAACGTTGGCGAATGGGAAAATTAAGATTTGAAAAAATTCGCCTAATGCCTGGAACCAATCCTGGGGATCAGCATCAGAATTAGGTCCTGATTTATAAAAAAGTCATCCACTTGGCGAACAACCCACGTATAATTGCGGCATCCGCGAATCGATTGTTTTCATTGTGCTCAAATCACTTTTAACCGCCTGCGTTCTGCTTTTCAGCGGAATGGTTTCCGCTGCATCCATCGAAGATATGATGACGGTAGGAAACCTAATGCGTCTTAATGGCAATTTTTCTGCAGCAAAAGAGGTGAAAGACAATATTCGGCAATTGGCACCCGATGCGCCGGAAAGCTATGCCTTCAATCTCAATACCCTGGTAACGGAATTGTCCTGGGAAGAATCCCAGACAAGATTTGACGCTGAGCTTGTTGCCGATGCCGAAAAGCTCATTCAGCTTTGTACTGACTCACCTACAATTGATAACGCCGACTACTACTGCGGCCATGCCCATTTTACACTCTCCTATTTTAATGGCATTCGAGGCAATTACATTCGCGCCGGTCGACATGGCACCACGGCAATTGACTATCTAGAAGCGGCTCTGGAGAAAAACCCGCAACAAATCAGAGCCAAGATGTATCTGGGTGTTGCTTATTACTACGCTGATCACCTACCGCAATTTATCAAGTTGTTCAGTAGGGTGCTGTGGTTTATCCCCTCTGGGAATTCCGCCAAGAGTTTGCCTTACCTGCGGGAAGTCATGGACTCCGGTGATAGTTTTAGCGACGTCGCCAGATATATCTACGCGACTTTGTTGGTCAACGGTACACCGGAAGAAATCAAGGATGCGCTCTCTGAAATTGACATTCTGATCAAGCGGTACCCCGCGAACGCTCGATTTCAGCTCCGCTATGTTTCAGTCATGATCGGAGATAAACGTTATGCAGAAACCCTCGATCGCATAAACACCTATCTCGCCTCAGACTACGCAGCGTCCCTGAGTAAGATTGATGTCAATCTGCTGAACATCTGGGCAGCCCGCGCCCAGTTAGGTCTGGGTCAGGTTGAACAAGCTGTTCGATTACAGAAACAGATCAAATTTGATCCGTCAAACACCACGGTGCCATCCTGGGGATTAGCCTGGTATGAGCTCACCAACGGACAACTTGCGGATCTGACAGGTAATCGAAAAGCGGCGATTGCCAGCTATGAGAAGATTCTGGCTCTGGACAAGGTAACCTTTGTCAATCCAACCATCATTGAGCTAGCGAACGCCGCTATCGTTGCGCCATACACCTTGCCCGGTCGCAGCCTTACCCAGGAACCGGTCCTTTAACGATAACTCGATGCATGTGACGTCGCTTGCCCTGGTAATCATTAAGGGCGTTATGGAACAAGCGCCGATTATCCCATAGGGTCATCGAGCCATTGCGCCACTTAAATCGAGTCACATACTTTGGTTGGGTCAGGTGATCCTTTAAAAACCTGAAAATTGGCAGACTTTCTTCCCGACTCCAGCCTTTGATTCTGTGGGTGTGATACAAACCGCAATAGATACTGTGCTGGCCCGTTTCATCGTGGGTTCGAATCAGTGGATGCTCAACTTCACCCTCTGCAAAGTCGTTATCTTGACCGCCATAGGCACCTCCCAGATTCTCTTTAGCCGCAACCGAGTTGTAATCTCCACCAGCACCATGGACCAACTTCGGTGAGTAGATTCCTGTTTGGGCAAGGAGAAATGTCTTCATGCCATAACTCAAATCTTCGAAGGCCGCTACCGCGTCAGCAAACTCGGTATCACCACCCTCCTCGGGTACTTCCAGTGCATAAAGCACCGTTGCCTTCGGTGGCTGGGCCAGATAAGACGTGTCCGTATGCCATCCACCACCAAAATTTAGTTTCGCATCGGGTTCTTTAATAATGGGGATGACATTTGGATGACCTTCCACGGCTGACATAAAAGGATAAACATCTAGTTCTCCCAGATGTGCAGCAAAAGTAGTCTGGTTAGCCGGGGAAAGATCCTGTTGTCGAAAAAACAAAACACCATGGGCCAACCAGGCTCTGTGTATTTCATCCACAACCTCCGGAACCAGCGGCTTCGAAAGATCCACACCGGATACTTCAGCACCAATCGGTCCTACCCCTGTATCCACCTGAATCGTTTTGTAACCCATGACTTTGCCCGACAGATATAGAATACTCAGACAAAAAACTACCACAGCCCATCAGCCGAGTCACAATATATGGTAGAGCACCAATCCAAAAAAACAGTTGTCGTATTTGACGGCGACGATTCATCACCGGAAGTCATGATTCCCGTCGTGAACTTGCTGGAACAATTGGGCTTGCCCATCCGCGTCGAACGCCCTTTGCTCGGCACAGCGGCCATTGAGGCGACCGGAGAAGCATTCCCGGCCGCAACCCGGGCTGCGATTGATGCAGCGGACACCACATTCTTTGGCTCTACCAGCGGCAACAGTACCGCCGCGCTTTTTTATTTGCGCTGGGGTAAGCAGACATTTGCCAATGTACGCCCGAGTGAATGGCTGCCGGGCTTTCAATCACCCTTGAAACATCCGGAGAACATCAACTTTACGATTGTTCGAGAAAATCTCGAGGATCTGTACCTTGGCCTTGAAGGGGATATTGAAGACATCGCCGGACTCAATCTGTATTCAAAGCATGCACGAAAATCTCTGGCAGACCTCGGACCGGGTAAATACGCCATCAAAGCGATCACCGAGGCAGGCGCAGAACGAGTGATTCGCTTCGCCTTTGAGCTTGCGCGCAAACGCAACCGGCAGAAACGCCTCACGGTAAGCTGCAAATACAATATGCTCAGTATCGCTGATGGGCTGTTCCGAGACACTGCCCTTCGGCTTGCTGCTGAGTATCCAGACATCGAATTACAAACCTATATTATCGATGACTTCCTATGTCGGATGGTGAGCCATCCGGAAGAATTAGATGTTGTGGTGATGCCCAATCTGTACGGCGATATTATGTCCGACGGCGCGGCCGGCCTGTTAGGCGGTTTAGGTCTGGCACCCTCGGGGTGTTATGGTGACAACTATGCCTATTTTGAATCTGCCCACGGCACCGCGCCGGATATCGTCGGTCAGCACGTCATTAATCCCACCGCCACCCTGTTATCCGCGGGGATGATGTTGGACTACCTGTCCTTTGAAAATGCTGCGACATCGTTACGGCGTGCAATCAAAAAAGTGTATCGCGACGGCAAAACCCTAACTCCGGACCAGGGCGGAACCAGCAAGACCCATGAAGTCTGTCATGCGGTACAGGAGGCAATGGCATCGTGATTGACCCAACCACCTACGATTGGCAACGGTTCTCTTTGACCTTTTACTACAATGCTCATATCACCCGGGTGTTTCGCTATTGGACTGGAGCAGAAGGCTTAGAGTCATTTTTTGTCGAGCGATGTATCTTTACCAACCCTCGAGGTGAAGCCCGGGATAACTTTGAGCCACTGCAGTCAGGGGATACCTATCACTGGCAATTTCGCCATGACTTTGCGGTGGAAGGTAAAATCACGGCTTGCGTGGACAAGGAACAGCTGTCCTTTTCATTTGGGCCCATGCATGTTGATGTCTACTTTCGTGTGCTCGACAACCAAACAGAAGTTCAGCTAATTCAATCAAAAATCCCCGATACACCCGAAGGCCGGGTATTGGGTCATTTAAATTGCCGTTCCTGTTGGACGTTTTTTATGACCAACCTAAGTGCTGTTCTGGATCATGGCAAAGACCTCAGGGATGAAAACCCGGAATTAGTCTCCTCCATGGAAGTTGGGTTTGTACCCCTTACCTCACGATAACGACTTTAAGACAATAGCCTACACCGGCGCTAACCGCTTGAGTTTGGGATCCCTCGCCTTAGGTAAAGCGTCATACAGTTCAGCTTTTAGTGCATTACGCTTTTCGACATAACCTGGGTCAGACCATAGATTGTGACGCTGCTCCGGGTCGTTGCTCATGTCGTACAACTCTCCTTCGCTGCCGTCATACATAAAACTTGGTTCATAGGGCGTGCAGAGCCAGCCTTCATCGTGGTAAATGCTTTTGATATGCATATCCGTATGGCCATGCTCCGAATCCCACTCGGTCAGCATAATCTCTCTATTTTGCTTTACCGCGTCTGCATCACTAGATGGCAATGTCTTGCCCTCACAGTAGTCAGGCACGGGTATTCCGGCAACGGCACAAAATGTACTGGCAAGATCAATGTGTCCGACGGGCTTTGTCACCTCCGCCGATGGGACCCCCTGATTCATTGCGGGCTGCCATATAAAGGGTAAGCGCATCAACGCATCGACATGGTACGGCCCCTTAAAGAGCAATCCAAAGTCGCCCTGCAGTTCGCCGTGATCCGTCGTGAAAAAGATATCAGTATTGTCGAACTGGCCTTTCTGTTTAAGCCAATCAAACACCCGCCCACATGCATCGTCGATCAACTCATTTTCGATATGGGTATAGGCATTAATTTCCCTGACCTGATCCTCAGTCATGTTGGCGGGAACAAACTCTCTCGGAGATTCGAGATTGGTCCACAGGGAACCATCGTAGTAACCCTGCCAGTGTTTTGGTTTACTGGCTAACAAGGCTTCTCTACCGCTAGCGCTGGACTCATAAAGAGATGGAAGTGGCACATCCCGCCAGTTCACCCTGTGCAACTCCGATTCTGGAATGTCCCAGGGATGATGGGGGTCAGGGAAGCTCATCCAACAAAACCAGGGCGTCTCTTCCTGTCTGCCCTTTAGCCACGTCATGGTGCGTTCGGCCACCCAATCCGTGTGGTAGAGACCTCTCGGTACGTTCATTGGCCATATCTGAACGCCACCGGTCTCTCCCTTGCTGACGGTATTTTGCCCCTTGTCGGTCACCATGGGATAAAATCTGGCCTTCTCCTCCGCATGACCATTCATGTAGGCATCGTAATGGCTATGCCCCTCGAAGAAGTGGTTGGCCAATTCCATATGATCAAAACCTCGATGTGGCCCTGTATTAGATTCCGCCGCCATTCGATTTTCAAAGAATTGACTGGGGTCCCCCAGCCAGGGTTCAAAGTGAGCTTTGCCCAGCAGCGCAGTATCGTAACCGTGGGATTTAAGGTGATGGGCAATCGTCGGGGTATCCTCCGGGAGCGACACCCCATTCATCCAGACCCCATGACTCGCAACATGCTGTCCGGTCATGATCGTGGCCCGGGCAGGCATACACACCACGTTCTGATTGTGAGCTCGTCGATAATTGATGCCCCTGGCCGCTAGGCCATCAATATTTGGTGTGCGTGCTACTTCACCACCATTACATCCCAAGGCGTCGTAACGCATCTGATCCGTGGTGATTAATAGAATATTTCGTTTCATGGTGCCCCCCTCAGTTTCCGGCTCTGCTAGACCGATTTGCAAACCGGACTTGACCTACACACCATAGTTAATAAATGCTCTGGGTTATGCAAATACATCTTCGTCTTCTTAGTGCTGCAATTGGGCTGTTTCTTTTTGCCCTGGCGTTATGGCTGGCCCAGTCTGGCTTTAACAATATATTGGATTTCCGTCTGTTAGAGCGAATCCCCTTATCCACGGTGACAGGGGCCGTTAGCGGCGAGGTGCAGTTAAAGGGAACCGCCCTGGCGATCTCCACCACCACCTCACCCAAGACCAACACGGAATGTATCTACTACCGATATCTCGTGGAAAAAGAAGAGCGGGATTCTGACGGCAATACCTCCTGGCGGACGGTACGGGATGATCAGCAAGGATTGGACTTTACCCTGCTGGATCACAGCGGTGAGGCCCATATTAAGCTCGCCGCCTCGGTATCTCGTATGGAGGTCAGCACACCTCAACTCCACCAGTCGAGAAGCGGTGATTACCGCTATACCGAATGGCGCCTTGACCCGAACGACACGGTAACAGTTTTCGGCTGGCTTGAAGATCAACAGCCACCCAGCGTAAATTTTTATGTCAGTGGGGATTACCTACCGATTCTCTCCACATTCGGTGCGGCTGCCGAAAGACGTGACATTGGTAGCGCGGCTCTATTCTGGCTGTGGGGCGGTATCACGGCCATGATTCTCGCTAGCCTTGCATTGATGGCCGTATTCCAGATACACAAGACCCTGGTCTTCCTGGTTACTATCTCTGTGAGCTGTATGATTTTATTGCTGCACTTTGGCTTCCAGAGCCTCGAACATGACGTAACAACAGGCTATCGGCAGATTCAGACCCAGTATGACCGCAGCAAACAGGCACTCACAGAAGCCCAACGCAATGAAAGCGCAATCCTAAATTTCCTCCTGCGCAACCGCTATGAAATACAAACCAGCCAGTTTCCTGAATCCCTATATGCCAGACTCAAAGGGTTAGATCATCCACCGCAGATCGAACTCACTCCGGTCCAGGAACAATTTGCCAAATCCCGCGCAAAACAGTTCACGCCTACCCAGGTCAGCGAATCCCTCATACTCATTCCAATTATGTTGGCCCTCGCCGCCCTGCTTGCCTGGTTTGCTATTCGACTGATCAGGATCAAGCGAATTCAGGAAAACCTGGCAACAACCAAAACCGCCGGCGTGACCTATGGATTAGCGGAGGTTGTTGGCGTTTTAAAATCTGAAACAGACGCGTCGTTATTCCAGGGCCCCGTTTCTAATGAGCCCTGCACCTGGTATCGGCACCTTGTCCAGGAGAAACGACGCTCGGGTAAAAACAGTAAGTGGGTGACCATCAGTGACGATACCAAGAAGCAACCCTTCCTGATTGAGGACGATGAAGGTCAATTGAGGGTTTTTCCCGGCCAGGCTGACATCATCACCAAACACAAAAAGACTGAAAAACGCGGAGGACGCAAGTACACCGAATGGCGACTGTCCCCAGGAGATGAACTCTATCTGCTTGGCAAAGCCCGTATAGACAAAACCAAAGGCGATAGTCTGGTATTTGGTCACGACAAGGATTGCCCCTATATCATTGCCAACATCCCTGAATCTGAGGTGATGTTTCGCAAAGCGATCAATGGCATGGCGCTGCTCAGTATCGGCGCCAGCCTGGTATTCCTCGGCGCAATCTGGCTGTGCGGCGTGAATGGCTCCTTCAGCTCAATAGACTTCCTTCAGGCAGCGGCGATCTCTCCTGCCTTCCTACTGCTGATTATTGGCATCATGATGTACAACGATCTGGTTTTTTTACAGCAGCGATGTGAGCGTAATTGGGCAAATATTCAGGTGTCTTTGAAAAAGCGATCCAATTTAGTTCCGCAGTTACAGGCTGTCGTAAAAGAGTATCTTAGCCACGAAAAACATCTACAAACGGGGCTCGCCCTGCTCAGAGAACGCAGTCAGCGAACGGAGAAGAACGAGGATATCGAAAAGTATATGGCGGCGGAACATGCCGCTATTGCAGAATTGTCAGCCCGGATTGAACAATATCCTGACCTTAAGGGCACATTAATTGTTCAGGACTTCCACCGAAGACTGGTGGTACTGGAAAATGAGATTGCGCTGATTAGAAGTGGCTTTAACAATTCCGTTGAACAGTATCTCACCAGAATTCAAACCTTCCCCGACAACTTGCTAGCGAAGAGCCTCGGTTTTAAAGCGAAAACCCAGCTTGAGTTTTCTGAGGCAGCCTACAAAATCCCCAAAGTAGCTTTGTAAGCAAAGCAGCTAACTAAAATTTAGACAAAAAAAGGGTGGCTAATGCCACCCTTTTTTTGAGCTTCTTACGTATCTAAATAAGGATACTTATAAAGCGATCTCAATACCTACACGAACTTCCCAGAGAGACTGGTTTTCGTTCAGGTCGTTGACGTCTACGTTGCTAAAGTTGCTGTAGACATACTGGCCATTGGCGTTGATTGCTGCCGAAACCACTTGCTGTGAGAAGAACTGCTGGTCATTAGCTTGACCCCAGTCATCATTCAACATGTTAGTCAGGTTGTAGATCTTAAGGAATGCTTTGCCTGTAACCCCATCAACAAACGTGGGTAGTTCTTGATCGATGCGGAAGTCAGCACGATAGCTCCACTTGGCGTGGGTCTGGTTACGATCAACAAAGCCTGTACCTAGATCTTCTTTATCGGCAAACGCGAAGAACGCAGCCTGATCAAAGGCTGGATCAAATACAACATTTGGATCGTTTGGACCAGTTGGTACGTACAGCAGGTGACGACCGAAGAATCCATCACCTTCTAAAGCACCACCGCCCATGACATAGCTTTGAGCCTGACCTTCAGAGGCGAAAGCGTAGAGTGTTGCACGGGTTGTCAGACCTTCGAAGAAGTCCCGGGCGTAAACTGCACGGAACGTGAAGCGATGTGGCACAACGTAGTTAGAATCACCAAGACCTGGATCGTTAACATTCAATGTTGCAACGTTATCGAAGTTAGATCCCGCTACCGAACTGGTCATTGGGCTAACATCTTCTGCCGCTGTATAGGCGTATCCACCGAACAACTCAAGACCGAAGTCGAAGTCTTTCTGGAAAGACACAGACAAGCTGTGTGCTGCGCCATCATCTTCGGCATTGGTCAACATATAGTTGTCCGCACCATTGGTGAAGTCATAGATAGGTTGGCCGAGAATCGTGGTACCAACAATTGTCTGAGACACATCAACATAAGTCGCTGCATCGCGTTGCTTGGAATAGAGGTAATCGACATCCATGACAACGTCACCCCAGGGAAGATCGTAAGTCGCGCCTAAGGCAACTTTCAATTCACCGGGCTGGTCATAGTCAGGATCTAGCAGAACAACACTTCGAGTAGAAGCCGCTGCCGCAGTAGTGCTAGCCACCTGATCAAACAGAGCTTGAGGTGCTGCACGACCTGGACCAGTAGTACCCTGGAGTGGAATCGTGCCATCCAACACTGAAAGTGCACTATTAAAGTTATCCAGTCTGGTCTGTACGTTGGTAATGCCGTCATTGCTGTAGGAATTAGAAATCCATACGAACGGATTACCGCCGGAGTAGACACCAAGGCCACCGCGAATCGAGAGATCAGTACGTGGTTCCCAGGTAAAGCCAAACCGTGGCATTAGGATATCAAGCCCATCGATGTTGTCGTCATTACGCAGACCACCGTTGGCTGTCGTGAATGCCTGGTTGAATACTGGCGTATCGTCTGTTTCAAACCGATCGTAACGCAGGCCAAAAACCAGAGTCAGATCATGTTCGGCAAGCAACCACTCATCCTGGATGAAGTAGCTATGCTGGATATTTTCGTAAGATGCAGCTGCATCGCTAGCATTGTTGGTCGCGCCACCACTTCCGTAGTAGATACGTGAAGGGCGACCCAGTTCGAATTTATCGATACCGGATGTGCCACAACTAGCATCGTCGAATCGACCCTGTGCGGTTAAAGCCGCACATGCTGCAGAGTTACCAGCTGAATCGTCAAAGAAATCATATTCACCACCTTGAGAGTGCTGAACAAACAGATTGAAAACATCAACTGCTTCCTGCTCGTAGCCAGCTGTAATGACGTGGTCGCCCCACAGATAGTTACCAATTACACGGAAGTAGTCAGACTCGTAGTTCAACTGGTTAGCTTGACGGGAGTCATCTGCACCGAGGTAAACAGTATTACCGCCTGGCAAGCTGATTTGGAAATCGCCGAAGTCACCTGGACCTCTGGTGATCTGTGAATCGTTCATCTGGTTGTTGCTCCAGTAAACCTCTGTGCTAAAAGCATCAGTCCACTGAGAGTTCAGTTTTAGAGTATAAGTTTCAGACTCTGCACCCTTGGTGTAGTAGTGATTAGAAAACTCAAATTCGTTAGCGTCACTATCAGAAGCGCGATCTTCAAAACCATCAAAGTAGTTATAGACAAAGGATGCACGATGATCATCGTTAATCGCCCAGTCTAAACGTACCATGTACTTTTCGTTTTCCTGTTTACCGTCTGGTGCACTACCGCCAGTGTTGTAGTTGTAAACATTCTGCGCGATGTTATTGATGCGGTCGAAATCAGTCTGACTCAACCATGGACGCTCGATACCGTTGCCGGAACCTGCAAAGCCTTGACCAATAAATTCAGGCTCATCGGATTTTTCATAAGCACCAAAGATAAACAGCGTGTCTTGGATCAGTGGTCCACCGACTGTAAAGCCCCACTTGTCTTCGGTGTAGTCTGGAGGAGACACATCTGGCTGACCGTCTATGGTCTCACCACGGTAGTCATTTGAAGTGTATTCGTAGAAGACATTACCGTGCCACTCGTTTGTGCCACTCTTGGTTACAGCGTTGATGTTACAAGCGGAGAAACCACCGTAAGTCACATCAAACGGTGCAAGCTCAACAGAAACCTGCTCAATCGCATCGTAAGGGAAAGGTTGACCCGTTGCAGTAGCGTAACCATTGTCGTTCAGACCGAATCGGTCGTTATAGCTCACACCGTCAAGGGTGACACTATTAAAACGTGGATGCTTACCAGCACAGTTGATAGAACTACCATCCTGGTCGAGGTTGATTCGAGGATCAATCGTATAAACTTCAACGATGTCTCGGTTAAGGGCAACCGCAGTTTCCAAATCGTAGTTTGAAAAGTTTGCAGAAGGTCCGGCTGCTACATCAGCAAATCCAGACGCATTACCATAGGCAATGACTTCTTCCATTTCTGGAACCGATTTGTCGATCGTTAGACTGTAGATATCACCCAGAGCAATCGACGGTACAGTTACTTCCTGACCAGTGCTAGTTGTGATTGTATAAGGGCCACCTACAGGCAAACGAGCCGCGTAGAAGTTACCTTGTTCATTAGTAGTGTACTGACGCGTAGCACCGGTTCTGGTATCGCGAATAGTCACGGTTGCATTGGCAACAGCTGCGCCGCTATCAACCAACTTGCCACGAATTGCACTTGTTGTATCCGCTGCCTGAAGCCCTAAGGGCGACAGAAAAGCAAACATCAACACGACCCTGCACAGGTTTTTCAACCCGGTAGAAGGAATCTTCATGTCCTCTCCCATTGAATGGTTAGTAGTAAAGTTTTTTGAGTTTTTGGACCGGTTGATCTGTCGTGATTCATTGTCATTATTAGGTCGACTTCTCGGATCTCTATTGACGAGCCTTACCGGCGTGTTGCAGCGCACATTGTAATCGTTATAAATTAAGATTGCGTTAACCAGCGGGAGAAAAGTTCACTTTTTTTTCAATTTTTTGAGTAGCTGCCCAAATCACCGATCTGGAGTCGGCTTCGAGCCTGTGGATAAGTGTGTCACCCATAGGACAGTACCGCCTGCAACGGCAATTGGGATTAGAAATAGGTTCACAATTGGAATGGCGAGTAGAAAGTAAACCACCAGGCCAAACATCAGTGCCTGCAGCTTTGAACGGCCCAATCGAACCCTTAGGGCCTGGAAACTGAGCTGATTATTGTCCGCCCCGTAATCCGCATACTGGATCGCCATCATCCAGGCGCCAAAGAGAATCCAGATAAAAGGGGCAATGGCGTTGAAAACCGGGATAACAGAAAGCACCAGCAACCCCAGCAGCCGGGGTAAAAGATATAACAGTTTACTGAATTCCCTGGCGACAGACCGGCCAAGAATGACCATCAAACCCGGCGAGGCACGCACCAGACCCGGCACAAGCCGCTCTTCAACCTTCTCCGCCAGAATCGAATTGAAGGGTGACGATATAATGTTGGCAATAATCGTGAACAGGTAAATTCCAATCGCAAAGATAATCACCGCTGCAAGGAAACTGAGGAAACCCGCTAAAAAAGCCAGCCAATCGGGCAACCAGCCCGAGATCCATGCTGCAAGCGCATCGTACTGCCCTACCCCGTAATACATCACGACACTGAGCACCACTATATTAATGAACAGCGGGATCAGTA
>TARA_R110002072_G_scaffold13418_13_pt1 | contig 20315 bp, 16 predicted proteins | sample TARA_R110002072 | Tara Oceans TARA_R110002072 (sample SAMEA4397118) | marine metagenome | biome: Polar Biome; feature: [SRF] surface water layer (ENVO:00010504); material: water (ENVO:00002006), including particulate matter (ENVO:01000060) such as... | depth 5 m | reverse complement strand
AACTTAAAGTAGATTCTACAAATGTTTCCGCGGAAACATTTTCCAACACCAGCGTTGCCCACGATGATGACACCCGGCCGGCTCTGCTCCGGTGTACCGGACGCGTTCGTTAAACAAACTTTGGCAAAAAATTCTGGTAGTAGTCTTAAATCTGGCAACGGATGAAAAATTCAGATTTAATTAGCACTTCTTTGCGGCGTTAGTTTTCGTTGCCCCCTTTTTAAGGCCCTTCATGATTTCTGGATTTGACTACGGCACCTCTAATTGCGCGATTGGCGTGATTAACTCGGCGACCCAAAAAGCACAGCTATTGCCACTCGAGAATGAGCAATATTTTTTACCCTCAACTTTGTATGCGCTGGGGCGCGAGCTAATTTGCGAGCAGGTTGTAAACAACATTACCAACGAAGCACTCAAGCGTGAGTATATTGAAAGCCGTGGCGCCAACCTATCGGCAGCCAGCCGATTCCGCCGAAAAGAAAACCTCGGCGCAAATGAGCAATGCCTATTTTTTGGTCATGCGGCCTTTAAGGAATACTTTGCGTTGCCGGGAGAAGGCTATTTCGTCAAATCGCCTAAATCATTTTTAGGCGCGAATGGCGTTAGCGCCGAACATATTCGATTTTTTGAAGACCTTGTCACTTCGATGATGGTGCACGTCAAACGGCGTGCCGAGGCACACTCTCAAACCGAGTTGACCAATACGGTCATTGGACGACCGGTGAACTTTCAAGGTCTAAATTCAGAACAGAGCAATACCCAGGCCCTGGCAATTCTTGATGTATCTGCAAAAAGAGCGGGTTTCAAATCAGTTGAGTTTCTATATGAACCAATTGCCGCGGGGCTTGATTTCGAGCGTCAATTGAACGATGACAAAAAGGTACTGATCATAGATATCGGCGGCGGAACCACTGACTGCGCCATGGTCTGCATGGGCCCAAGCCATCTTAAAAAGGCTGTTAAGGGGGATAGAACAGAAGATTTTATTGGCCACAGTGGCGAACGCATCGGAGGCAACGACTTTGACATTCAGCTTGCCGCTAAAGCGCTACTCCCTCTCCTGGGCATGAATTCACTTCTCAGAAACGGTTTACCTATGCCAACTCAGATTTACTGGAACGCCATTTCTACAAACGATGTTGGCGCTCAAACCGAGTTCAACAGCCTGCAATCAAGTCTTTTGGTGGACCGCCTTTTAATCGATACCAAAGCACCTGAACTGTTTAAACGCTTTGTCCAAATGCGTAACCACAAACAAAATCAACATGTCGTTGCCAGCGCCGAGCAAGCCAAGATTCAGCTTTCCAAGGCTACTCAAGTCGACGCAGCGCTAGACTACATAGAACCTGCCCTCTCGAGCACAATTACCTTTGATGAGATGAAAGCCGCCGTTCGCAAGCCTCTAACCCAAATGATTAGCGTCCTGGACGAAACCATTGCTCAAGCTGCGTTAGAACCCGACCTCATCTATATCACTGGCGGCTCGTCAAGGTCTCCCGTGATCAGGCAGACCATCAAAAAACATCTTGGTGATATTGAAGTTGTCGATGGTGATCACTTCGGCAGCGTTGCCAATGGGCTGACGCTTTGGGCTAAGAACATTTTTGCTTAAATGAAACTCACTACCCACAAGGGTTACTAGAGTATGGCGACACTACATCTCATGGTTGGCCTACCATGCTCCGGCAAGACGACATTCGCGAAGCAACTGGAGGTCGAGGGCAAGGCGCTTCGATTAACGCCGGACGAGTGGCAACGGCACCTGTTTGGTCAGGATGCGACTCACCCGGAACATGATAGTCGTCACACTAAAATTGAAGAGTTGCAGTGGCAAGTTGCTGCTGCAGCACTTAGGTTGGGCACGGATGTGATCCTTGATTATGGCCTGTGGGCTCGGGTAGAGCGAGATGACTATCGTGACCGCGCCGCTGCACTTGGAGCAACGACAGTCATTCATTATCTCGAAGTATCAAACGATGAATTGCTCGCAAGGTTGAAGGTGAGAAATGAGAGCGCCGGGGACGACGTGACCTTTATACCCCCCGCTATGCTGAAGAAATGGATCCCCATTTTTCAAGCACCAAGTGCGGAGGAACTCGCTTTAAACAATAAGTGCTTGCCTGAAAGCAGACCCTTTGGTTAGAAATTAGTCTGCTTGTTTGTTTCAGCTAACGGCCGAAAGCAGAAATAAATTTTACGCACCCAACTCCCGTAAAAATCCGCTGGCTCTGTTATCTACCCCGGGAAAGATAGTAATCCGAAATCGGTAACGACCTGATTCGGCGGCGGGTGATATTAAACAGAGCGTTCACAACTGCGGGAGCAACGCCGGGCACGCCTTGTTCACCGAGACCGCCCCACTTTTCGTCACTGGATAAATGGAAGTGGGTTTCCATCACCGGTGTGTCCGCCATTTCCATGACGCGGTAGGTGTCGAAGTTGGTTTCTAACACCTTGCCCTGTTCGATTGTGATCTTGCCGTACATGGCGGCGGATAGGCCAAACACCACGCCGCTTTCGATCTGTGATTTTGCAATATTGGGGTTGATCAAGTTACCGCAGTCTACAACGGTCACAATACGGTGAACCTTTGCAGTACCTTTATCAGTTACCGAAACTTCCGCCACCTGCGCAATAATGGTGCCTGCACTTTCATGGATGGCAAGGCCCTTGGCCAGGCCGCCATTGCGGCGCTTCCAGCCTGACACCTGTTCTAACTTATCTAACACATCCAACATATCTGGCCGATGGGCGAGATACTTGCGTCGAAAACTAAATGGATCCATTTTTGTTGCGGTGGCGAGTTCATCAATAAAACATTCTCTGGCGAAGATGTTTTGTGAATGGCTTACGGAGCGCCACCACCAGGTGGGTACATGGGTGTTTTTGATGGTCGCCGTCAGTTCTCTGGGCGAAAAGTCATAGGGCATATCAATCAGCCCCATTAGGGAACTGTTATCAATACCACCTGGGACGTCACCATCCCGGTCTTGAATAATCGAATGGCTAACAGCATGGTTGGTAAAAGCGACGACGTTCTTGTCCATATCCACGCCGGATTTAAATCGTAGCGCTGCCATGGGTCGATATTGGCCGCTGCGCATATCGTCCTCGCGACTCCAAATCATTTGCACGGGCAAACCAACATCCGTTGCGATAGTCAGCGCTTCTTTGATGTAATCCGTGCTGCTACGTCGGCCGAAACCACCCCCCAGATAGCAGTTGTGCATCTGGATGGATTCCGCGGGCTTGCCTGTGAAGTTAGCGGCAACTTCCACAACCCCTTCTGGATCCTGAACACCCGCCCAGATTTCAACCTTGTCTTTGGTCACGTGGGCTGTGCAATTCATGGGTTCCATACAGGCATGGGCCAGGTAGGGCACCAGATAATCGGATTCCAGTATAGCCTCAGCGGTTTCCAGTGCAGCTTCTGTGCCCTTCCCCGCTTCAACTACCTTGCCCGGCGTTGCCAGGGCAGCCAGGTATTCGTTGCGAAACTTTTCAGAGTAGGTTTTGTTTTCATCACCGATATCCCATTGCACCGGTAACTTCTCAACGGCCTGGGTGGCGTGCCAGAAGGTATCGGCCACAATCGCAACACCATTATCAAGTCGAACCGCTGCGATGACGCCGGGCATTGATCGCACTGCGTTAAATCGATAGCCACGCAACTTTCCACCCAGCACGGGACAATGTTTGACGGCGGCATAGACCATGCCATCAACTCGAACATCCATACCAAAGATCGCAGAACCATCAACTTTGGCGGGGGTGTCCACCCGCGGAGTAGACAGCCCAATCATTGTGAAGTCTCGAGGCTTTTTAATCTCCACACTGGCAACCGAAATGTTTGCTGCTTTAGCGGCAAGTTCACCATAGGCTAGTGAGCGTCTAGAAGGTCTGTGATATACCTTGCCAAAGTCTGCATAACATTCGTCGCTGTTGACCAGCCAGGTTTCAGCAGCGGCCTTGATTAATTTTTCTCGAGCTTCAGCACCCGCCTGCTGTAAATAGGGCCTTGAACGAACGATGCCGTTGCTACCACTGGATTTCATAGACTGGTAAATTTTGCCACGCTGAAAATGCTCCTGAACATCGGCGTATTCAACTTTCACCAGACTCCAATCGACCTCCAGTTCGTCAGCTACAATCATCGGTAGCGCCGTCATCACACCCTGGCCCATTTCTGATTTGGCAACACGAATGGTGATGACGTTATCAGCTCCAATCAGGATCCAGGCGTTGAGTTCGGCAGCGTCAAACTCCGACGTTTGAAAAGGCCTCGCACTAGCGAGTAACGGTAAATGAAAGCCAAGCAGCATACCGCCAGTGGCCGTTGCGATACTCTGGATAAAAAAACGTCGGGATACGGTCATAGACTAACGATTCCGGCTGGTGGCGGCTTTTTTGATCGCCGCTCGAATGCCGGGATAAGTACCACAGCGACAAATATTTGTCATCGCGGTATCAATTTGCTCGTCGCTCGGTGAAGTGGTTCTTTGCAGCAACGCGGCTGCGGCCATAATTTGTCCTGACTGGCAGTAACCGCATTGGGGCACATCACCCTCAATCCAGGCTTTCTGCACTGGATGGTCAGCATTCGAAGACAATCCTTCGATTGTCACAACATCAAACCCTTCCGCCTCAGCAACTGTGGTCATACAGGATTTCACCGCATGGCCATTTAGATGCACGGTGCAGGCGCCACACTGTCCAATACCGCAGCCATACTTGGTGCCGGTCAGATTGAGGTTGTCCCGCAGGGTCCACAGAAGTGGTGTCGCTGGGTCTACATCCAACTCAACAACATTGTCATTTATTTTGAGTTTCAACACGCCTAGCGAATACCCTGCCAGGCCTGGCGTTTCTGATCATCGGGATCTTCAACCAGCACGGAGTCGGTATCAAAGCGCATATTAAGACGACGTTGCTCATCGTATTCATCCCAGCCAGGTTCGCCTCGACAAATAAAATCTATCCAGGTCTGGTGCATCTTGTCTGCAAGATCCTGTGGGATATCACCACGGCCAATAAATGCTTTTACCCCCGCGGCATTCAAGTTATCAAACACAAACGGTATTTCTAAAGCATGGGTAGATTTCAAATTTGGCACCCGTGATTCCCAGGCAAACAAATACATAAAGGTTTTACCGGGTTGTTCAAGTCTCGCTTCCGCCAGTCGAATGGCTGGAATTCGGAAGGTGTGGTCGGTCTGTATTTGAATTGCCAACTCCGTTGCGGTCACATTTGGAAAGCGCTGCTTATAAACTTCGATCAGGGATTCATCTGCGCCGTACCGTGTTATAGCCCGTCGAAGTTTATCCTCATCAAAGCTACCGGTGACAAACATCGTCGACTCATCTTTGTTGGTGCCAATCAGAATATCGACATTTGCGCTAGCGCCCGCCTTAATTGCATCTAATGGAGAGCCTGGATTGACTGAATTTCCTTCCGATGGATAGAACGGCAGGTTTATTCCCAGGGTAGGTATTTCGCCCCTGGCCGCCGCAATCTCAACCTCCGCCTGCACCTTTAGAATATCGTCGACAGGCAACGCCATCAGCTCTTCAAGTGTCGAAATTCCCGCCTTTTCAAAGACACAGTCCGCGACCTTCTCGGTAATCTCCGCAGGAATGGTGTGTTGGCCCGCGCCACTTTGAGGTATGGCTCGCTTAAACCGACCTTCGGAACGGGGAGACGCAAGCAAGGTTGCCACGCTAAACGCACCGGCTGATTCGCCAGCCACGGTAATTTGTTCCGGGTCACCGCCAAAGTTTGCGATGTTATCAATTACCCAATTCAAGGCGGTAATTTGGTCGAGGGTACCGTTCGCTCCGGAGGTTTCAAACTCATCACCAAATCGCTGCAAATTAGTAAAACCCAGCGCCCCCATTCGATAGTTAATACTAACGACCACAATGTCACCATGCTTGGCGAATTGAGCACCGTTGTACCACGGCATTGCGCCCTGGCCAGTTCGGTATGCGCCACCGTGAATCCAGAAAAACACCGGTCGTTTCCGGCCATCTGCAGCGGGCGTGCATACGTTTAGGTAGAGACAATCTTCATCCCATTTTGCGGCCATGGCAGCGCTCATACCTTCTCCAGGTAGCTGCGGTGCCGCCGGAGAGAAGCGAGTAGCCGGACGCACTTCTTCCCAACCCCGGTGAGGTTGAGGTGCCTTGAAGCGCAAATCCCCAACAGGGGCCGCTGCGTAAGGCACACCGGAAAAGAGGACAACATCATCTTTGATACGACCTTGTATGGGGCCAAAGGTCGTGTCGACAATATAGTCCGTTGCTGCTTCTACCGCTTCACTCATGGTGATCCCTTTACGAATTACTTTAGTTAGATTCGTTCAATGATGGTGGCTGTACCCATACCACCGCCGGTGCACATTGCGATAAGTGCCGTTGTCTTATCCTGACGTTCGAGTTCATCGAGTACCGTTTGGATAAGCATCGGTCCTGTTGCGCCGATTGGATGCCCGAGGGCGATTGCCCCGCCACAAACGTTAATTTTATCGTCTGGAACGCCCATATCTTTCTGGAATTTCAGAACAACTGCGGCAAATGCTTCATTGATTTCAAACAGATCAATATCGTCAACCGTCATGCCGGCTTTCTTCAAACAGATTTGAGCTGCCGGGCCAGGTGCCGTCAACATAATCACGGGCTCAGTGCCAGCCGTTGCGGTTTGGCGAATACGGGCGCGGGGTTTAAGGCCGTGGGCTTTGGCATATTCCGGTGAAGACAGCAAAATTGCGCTGGCACCATCTACCACGCCGGAGGAGTTACCCGCGTGGTGAACGTGGATCACCTCTTTAACGTCGGGATACACATCGGTACAAATATCATCGAGGGTTTTGACCTGACCATCGAACAAGGTTTTACCCATTTTCTCAAAGGAGGCGTTCAAACCGGCCATGGTTTCCATGGTGGTTCCGGGGCGTGGATGCTCATCGCGATCTAACGCTAGCTTGCCATCATTGTGGTAAATCGGTACCAGTGATCGATTAAAGCGCCCATCGGCAATCGAGACAGCCGCTCTGTCCTGACTCATCACGCCATATCGATCGACATCCTCGCGACTAAAGCCTTCAATGGTTGCAATCAAATCTGCAGAAATACCCTGGGGAATAAGTGGATACTGTTCAAACAGATGGGGGTTATTGGCGGTAAAGCCGTCGGTGTGGGTCGGAGAGTAACGGGACATGGATTCCACACCACCACCTACAACCAGATCCTGCTGGCCGGACATAATTCCCATAGCCGCAAAGGTGACCGCCTGTTGGCCTGAACCACAGAAGCGATGCAATGTGACACCAGGAGCAGTGATGGGCCAACCCGCGTCCAGCACAGAAAGCCGGGCAATATCGTGGGCATGATCACCACTGCCGGACCCACAACCCGCAATAACATCCTCTACATCTGCAGGATCGAAGTCTGCTTTTTCCTGCAGGCCGTTTAACACCTGGGCCATTACTCGTTGGGGATGAATCTCACTCAGGCTACCTACGCCTGCCTTTCCTCGGCCTCTAGGGGACCGAACACCATCAATAATCCACGCTTCTGTCATTAATCTTCCTTAAGTCTTTTTTTCAATCGCCCGATTGTACTGCGCCGCCTTGCCGCACCACAAACCCATCATTTCATTCTATTTTGGAATTAATGGTATTTATAACTGGGTATATATCAACACATATAGGAATTAATAGAATTCACGCCTTCACTCACTAGAGCCATTAATCACAATTTGTAAGGAGCACAAAATGAAAACTCTACTGAAATTCGAAGCTGATTGGTGCGGACCTTGTCAGCAAATTAAACCGATGGTGAATGCGGTGCTATCCAACGCAAAAGACGTGCAGCTACAAACTGTGAATGTCGACGAAGCGGAAAATAGAGCCCTCGTACAGAAACACGGTGTACGGGCAATTCCAACCCTCGTCCTGTTGGACGATAAAAACGCCATCATCAATACCCACCGCGGCGCCCTTAACCGACAGGAATTTGAGGCTTTTGTCGCCGCGTAATTCCTAAAGCGATTTGCTAACATGCGCCTCTCTACCGGGAGGCGCTCAACATCGATCAAATAATTCTGGACTGGCTCCGAGAGCATCAGGAATATGCCCTGATCATCGTACCTGTGATTGCCTTTCTCGAAGCCTGCGTCGGCGTTGGCATTTTTGTTTCCGGAGTTTTCCTGCTGACCGTGTGTACCATCATGTACACCGAGCAGATCGCAACACTGCCACAGATGCTACCCCTCGCATTTCTCGGCGCCACCGTTGCTGACCATAGCGGCTATTATCTTGGGCTATGGCTCGGTCCACGATTTCATCACACGGCGTTCGCTCAGAAACGCCGCAAATTCCTTGATAAGACCGAGAGTCTCATTCGTCGCTTTGGCAGTTTCGCCATTATTTTCGGCCGTCTCATGACCGCAATACGAAGCCTGGTACCACTGCTGATTGGCGTCAGTGGTATGCCCCGCTGGAAGTACTCCATCATCGATTTAACGGCCTGCGCCATTTGGACCGCGGGGCTAGGTTTGCTAGTGGTTGGAATCGACAACCTGATTGGTTAGCGGTAAGGCCCGGCCATCGAGCCCTTCGGGAACTGGAATTCCGATATGTCTGGCTATGCTCGGCCCAATATCCACGGTGTGAGCTTCGCCAGCAATCTCTCCAGACTCAACTCCCCAGCCATAAAACACCATCGGTACCTCACGATCATATCCATAGACAGAGCCATGGGTCGTACCACCGTCAGGCATGATAATGCAGTCCTGTTTCAACTGAACCAGAACATCACCGCTTCGATCAGGTACTAAAGAGTTCCGTAGCAAGCGGGCAACTTCTGTTTTGCCATGTTCAATTTCTGCCTGGGTCCAGGCTGTTTCAACAATCGGTAAACTCGCCATATGTTGATCTAACCACTGAGTTACTTCCGCGGGGTCCACGCCTAACTCACGGGCTGTGTCTTTATTGATTGTGAAGGATGCGCCACCAAACACGACCAACTTATCGGGCCGGGTAAGGGGAAAGGTCCATTCCTGATAAATATTCCAGTAAAGCGAGATGAGAAAGCGGGTGGCTGAAACTCTGCCCTGTTCTGGGCATTGATTGCTTTTAGTCTCAGTTTGATATTCCGGCAGTTCTGCAACACCATGATCAGCACTGAGCACCACGAGTATTTTGTCTTTACCCAACTTAGCTTCAAGGTCATCCAGAAACTCCCCCAGCCACAAATCAGTTCTATTGAGGGCATCTACTGCTTCAGCGCTTCTAGGACCATAGGTGTGGCCAACTGTGTCCGTTGCAGACAGTGCAATAGACAACAAATCCACTGAGTCTCCCTGACCAAGCTTTTCTGTATCAACAACAACTTTAGCCAGCTCAAGTGTTAACTGATCTACAAAAGGACTTGCATATATCTGCATATAGATATCATCACCCGTGAGAATCGGATGACCAGAAACCCGTGAATAAGTGTCCTTTTCACCCTCGTAATCGTCGACTCGGTATGGACTCACTCCGTGCTCCCAGGTCTGGGGCAAATTCGCGACCCGCCCATTTTTCTCAGGTTGGTCTCCATTAAATGCCGAAACATAATCAGGTAGTTGTTTTGCGTAGTAACCACTGGTGGTGAAGTTTCCGGTCTCATTGTTATACCAAAAGGCACCGTCAGGTTTTTGCCCACCCATTGCGATAGTACTTCGGTCTTTTCCCCCTACCGAGAAAACCCGGCTTGCTGAATCGGCCTGCCTCATCCAATCACCGAGGGCCGTGACTCGAATATTTCTCGGCGAACGGTTTTTGTCACTATCCAAAACTCGAAAGGCGTCGTCATCATCGTCAACACAATAACGGAGCTCGAAGGTCTGCCTATCGACAAAAGAATTACCGGGCACGCCGGCTGTAGAAGGGTTAGCTCCCGTGAGTAATACCGCATGCCCGGGACAAGTTGTGCTGAGACCGTGGTCAAGGACAGACTCAACATAGTTTCGACCCTGTAGAATTTTTCCTATCCCACCGGGGGATTTTGCATCCAGTCGGTCACGACGCATCTGATCAATGGATACAACCACAACCAACGAAGGCTTGTCAGCACCATAGGCAGGCACCATCACCGACAGAGGGAGTAGCAATACCAGTGTAAAACCAATGCCCTTAAGCGCTCTGCCTTTAAAACTCATAAAATCTCCCCTCATCTAGAACCAACTCCTCGCAACACAATCTTCTCAATAATCACCGGTTGAATAGGCACGTTCCGGTGCCCGCCCCTTGGTCTGGTGGGGACTGCTTCAATTGCATTTACCACTGACATTCCCTCCACGACTCTGCCAAACACTGCATAACCAAAGGTCTTACAGCTTTGGGGGCGATGCAGACCGCGCTCTCTCGCCGCCGCAACCTTACGCTCATCCTCCCGGGTACAACTCAAAGGTCCGTGATCCAGGGAGGTATTGTTAGCTGCATTGATAAAAAACTGGCGCTGGGCGCTATCAATTTCATCCATGCGCGCCATTGCAATTGTACCGAGCTTATTCTTCAGGCCGTTATCCGCCTCGTTGACAACCGGCTCTCCCCCTTCAAGTTCCGTCAGATCACTGAAATGACCACCAGATTGAATCATAAAGCCTGGAATCACACGGTGAAAAATCGCACCCTTATAGCCATCCTTTTCGACATAACTCAGGAAGTTTGCGACCGTCAGCGGCGCCAGCATTTGATTGAGTTCGAGCACAATAAGTCCCGAAGACGTATGCATTTCCACTACAGGGTTTTCGGCGTGGGCGACGCTAAAGAAAATCCCCCAGCACAGGAAAACCCCGACTAACTTTTTCATCCTTAACAAAAAGTACTCCTTAAGAATCTTAATCTTTGTATGCTGCAGGAGGAGTAAACCCACCTAACTCGCGGTCCACCAGCCTGGCAAAATCGATGCTGGTGAGGTCGCCCATTTCCCGCGCGACAACTTGCACCCCAATCGGCAAATCTTGGCTGTCGAGCCCTGTCGGCACGACCGTTGAGGGAAGGTAAGACACGCCCGTCAGACCTGCCCAGAATACTTGATCAAAATAATTCACTGGGCTGTTGTTCACCTGGATCATTCGTTCAGAATTTTTTGGGTTGTGATCATGGGGAAAAGCCGAGGTCATGCACATGGGGGTCAACACCACATCATATTGCTTAAAGAATTCGTGCCAGGCCCAGCGCAGGTGAGTACGCTGCTCATTGATCGCATGCCACTCTCGATAATAAAGGGTTGATGCCCGGGTGACCTTTGCCAGTTGGCTTTGGTCCGATTTATCCAGTGCAGCCCGCCGCTTTACGCCCGCATTAAAAACATCTTCCGCAGATCTTGCCGACATCGCCGAGTGCAAAAGATTGGTGTAACAATCATGGGAGGTGGCAACATCAAAATTAGGCCGGTCGTTATAGTCAACATGACCACCCGCCGCTTCTACCAATTGTGCAATCTTGAGCACACGCTCTTTCTGGGATTCATCAACCGGCGCAATGGATGGCTCATCAAGCCAGACACAAACCCGATAGTCCGCCAGGCTTTTCTGGGTGGGTTCCGGTAAGGCAATTTGCCAACCGGGCAAATGCAGATCGTCAGCGCCGGCCACAATATCCATAACCAACTTCAGATCCTCGGCGCTACGGGCAAGCGGGCCGATCACAGAAATATCCGAAGGCGTCAGGACATCCTTCATTGCGTGGCCTCGCATGGGCAACACACCCCAGGTGGGCTTGTGGCCAAACACACCACAGTAATGTGCAGGGTTTCGGATCGAACCACCAATGTCACTGCCCATCTCAAGACCGGTTAATCCAGCCGCTAATGCCGCCGCGCTACCACCGGATGATCCCCCTGGGGTGCGATCGAGATTATGGGGATTACCGGTTGTGCCGTAGATCTCGTTATAGCTTTGAAAATCCGCAAGATGGATTGGGATATTGGTTTTACCAAAAATGACTGCCCCGGCATTCTGTAAACGCTCGCAGGCCACCGCATCTTCCGTGGCAATATTGTTTCGATTCGCGGGGTCACCCCAGGTTGTGGGCAACCCACCAATGTCATAGGATTCTTTTACGGTCATGGGCAGACCGTGCAACGGCCCCCAATCCTCTCCCGAAGCCAGGGCGACATCAGCAGCCTTGGCCCGGTCTCTTGCCTTGTCGAGCTGGAACAACACAACAGCATTAATATCAGGGTTGTAGCGATCGATCCGATCAACAAAATGATTGAGCATTTCTAGGCTGCTAATCTCTTTGCGCTTTATTTTGCCGGCTAACGTAACAGCATCTGAAAAGGCGAGTTCGTCCATAACTGATTCTCCAAAGATAGCTTGAGTTTAATAGTTGAGTGTCATGTCTGTTGTTGCGACTGAATGGGTGATTGGGTTACCGATAGCCTTCTGCAACAGGCCGACGGGGTAAGGTCCACCAGGCGGCTTCGCAGGCACTATTAAGCTCATCATCAAATTCAACATTTAATGCCGCAAGGTTGGCATCGAGTTGATCCGGATGACTAGCACCGATGATCGCAGAGGTAATACCGGGTTGACGAAGCACCCAGGCAACGGCTACCGATACAAGGTTTAAGTCCCGAGCGGCAGCTGCCGCTTTAAGTGTTTCTACCGCATCAAACTGGCTATCGTGCCAGTATCTCGCCTGATAACGATCCGCTGCAGTCCCGAGGGTAAACCGGGTGCCCTCCTCGGGCGACTGGCCTGGCTTGTACTTACCAGATAGGAATCCTCCCGCCAGAGGGTTGTAAACCAACACACCGAGACCGTGATGACGAACCAGCGGCAGGAGCTCCGTTTCTATTTCCCGGTAGAGTAGGTTGTATCTTGGTTGGACCGATGTATAGCCTGTCATACCTAGCCGTTCTGCAGTGCTAATGGCTTCGGCTAATCGCCAGGCTGGATAGTTTGAACAGGCGGCATATCTGACCTTGCCGGCAGTCACAAGATCATCAAAAGCTCGCAGGGACTCTTCGATCGGTACGTCGGGGTCAAAGCCGTGGGATTGATAGATATCCACATAGTCTGTTTGCAATCGTTTTAGGCTGGCTTCTATAGAGGCAATAATATGATGTCGGGACAAACCGCGATTATTCGGCCGGCGTCCAGTCTGGGCAAAACATTTGGTGGCGAGTACAAGCTTATCTCTATTACCCCGTTGCTTCATCCAACGGCCAATGATGGCTTCTGTCTCACCGAGTGTTTGTGCCGTTCCACCGAGGGGATAAGCATCAGCCGTATCCAGAAAGGTTAAGCGATTGGCTGCGGCTTTATCGAGGATCTCAAAGGACGTCTTTTCATCAACCTGTAGACCAAAGGTCATTGTGCCAAGACACAGGGTAGGTACTTCCAAGCCGTGACGGCCAAGTCTTCGGTATTCCATCGGTGTCCCCTCTAGCAAACCTAAAGGGTAACACTACCAAGATTATCGGAATACCGCTTCGAGGATGTTAAGCATCGGTCGTGAGCGTTGGAACGTGACGGCCGCGAATCTTGGCCACGATATTTCGAAACGCCGTTGGCGCCATAAGCATGGCTGGGGTAACAATCAGCGTGAGCAAGGTCGCAAAGCTTAAGCCCGAGACAATCGATGACGCCAACAGGACCCAAAAGGAGGCAACCGGACCACCCACTTCAATTTCCCGGGCCAGCAAATCAATCGACACGCCACTTGCCATCGGTAGGAGACCAAAACCCGTGGTAAAGGTCGTCAGGAATACGGGTCGCAGGCGCAAACAACCGGTTTGGATAATCACTCGCTCAATCGACCAGTCAGGATTATCGATGCGCAAATAGTTAAAGGTATCAATCAACACAATATTGTTATTCACGATGATGCCTGCCAGCGCGACAATCCCCACACCGGTCATGATGGCACTAAAGGGTTGATCCAGGACCAACAACCCTAACAACACCCCCACTGTCGACATTATCACCGCGGAGAGAATTAATGCTGCCTGATAAAAGGAGTTGAACTGTGTGACCAATAAAATGCCCATCAACGCCAGCGCTAGTGAAAAAGCCGTACCGATAAATGCCATTGAGTCATTCTGCTCTTCATTGGCACCCTTAAATACCACCTCTAAGGACCGATCCAATTCTGCCGATTCAAGCCAGCTACTAATCTCTTTGACTTTCTCCTCCGCGAGTACTCCGGGCTCCGTATTTGCCCGAACATACATAATTCGTTGGCCATCCTGGCGGAAGATTGAACTCAGTTTGGGTTTAGCATCCCGCTGCACAAAACTGCTTAAGGGCACCTGGCCATCCTGGGTAGAGATTCTTAGGTCATCAAGCCGGGTGATCGAGCGGTATTCTTCTGGATATCGGACGCGAATATCAACCTCGTCATCCACATCGTCGGGACGATACTTACCCACCAAAACACCGTTAGTGACAAGCTGAATTGCCGCGCCAACACTGGTCAGATCTGCGCCCATCATTGCCGCCTTACCTCGATCCAGGGTGATCTCCCACTCGATGCCAGGAACTGGCGCAGTATCGTCAATGTCCCTTAACCCTTCCAGCGACTTTAAATATTTGCTGATCCGCTTAGTTTCCCGGGCCAATATCTCAAGATCATCTCCGGCAACCTGAATTTGGACGTCTTTGCCAACCGGCGGGCCCTGCTCTATTTTTTGCATCTCGGCTCGAACACCGGGGATCTCCTCAATGGCATCACGATAAACAGCTTCCACTTCCCAGCCATTAATATCGCGGCTACGGCGATCGGATAATTCTATAAACATGCTGCCGATTTGGTCCGCAGATCTCGCACCACCGGGACCTGCACTCACGCCACCGGCCCCAGATCGCGTGTAAATACTTTTATGTTTTTCCGCAATCAATATTCTATCTTCGACATCAACAACAATATCGCGGATTTCAGAAGCGCTAAAATTACCTTTTGCCGCAACATTAACGCCTGCAAAAGTTGGATCAACCTCGGTAAAAAACTGCGTGCCATTCCCGGCTTTGCCGTACATCTCAACAATACTGAACAGTAAAACCAGGGTGATACCGATAACAATAAACGCGTGTCGCGTCGTAAAGTCGAGAATTCGGTAATAGATGGCGAGAAAGCCCTTAAGATCCGAATAGCGGCCTGCCTCCAACGCCACTGCATTTGCATCAACCTTATCCTGTTTGGGCTTGGAAATTAGCGATCCCAACACCGGAGCAAAGACTAACGCGTATGCCAGGGAGCCAAATAACACAGCAAAAACAGTCACCGGCAGGTACTTCATAAATCCACCGGTCACCCCGGGCCAAAACATCAAAGGTAAAAAGGCAGCCAATGTTGTACCGGTTGAGGCAAGTACCGGCCAGAACATCCGCCTGGTTGCATAGACATAAGCCTCCTTTGGCGACTTGCCTTCCGACATGGTCCGATCCGCTAACTCAACCACCACAATAGCACCATCAATTAGCATCCCCAGACCTAGCAACATGCCGAACATCACCATAAAGTTGTAGGTATATCCCAGTGCGCTGACCACAATAAATGCAAACAAGAATGAAAAGGGGATACCGAGGGCAACAAGTAACCCTGAACGAACACCCACCGCTGCAACCACAACCGTGAGCACAAGAAACATCGCGGTTGAGATATTACCCTGCAGGGTATTAATTTGATCTAAGGTATCCGGGGCCTGGTCGGCAAGATAAGACACTTCAACGAGAGGTGGAAAGTTGCGTCGTTCACGCTCAACTATGGCTTTTACCTTATCAACTGCGGTGATCAGGCTGGTGCCTTTGCGCTTTGAAATTTCCAGCACCACGGCCGGTGATCCGTTGGCCCGGGTATAACCCTGAGCGTCCTTAAAAGTACGGCGCAAAGTCGTCACATCTCGTAGCTGGACCACACTATCCCCATTCGCCTTAATAGGAATGGAAAGCACGTCCTCCGCTGTTTCAATCAGACCGGGGATCTTCACGGAGAAGCTGCCTTTGCCGGTATCTACTGCACCCGCCGCAATTAAGCGATTATTGCGGGAGACCGCGGCTATCAATTCATCGTTCGTGATGCCATACACTTCAAGTTGTGCTGGATCAACTATAGCTTCTAACAGTTCCTCTCGGTCGCCATTGATATTAGCTTCAAGTACTTCTGGAATACTTTCGATTTTTTCCTGGAGATCTTTGGCCAGCCTCGACAGAACTCGATCTGGCACGCCGTTGCCACCCAGACTTACCGTAATGATTGGGAAGTCTGACGCTGAAACTTCAGAGACGATAGGCTCTTCTGCCGTGGAGGGAATTTTGGCCTTAGCCTTGTCCACGGCTTCTCGAACGTCGAGTAATGCCTGATCTGAATCAAAACTGTAATCAAAACGCAGCACAATGGTGGCACTGCCTTCTCCCGAGTAGGAGTTTATCTCGTCGACACCTTCAATTGCTTTTAGCTCTAGCTCCATTGGCCGCGCGAGCAAGCGTTCAGCGTCTTCTGGCGAAATACCTTCATGGGGAACTGTCACCACAATGACAGGCACGGAGACGTCGGGGTTAGATTCAAGTGGAATGTTGCTGTAGGACACAAACCCAGCTAGCAAAATCACAACCAACAGGGAAAGTACCGTTCGAGACCGACCCACTAACGTACCAACGTAGTTCATAGACAACTCAATTTATTTTAGGTTCGTCAATGTCATGTGTATAAGCGTTACTTGCTTAAGACAGCACTATTTACTAACTATTGTACCAAGGGGCGCGAGTTCGATTTCAACTTGTTGGCCCTCAAAAACATCTTCCTGGCCAACGGTGATCAGATCAACTTGAGGGGCTAAACCGGTTACCCAAACACCAGCCTTAGACTCACCTACCACAGTGATCTTTTGGAACTGTACAATGCCTTTGTCATCAACAATCCGAACACCCATTTGACCCGCGTCGTTTAATACCATTGCAGCAGGAGTAACAAGATGTGCCATCTGACTACCCAGGGGCACCTGCAATCGAGCAGATATTCCCGCACGAATATTAGGCCCCGGCGCTTGAATCGTCACCTCAATAGGAAACGTTCGTGTGCTGGACTCCGGTGAACGGGCAATATAGGTGATTTTTCCGTTCATGGTTTCACCGGTAATTAGCTGGACAGAAACATCTCCGCCCAACGCAATCTTGTTCACGTTGCGCTCCGCGACCTGCCCCTTCACCAAAATGGGATCGATCTCCATGATTGTCACGCAGCTCTGCCCGACGTTTAAATAATCGCCCTGCTCAACCGGCTGCTTTTCGATGACCCCTGAAAACGGTGCGACGATACTGGTTTTCTTTAACGCCAATTCGGCCCGCATCATGTTCGCCCGGGACAACGCCAGCGCTGCTTCGGCCCGGGCAAGATTAATATTCGACTGCAAGCCCTGGCGTTTAAGGTCCTGGACGCCCTGAAACTCAAGTTCTGCGCTCTTGAACGCCGCCCTGGATTCTTCATAGTCACTTTGTTTTGTATCAATCGCGAGCTGGCACAAAACCTCACCTACTTCGACTCGATCACCCTTTTGAACGGCCATCTGCTCGATACGGCCTGTCACTTCCGCTCGCACGGTGACCACTCGATTTGCCTCGGTTTGGCCACTGACATCCAGGGACGTCACCTGCTCGGTTGCGGTGCTGCGAAGTGCACGGACCTTAAATAGTCCCTCGGACGCCACCGTAGCTTCGTGTTCGGCGGCAATAACCTTGTCCCCGGAAAAGCTACCGGATAGCAACCAGACGGCCATCGAAATGCCGATAAACAGGGCAATTAAATTCTTGTTACTCACGGTGTAACTCCAACGACAACTAACACTCTAGATAGACTATAGATGCAGGGTCTGGCATAAGGGTTGTAATGAACAGCGAATATATGTGCTTTGATGCGCTGCATCATACTACAAAATCTTTAAAATTCAAGATGTTGGAAATGTGTTCAATGGACTCATTGGTCTGATACGACACAGGAGTGAAAGTGGTTCATTCGACAATGTTATGCTTACCAATTTTGCGGGATTAACTTTTGATCGAACTCTTTAGCGTTGCTGTCGTCTTCTTCTTAATCATGGATCCGCTGGGCAACATCCCGCTGTTTATGAGCGTCCTGAAGCATGTAGATCGCGAACGCCATCTGCGAATTACCATCCGCGAACTGTTAATTGCCTACGTCATCCTACTGCTATACCTGTTCTGCGGCCGTTACATCCTTGAATTTCTCCATCTGTCCCAGGAAGCCATCAGTATCTCCGGGGGCATCATCCTATTTATTATTGCGATCCGAATGATTTTCCCATCTCCCCTGGGCTTATTTGGCGATGGCCCCGAGGGGGAACCATTTATTGTGCCGTTGGCCATTCCAGCGGTCGCTGGACCATCAATCATGGCGGTCCTGATGTTGATGTCGACGACAACACCACTTTTTGATTTGCTTATCGCCATAACCGCCGCCTGGATCGCCACGGCAATCATATTGCTTGCCTCAACACCCATGCATCGTATATTGGGCGACCGCGGCTTAACCGCCGTTGAACGACTAATGGGCATGTTGTTGGTCATGATGGCCGTACAAATGATGCTAAATGCAATCAAGACCTTCGACTTTACCTAGACGAGTTCAATTGAGTGACTGAGAAAATAGAGCCGAACCAAAACCTGAATCAAAATCGGGCTGGTGCCGCAGGAGTCGAGCAATTAAAAACCACTGTTATCTGGGCTTACGCTGCGCCCGGAATTGGTTTTCGGATGATGGGCTTTTTATTTGCTACCTTCCTTATGAAGTTTTCCACCGATGTTCTGCTCATTGCACCTGCCGCCATGGGTTCCTTGATTGCAGCATCAAGACTCTGGGATGCCTTCTCGGATCCGATGGTCGGTTATCTCTCCGACAACACCAAAAGTCGTTACGGTCGACGACGAATCTGGCTTTATTTTTCAGCCATTCCCATGGGGCTTGGCATGATCATGATGTGGTCACCGCCGACGTTTCTTGAAGGTGTGCAGCTGATCGTCTGGATGGGGGTTGCGCTGCTGGTTTACGAAACCGCCAGCACCGCTTTTTATGTTCCCCATGGCGCACTTGGGATGGAACTCACGCCAAACCACCACGAGCGAACCCGGTTATTCGGTTATACCCATATGATTGGCGCCGTCGGAGCAGGACTCGGGCTACTTTTTGTTTATCTGCTCGGAAGCGCCGAAGATCAAAGGGTCATGGCATTTGTGCTGTCTATGATTGCCGGCATCAGCGTGACAGGTCTTGTCCTCGGTTCTACCGCCATATTGCCCGAGAGAACCGAGTTCCAGAACCGGGGTTCTAGCAGCCCATTTAAGTCTTTTGCCGATGTATTTAGAAACCCCCATGCATTTCTACTGCTGATCGTCTTCGGCATTGAAACCTTCGGCGCCGCAACCATTGGACTGCTAGTCCCCTATCTAGTGGACTATGTAATACCCGCCGAGGCGATGCCTTTCAGCAAAGCTACCTACTTCACCGCTATTTTGGCCACCTATACAATCCCACAATTTGCGTTCACCCCTATTTGGATTCGCATTGCGAGGTATACGGGCAAGAAGCAACTCTGGGCGTTCAGTATGTGGCTCTCTTCGGCAATTTTTGTTGGCTACTTTTTTGCTCTACACGAGCCTTTGTTGATCTGGTTATTGTCATTTTTACTCGGCGTAACCGGTGGCATTAGCGCCGTGGTTGCGCCATCCATTCAAGCGGACATTATTGACTATGACGAGTATCTGACGGGAGAACGCAAAGAAGGTAGTTATTTAGCCGTGTGGAACTTGATCCGCAAAGGCGCAGCTTCAATCACCGCGCTGGTAACGGGCTTTACCCTACAGCTCTCGGGCTTTGAGCCTAATGTCGTGCAATCGGAAGAGACTCAATTTGCTTTGCGTGCGCTATTCTCGCTTCTACCGGCAACCTGTTACTTCATCGGTGCAACCCTATTTATCAAGTTTGCGTTGAATGAAGCGGAACACGCCAGAGTTCGAAAAGTGATTGATGCCCGGCCTGATGTTTCGCAGCAACGGGCAGAAGAGTAGACTGCCGAGCATCATATTGAATCAACTTAGAGGGAGTAACTTATGTGGAGCGATCAGGCGTGAGTAATTTAGAAAATAAGAACATCGTCGTGGTCGGCGGCACATCGGGTATTGGCCTGGCAACAGCGGTATTGGCCAGCGCAGCGGGCGCAAATGTCTGGGCTGTAAGCCGTTCCGCAGACAAGGTCGAAAACTGCCAAAAACAATATCCAAACATTACCTTTTCAAGTTGTGATACCCATGAC
>TARA_R110002072_G_scaffold274056_1_pt1 | contig 20365 bp, 19 predicted proteins | sample TARA_R110002072 | Tara Oceans TARA_R110002072 (sample SAMEA4397118) | marine metagenome | biome: Polar Biome; feature: [SRF] surface water layer (ENVO:00010504); material: water (ENVO:00002006), including particulate matter (ENVO:01000060) such as... | depth 5 m | reverse complement strand
ATTTTGTTAATGGCGTGATAGCCCACCGGATCTTGCTCGGCAGGTAAGAAACCCTTTCCCTTCATGGTGCGAATATGCAGAAACTGCGGTCCTTCCAGGTCCTTCATATTTTCCAGCGTATTAATCAACCCCGGCAGGTCATGACCATCGAGAGGCCCGATATAGTGAAACCCCAGCTCTTCAAACAATGTGCCCGGTGCGACCATGCCCTTCATGTGCTCCTCCGTGCGCTTGGCAAGTTCCCAGGCCGGACGGATTTTCTCCAGGACTTTCTTTGAGCCCTCGCGCATGGTGATATAGAACTTGCTGGCCCAGATTTTGGCGAAATAGGTGGCGAGTCCGCCGGTGTTGTGGCCGATGGACATCTGGTTGTCGTTCAGGATTACCAGCATGTTGGGCCGCACATGACCAGCATGTGCCAGCGCCTCTATCGCCATACCGCCGGTGATAGCACCGTCGCCAATGACTGCAATAACCTTACGATTAATACCCTGGTGCCGAGCTGCTAGGGCCATACCCATAGCAGCGGAGATACTGGTCGACGAGTGGCCTACGCCAAAAGTGTCGTAGTCGCTTTCAGTGCGCTTGGGGAAACCTGCCAGACCGCCGGCCTTGCGCACACTGTGCATTTCCTGCATGCGGCCGGTCAGGATTTTGTGTGGGTAGGTCTGATGACCCACATCCCACACTATTCGGTCGTGGGGTGTGTTGTAGACGTGGTGCAGGGCTACGGTTAGTTCGACAACACCCAGACCTGCGCCGAAGTGACCCCCTGTCTGGCCCACGCTATAGAGCAGGAATGACCTCAGCTCTTCACTAAGCTGCAGTAGTTGCTCGGTATTTAGCGCCTGTGGAGAATCGCCCTGATTTATTCTATTCAGGAGTGGTGTATCAGGAGGTGAAATAGGGATTTCCGACATCATGGGCGCAATTCTAGCGCATCTTGGCCTAAAAGTGGTGTTCAGTAGTTGGTGTTTATCCCCACCGCAGCCTGCATATTGTCTTCTATATGCACGTCGAGTAGGACAGCCAGACGCAGATAACCGAGCTAATTCAGATTCACGTCAGAGATGCGCGGCGTAACAGTATTGCCGTAAAGTAAGATACGGCAAGCAGTTGGTTATTCGGTAGTATCCTTGAAGCGGTGAATCTGTCGTCTTTGCTTTTTTGTCGGTCGCTGGGCTGGGCGGTCTATCATGCCCCCGGCGGCCTTGCGTGCGAGCGCATTTTCCTCGCGCTTGGCCAGGCTTTCCGGGGTTTCTTCGTAGAGCAGCTGTGCTTCAGGTGCGCCTCTGCGCTGATCGCTGAGGACTTTTATGAGGACGACTTTTTCGTCCCACCCTTGACGTATCTGCAGGATTTCGCCTACATCGATCTCCCTGGAGACTTTTACACGTTGACCATTGAGGTGCACCTTTCCGCCTTCAATGGCGGCCTTGGCGAGGCTTCGGGTTTTGAAAAAGCGAGCCGCCCACAACCACTTGTCCAGGCGTACTTTTTGGGATTGGCCCTTGGGGTCATTCATAAGGAGGAACCTCCCGACATAATTTCATCGAAATGATGAATGCCTGGAAACCGCGTATTAATGCGCTTCTCACGCTGGCTGTCCGGCTGCAGCAGAGTGAGAAGGTGTGCTATTCCGTATTGTTGTGCGCTGGCCAGTACTTGCTCTGTATCATCGATCAATAGTGTGCGTGCGGGATCAAAAGGGTGCAGGGTTTGCAGCCGATGCCAAAACTTCTGCTCTTCTTTGGGTGCGCATAAATCGTGGGAGATGACGATACGATCAAACCAACCGGTGATGTCAACCATGTTCATCTTGATGTCCAGTGTCTTGCGGTGGGCATTGGTAACCATCACCACATCCCGATGGCTATGGTGGAGCCGGGTCAGGAATTCGACAGCAAAAGGTCGGGCGCTGATCATGTGCTGTAACTCTCGCTTGAGAGCGGCGATGTCTAAATCCAGTCGTTGTGACCAGTGGTCCAGACAGTACCACTGCAACGTGCCCTGCTCGGCGCTGAATTCGCCGTGCAGGTGGGCGCTGGACTCCTCGTCGGACAGCCGGTGTCGCTCGGCGTAAATCCGGGGCACGTACTCAGTCCAGAAATAGTTGTCAAAGTGCAGGTCCAGCAGTGTGCCGTCCATGTCCAGCAATACGGTGTCAATACAGCGCCAGTCAATCATCAAGCGTTCCCAAATATACCTGCGTGGTGAGGCCTTTATCTTGGGAGTGATTATGCCTCTTTTTAATGTTCGCGGGCGGTTAGACGCGGTCGGGTTGAGCAGAAGTGGTATATTGGCGGGTATGGCTGAAGACGAATCAGGGCAAGCATTACAATATTGGGTACTTCCACTGCTCAGTTTGTGTCAGGAGGCGGGGGCGACAATCATCAAGCACTACTATGCGCCTGAGGCAGGAGATTTCGTGGCTAAAGACGACAAGTCTCCATTGACCCAGGCTGACCTGGCTTCACACGAAATTCTCTGCGCCGGGCTGGCGTCACTGGATTCTGATATCCCCGTATTGTCTGAAGAGTCTGTCCCGGTTGATTTTGCCCAAAGACGTCATTGGCAGCGCTACTGGTTGGTAGATCCACTGGATGGCACCCGGGAATTTTTGTCTAGAACCGGTGACTTCACCATTAACATTGCGCTTATCGAGCACCATCAGCCGGTTTTGGGAGTGTTGTACCACCCACTGGAGCGATCTGCCTATGTGGGTATCCCTGGTCTGTGGTCGCAATGTTATCGCAGTGACGGGACGGGCGATTGGGCGGTAAGCTCACTCAAAACGCGCGCTATGCGCGATGGTCACCCATTGAGTGTGATGGCGAGTCGCCAATATAGCGGTGTTCGCCTGCATCGCTGCCTGGATTGGCTCGGCGAGCACTGGGGTGCTATGTCGATGGTTGAGATAGGTGGCGCGTTAAAATTTAGCCGCTTGGCAGAGGGCCAGGGCGACCTTTACCCGAGATTTTCACCCTGTTGTGAATGGGATACTGCAGCGGGTCAGGCTGTGCTGGAGGGTGCTGGCGGTTGTTTGCTTGGCTTGGACGGTAGGCCTGTGCGCTACAATTGCCAGGACTCCCTGTACAGCCCGATGTTTTACGGCATCGCCGATGGGAGTCACCCGCTCTGGCAAGCGCTTTTGGATGCGCAGCTGGGTTGAGTAATGTCGGTGTTGAAGGCTTGTGTCAACATTCCATGAGGGTATAGAGTTGCACTCCAGTTGAATAATCTAGTGGTTACTGCAGTGAAAGCATCATGACTGAGCCCCCTGAAAACAATACGCAATCAGAAAACGAGGCTGCTAATGAATTGATGACTCCTGCTATGCGGTTGATGGACTTGCAAGCCAAACACCGTGCGTTGGATGGCAAGATCTCTGAAATCTACGACTTTCCCTATCAGAACCAAATTCTGTTGCAGCGCCTGAAGAAAGAAAAACTGCGCCTCAAAGACGCTATCACGCGCCTTAAAGACGACATGATCCCCGATCTCAACGCGTGACCTGCCCGGTGATAGAATAATCAAACAGGCGGTATGGAATATCGTTGGCGCAAAAGAAAATGCATTAATCTTGGAGCGCAAATCAGTTCCAAGCGGTTCTTCTCGATTGGGGTGATTAACGGGTGGCGTGGTTAGGTGAGGTCTCAACCAGAGCGCCTTCCAAGGCCAACAAAATCGTTTTCGCTGCCAACCCGCCAGCAAAACCGGTGAGACTGCCATCGCTACCAATCACGCGATGACAGGGCACGACAATAGGCAGGGGGTTACGGCCATTGGCAGTTCCCACCGCGCGCACAGCAGTGGGCCGGCCGATACAGTGGGCAACATCCCGGTAACTGCGCACCTCGCCGTAAGGAATCTCTGTCAGGACATCCCAGACTGACTGCTGAAAGGGAGTACCCTGCGCCGCCAATGGGAGCGAGAAGTGATGTCGTGCGCCGCCGAAATAATCGCTCAGCTGGCTAGCACAGGCCGCCAGAATCGGGTCGCCGGTTTCAGTGCCAGCATCCACGGTGTACTGCCCTTCAAATTCGATTTTGATCAACTGCTCACCATTGGAGAGCAGGCGCAGCGCGCCGATGGGGCTGTTGAAATATTGATAGTTCATAGCGGAGGCTCCTCCAGAGCAGGTTGGCATTCAGGTCGAACATTCCCCTGATCGAGGCCACCACGAGTACCCGTAGACTCTGGTCATCCATTTGGGTGCCAATCGTCGCTTATCCATGGGGGAATATAGACCTATGTGTGCGGTGAGACTAATCAAATCCGGCCCTTTATAATGTTGGCAATAGTGGTGCAATAGTACTGTTATATTGTTCGTGGCCCTTTACAATACCGTCCGAAAAGTTATTCGCCTGACCTAGCCTACATGGGGAAATGTATGTGCAGATTTTGGTTGCCGGTAATACTGTTGTTTGTGGCGTTCACAGCGCTCGGCGAGTCAAGTACTCAGGGTAAGGCTGGGTATCCCAACATGCAGCCATTGGTCGACCGAGTTGAACAGGCCATTTCAGCCCAGCAGGCAGCGGTGGAGCGATTCCAGGCGGACCAACAAGTACTATTGGCCCTGGCCAACTATAAAGGGGGAGAGCTGCAGCCTCGCTATGCAGATTTGTTCCATGCTTACACTAGCTCTGTTGAAGGGGTGGTGGGGGTAAGCATGGCGGTTAGTGAGGTGGATCAGGCCGCCAGCGAGATTTTCCGGTTTTGGGGGGAGGAGGTTGAGGTATACACCGATGCGAGCCTGAAGGCAGAGAGCCAGGCAGGCCTTGCCAAAACACGGCTGAGCTACGACACATTGATCCAGAGCCTGCGCCAGTCAGAGGCGAAGCTGGATCCTGCTTTAGCCGCCTTGAAGACAAACGTTACCCATTTTAAGCACCAGCTCAAACCCAGTGCTCTGGCTGAACTTAAGCCAGCACTGCTTGCTCTGGAGCGTGAGATAGCGGATGTGATCGATTTACTTAACAACTCCATTGAGCACTGCAAGGTGTTCCTTGGGGATTTTTCGCGGTAAGGAGCGCGAGTGCTATGAATATCATTGTTTATGCGATCCCATTTTTTGTTTTAGCTATTGTGCTGGAATTGCTCTATGGCTGGATCAAGCAGCGGAATACCTACCGCCTGAATGACAGCATTAGTAGCTTGTCTCTGGGAGTGCTGAGTCAAGGGCGGCGTTTTGTGACGCTCGGAATAGGGGCCTATGTCTACCACCTGATCACTGTCTATTTCTCCCTTCCATTGATGGATGCCAGCCAGTGGTATACCTGGGTGCTGGCGATGGTGATCTATGACTTTTTTTATTACTGGCTGCATCGTATGGGTCACGAACGCACTATTTTGTGGGCTGCCCACGTGGCCCATCACCAGAGCGAAGACTACAACCTGACTACTGCGTTGCGCCAGACCAGCACTGGCTTTCTGCTGGGGTGGGTATTCTTCATTCCGATGTACTTACTCGGAATTCCTGCAGAAGTCGTAGTAACGGTGGGGGCTATCAACCTCGTTTACCAGTTTTGGGTGCATACTGAACATGTGCCCAAGCTGGGCTGGTATGAGTGGATATTTGTTACGCCCTCTAACCATCGGGTTCATCATGCCCAAAACGACTGCTACATGGATCGCAATTACGGCGGGCTATTCATTCTCTGGGACCGGCTGTTTGGTACCTTTCAGGAGGAACTGGAAAAAGAGCCGGCGGTGTTCGGAATACGTGGGGCGCTCAAGAGCTGGAACCCGGTAAAAGCGCTCACTCATGTTTACGTAGAGATGTTCCAGGACAGTTGGCACACGGCCCATTGGCGAGACAAAATAAAGGTATGGTTTTCCCGTACTGGCTGGCGTCCGGCTGATGTCGCTATAAGTTTTCCTCGTGAAAAAACGGATTTGTCCCAATTCGAGCGGTACGATCCCAAGGTACCACCCCTGGTTGCAATCTATGGGTTTTTCCAACTGGTGTTTGTGGCACTGTTGTTAAACCTTATGCAAACTAATGAGCTTGCCTACTGGCATGGCTTCGCAGGCTGGGGAGTATTGTTGACTACCGCTGTAACGACTGCGTTTTGGCTTGAAGGAAGACCCGCCGAGAAAAACGTAAATTGGGAATTTTTGCGTTTGGCAGCAGTGGTATCGATACTGGTGGTTGCAGGGCCATCGGGTGACGACGTTGGTAATCTACTGTTCGCGACTTCCTACGGTGCCGTGAATCTGTCGTTCCTTTGGTTTTTGTCGCGTAAGAAGCATGCAACAGGTTCTGTGCCCGCGGTTTAGTCCATAGCCTGGTTACGAAAGAGCAACGTAGGTTCGGCGCTGACAGACGCACTGCCATTGTCGAGGTACATGACTCCGCCAACGATGCTGATATTTAGCTGCACCTTGCGCTCAAGCATGTCAGTAATAGCGGCCAGTTCCTCCCAGTCTAATTGCCAAACCTGCAATCGTGGCAGGGCGCTAATGGCATCTGAATTCAATCTCCACCAGGTAGGTGCACTTTTGGCAAAGGCATAGACAATCACCTGGCGCGCCTTTCCGCACGCTTTACGCAACCTGGGTTCTTCTGGTTGTCCTACGTCTATCCAACTCTGGAGTTCCCCACCGTCGCTGTGTATCCATAGGTCGGGTTCATCGGCAGTGGACAGGCCGCGGGTAAATTCCAGACCACGCTCATAGTTCAAGCAATAGGCCAGCAGTCGCACAGCCATCCGTTCCAGGGTTTCCGAAGGATGTTTAGCCAGCGTTAGCGACAGCGATTCAAAGCAGTTGCGATCGCTATCCGCTAATTCAACCTGGGCCTTATAGATAGTGGGTTTCAGTGCCATATTTTATGTTCTTGATGGTGAGGTCTTGAGGTGTCCGCAGACAAGTTGGTGTTATTTTGTATCTAATTCCGGATTAGACACTTGGGTTGTTGCGCACTTGCCATAGCACTATAGCGCTGAACAAAATGACTATAGCGTCGGTGGTGATACGCAGCGCATAGATAGGGTCCATTTGGGGTTGGGTGTATATAAGCATGCCGCCTGCCCAGAGTGGAATCACAATCGCCATAAAAAGGGAAAACCGGGATTGCCCGAACAGGCCGATACCAATGATCAGGTAAACGGTTCCCAGCAACGCGTCCATTAAAGCTGCACCAGTGAGGTCCCTTTGCCAAAGCGCTGCAATTTGGCTCGCACCGGACAGGCATATCAAGGTTGCTGCCAACTTGCGAAGAAAAGAAAAAAATCTGTTGGACATCCGTGTTGTTGCTCATCGGCTGGCAAGGCGAGCTCGCGCCACGCGAGACGCATTTGTCCTACCAAGGGTATCAGATATCCGGTTGCCGGCAGCGATTAACTTGTCGAGGTCCAGGCCTGTTTCTATGCCTAGCCCATTAAGCATGTAGACCACGTCCTCGGTGGCGACATTTCCGGAGGCACCCGGGGCGTAGGGGCAACCTCCCAATCCGGCGACCGATGCGTCGATAGTGTGAATGTTGTATTGCAGCGCGACCAGGATATTGCTTAACGCCTGACCATAGGTGTCATGGCAGTGCACAGCGAGCGTCTCCGGTTGAAAACGTGCCAGGAGCGTATCCAGCAAACGCTGCATGCTGCCGGCGTTGCCAATGCCGATGGTGTCGCCCAGGGAAATTTCGTAACAGCCCATGTCCAGTAATTTGCTGGCTACTTCCGCTACCACCTGTGGGGAAACCTCTCCTTCGTAGGGGCAGCCCAGGACGCAGGAGACATAGCCACGTACCGGTATATCCTGTTCCCGCGCCGCGTGCATTAGTTCTCGAAAACGTTGCAAGCTCTCTTCGATACCGCAGTTAATATTCTTGTGTGAAAAGGTCTCTGATGCCACTGCAAATATTGCTACCGCGTCAACACCGGCCGCCAGCGCCCGTTCGAAACCCTGAAGGTTGGGTGTCAGTGCGCAATAGCGCACACCTGTGCGGCGCTCAATCCCTGCGAATACCTGCTCACTATCGGCCATCTGCGGCACCCACTGCGGATTCACAAAGCTGCCGGCTTCAATATAGTTGTGCCCGGCGTCGGTGAGTTCATCGATGAGTTGCAGCTTGGCCGATAGTGGAATTGTTTGCGCCTCGCTCTGCAAGCCGTCGCGCGGGCCGACCTCCACGAGTTGCACTTTTGGGGGTAGATTCATCGACAATCATTCCTCACTGGACATAAATTCGTGTAACGCAGCGCTAATGGTACCGTTTATGGGCGGTGTGAGCCCCCTTTCCCGTGATTGATTTCTGGCCCTATGCATGCGGTGCGTATTTACCGGGAATGACAAGTTCAGCGCAGCGAAAAGGGCGTAAAGCCCACGTATCAAAGGAGTAGAATTTGGTATCATCGCGCTTTTAACGATCTTTGGAGTCCCACAATTCATGGCAAAATCGAGGCTGCTGCCGTTGTTGGCAAACGGTGAATTTCATTCGGGGCAGGCTTTGGCCAATGTAATGGGGCTGAGTCGCACGGCGGTGTGGAAGCAGGTGAATCGACTTATCACCGAGCAGGGACTGGCCATAGAGTCCGTGAGGGGAAAGGGCTATCGGATTGTGGGAGGCCTCGACCTGCTGGACGCTGATAAGGTGCTGGCTGCTCTGGATGCAAGGGCTGGGGCATTACTAGGCAGTCTGGAGATTCTAGACAGCATAGATTCTACTAATTCGGAGGTAATGCGCCGTGCTGAGCAGGGCTGTGCTTCTGGCCTGGTGTGCACTGCCGAGCAGCAGACTGCAGGCCGTGGACGTCGGGGGCGGGATTGGGTAAGCCCTTATGGCAGCAATCTCTATGTGTCGCTGCTATGGGAGTTCAGCGGGGGTGCAGCCGCACTGGAGGGTCTGAGCCTGGCTGTAGGAGTGGCAGTTGCGCGGGCCCTTCGCGTCTGTGACGTTCCCCAAGTGCAGCTCAAATGGCCTAATGATGTCTTGTACGATGGTGCCAAGCTCGGCGGCATCTTGCTGGAGATGAGTGGTGATGCGGACGGTATGTGCCGAGTCGTTATCGGCGTGGGCTTGAACGTTGCCATGGGGGAGTCAGCGGCCAGCGCCATTGATCAGACCTGGACCGATATTAATAGAATGATGGAAGGGCGTTACCCCGGACGAAACAAGCTGCTGGGCGCCCTGCTAAACGAATTGGTGCCTCTGGCTGCGGGCTTCGAAGAGAAGGGATTCGCTTTTTGGCGCGACGATTGGCAGTCTCTGGATGCCTTCGCTGGCGCGCCTGTGGTTCTGAATACGGGTGCGGCACAATTGGCTGGGGTCGCTAGAGGCGTGGACATACGCGGCGCGCTGCAACTTGAAACCACAGCTGGTGTGCAATCCGTTTACGGCGGAGAAATATCCCTGAGGGCAGCGACGTGAGTGCCTTGGGAACCTGCTTGCAACTGGATGTCGGTAATAGCAGCGTGAAATGGCGATTGATGAATGGCAATGACGTTGTTGCCAGGAATACTTACCGGCTAGGGGAGGAATCTGCGCAGGCGGTACTTCTTACCTGTACCGAGACGCTGGATCACCTGTGGATATCCAGTGTCGCAGCACCGGAAGCAGAGGTCGGGCTAGCAGCACTATTGAAAGCGCAATGGGGAATAGACCCCTGGTTTGCACGGACCGAGGCCCGCACCGGAGTACTCAGAAACAGCTATGAGGATCCTGGACTACTGGGCGTCGACCGGTGGCTGGCCATGCTTGGCGCCAGGGGACGGAATGAGGGCCGTGTGTGTGTTGTCGACGCCGGTTCCGCACTCACTATTGATATTGTAAGTGCTACTGGACAGCATGAAGGGGGCTATATTATCCCCGGGTCCTCTCTTATGGAGCGTGTCCTGCTATCGGAAACAGGCCGGGTCAGGTTTCACGAAACCGTCGGTTACGCCCTCTCACCCGGCACGTCCACGGCCGAGGCAGTGAGACACGGTATCGCGCTGGCTCAGGCTGGCGCGGTTCATTTGGCGCTGGATGAGGCAGGTAGCGAGCCGGTGGATATCGTGTTTTGCGGGGGTGCGGGCGAAGAATTGATGCAGTTGGTGGGACGACCGGGGCAGTGGGTGCCGGATCTGGTATTTGAGGGGCTTGCAGTAATGGCGGCCCAGAGGTAGACCGGTGTCTGTGTCTCGAGCCTAGAATAATCGCCGGATAAACGGCAAAAAAAAGGGCGGACACCGAGGTGTCCGCCCTTATCAGTACCTTTTCAGGTTTGTTTAGAAACGGAAGTTAGCACTCAGTGAAACTTCGTCCTGTTCCAGTTCCCGCTTGCCTAGGAAAACTCCATTGGCGCCAAAAAGGTTCCTGTTATCGAAGTCGTTCTGGGTGAAAGCCAGATTCATGCCAAACGACTCAGTGATAAACCAGTCAGCGTCTAAAGTGAAGCCGTTAATCGTATCAGAGCCATTTAATGAGGTGTTGGTATACGCTGCTCCAAAGCCGAGGTTGTTGTTGAGGTACCAGGTACCGCCGATAATGTAAGTATCAACATCGTCCGCGCCCTTTCTCGTAGTTTTACCAGCGCTCAGATTTGCCTTGACGCCGCCATTGTCCATAGCAAAGAACATGTCGAGATCAAGTTCATACTGATCGGCATCACCGCCGCCACCGATATCGATGTTTGTGTAATCAAAAACAAGTGTCATGTCTTCGGTAATGTATTTACCGATGCCGACGTTGTAAAGGTTTGACCTTGAATTATTGACATCGTCACGCGTGTAGCCTAGGTCAACCAACCAGCCAGAAAGCTTCCAGCCCGGACCTTCGGCAACATAACGGCTATCGATGGTGTAAGTCTGCTGGTCGTCATTATTCAAGTTTGGACCGAGTCTGCCAGTATCTATTTTTCCATCAGTGTACTGGAGAGTGATGTTGGAAGCGTGATCCAGAAACGCCGCTTCGCGCAGAGGGCCTTTGCTGGTGTCAACTTCTTCCATGTACCAAGTGCCGAATACGCCGCCAATATTCTCATCGATATCTTTAGAGCGGTTGCCGTTGATGGGATCGTTTTTGATTGCTACTTTGTATTCTCCAAAGGTATAAAAGCCACCCACTTCCCACTGGTAATCAGCTTGGGCAGTTACAGAAATTGCCAGGCCAATGCCGGCTATGAGTGCGGTTTTCTTGAACATTGTGGTTCTCCTTACGGGGTCTGAATAGCTTATGGGCTCCCCTTTTATTGCATACGGGGATGTGGGTAATCATACGCGGGGGGGAGAATGCGGCAAGGTGACAATTTGGCCTTGAAAAATGTGAACTATTTACTTGCCAGCCAAGCTAGAATTGAGTCCCAAATCAAACTGCGCTATTCCCAGTGGGATTGAACGTCAAAATGGCACCCGATACCATCGGAATGGTCAAAAAGTGACCAATCTGGCGTTTTAACGTGTATCGAGCGGCGGGGCTGTCCTCTGCGTGCACTCGGTAGGTAACTAGCGGGAGAGTTCTCGGCTTGGGATTTGGCATTAAATCAGGCGTCGCCTTCGGCTTCCTCGTCGATTTCCTCGAGATCAAACCGCTCAAACTCTTCGTTTTCGTCAGACGTGCATCCAAATTCTTCGGAAACTTGCTTCGGGTCACCCGGCGTAAAGACGCATTCAGATGTGGGGGCGTCGACAGCGGCGGTCTCTTCATCGGCAACAATGCCCACATTAAAGGCCGCGTAGCCCGGCAGCATAAACTGGTTCAGCGCCATTCCCAGGATGCGGCCGCTGTACGGAGACACAATTTTGAAGGATTCATTGGTGAGCGGATTCACAATGGTACCTAAGTCGTCTCCTTCTCTGATGCGTTCACCCACCTCTACTTTAGACACCAGAAGCCCGCCATAATTAACTCTCACCCAGCGTGAGCGATAGAATACTGGCTGCGATTCGCCGATAGTCCACAGACGCCTGATCATGTCGAGTCCGATCATAACGGTCTCAATGATCTCGACGCCTTCCTTAATATGTGCTTTCTGCAAGCTGCCTGGCTCGCCTAACTCTAAAGCTACCGCGGGTATACCCTGCTTGGTTGCGGCGCTGCGTAAATTTCCGCTTAGCTTTCGGCTGTGCAGGACTGCGGTGGAGCCAAACTTGGTGGTGAGCTCCAACACCTCTGGAATTTGCAGGTTTGCGCGGACCTGTGCCAAGTTCGTACGATTCAGTGAGCCAGTGTGGACGTCGATCAATAGATCACAGTGCCGTACGATATCTTGGAAGAATGAGAAGGCAATGCGGGAAGCGGAGCTGCCGTAGGGGTTTCCTGGAAAGAAGCGATTCAGGTCTCGCCGGTCGGGCAAATAGCGAGAGCCCCGTGTGAACCCCAGCAAATTGACTATCGGGACACCTATAACCGTGCCGTAAAGGTCGTCTGCGGAAAGATCACTGACCAGTTGGCGGACAATCTCGACGCCATTCAATTCATCACCGTGGATAGCGGCGGTTAAGCACAAGGTAGGCCCGGGTTCTTTACCGTGAATGATATAGACGGGAGTCTCCAGTTTGCTGCCGTAGGAGGTTTCGCTGGCGATCCATAACAATCTACGAGATTCTCCGGGACTAATGAGTGAGCCCAGAATATTAAGTGATTGGGGGAGTTTCTGGGCGTCACCGTCCAGCTGTTCAATATCGTTATCCAATTGTTGGCGATCGGTGCTTGCCGATGGCAATTCGCCGGTGGAATTTGTGGCTTGGGCGGGCGCGTTCACTTGGGGCCATTGATTTAGGTCGGGGGCATCTGGAATGGTCGCGGCTTGCTCAGGAGGCAATATTGTGGATTCTGGAGCATTATCTGGATCTGTGGGCAACGCCTTACTGCTGGCACTTACCTTTATTACCCGTGGCCCCTCCAGTGACAACTCTGACTGCTCACTCACAGCCATCTCGCCGTCGTCTGGGACCAACACCTCCCCATACTGTGCGATGGCAGTGGAGGTCATTACCCACAGACCGAGGATGAATCCGGTAGAGAGGTGCTGAGGAAAAATCTTGAAAAAGCTGTAGCGAAGCATCAACGGACCACTGATATAATTATGAAATTCCTCATCACACAGGAATCTGGCAGCGAAACAAGGGTGGGAAACCTCCCCAGTTCGATGTGTTAGGGTGTTGTCTTTAGTGGGAGTGTAGAGCCTGCGCTGCACTCGGTACAGAACCAATCCGCATGAGCTAGCATTATCCAATATCGCGAAGTTGTTTTCCGCTATGACCCGATGGCTAGTCATCGAGTTTGTTCCCAAGGCTGATTCGCAGGTTGTCAGGCTGCTCACCACTCGGGAAGACATCTTTGAAAACTATACCCGACAGGGTTTCGAAGACGTATTCTTGCAATATTATACGATTGAGAAAACGGCCCCGATACCAGAAAGCGAACGATTGCTTTATCTCATGAAGACTCGGTAAAGAAGTAAGTGTTTACTGGATGCGGTAATAGAGCAAGCATTTTGATGCTACAAACAAGCTCTTTTTCCCCGCGAAACGGGACGACTATCGGCGGTTACGCTTTGTTTGTGGCCCAATAGACTGGGCCATTAGGGCAATTGCCATCGTGTTATTTGCCTTTGAAAACTGGCGGTCTTCGTTCAACGCGAGCCATCATTCCTTCGGCGAAGTCTTCAGTACCCATCAGTTTTGCCAGTGCTTCATTTTCAAGATCAAGCGCCTCATTCAAGGATGCCGTTAGGGGCTGGTGCATAATGCGCTTCATTTCACGGATGGACATCGCGGCACCCAGCGGGGGGATTAGATTTAGGGCTTGTTCTTTTGCGTAGCTCATAAGTTCATCATGGGGTAAAACCTTGGTGGAAATTCCTAACTCCACAGCAGCAATCGCGCTGATACGCTCTGGGAAAAACAATATCTCCTTGGTTTTTTGCAACCCCAACAAATGCGGTAGGAGGTATGAGGAGGAAAGTTCTGCCGAAATCCCCAGTTTTGCAAAAGGGAGTTGTATCCAGGCATGTTCCGACATGTAGATCAGATCAGCAGCTGCAAGACACAGCGTAAACGCGCCGCCAATGGCAAGCCCATTGATGGCGGCAATAATCGGTTTATCGCAGGCGAAGAACTTAAGCGTAGTGCGCTTTTGGGCAATGTCGGACATATCAATATCAGCCAGGACTTCGGGCGCCAAGCCCTCAAAGGCATCCGGATTGAAATAACCACCACTACTAAATGCCTCTTTAGCGGGGTCGCCTCCATTTGGATCTTTCGCGCCCGTTAGTATCATGGCATGTGCCGAGTCGTCGTTTTGGAACTGTTCGACTGCGTAAAAGAGTTCAAGGAACGTTACCGCACTCAGTGCGTTTTTACGCGCAGGGGTATTAAGCGTGAGTGTTACAATGCCTGCGTTATCTTTTAGGTAGTCTATGTCCTTAAAGTCCTGTGGGTTCATGTCAGTTTCTTGCTCCTACTGAAAAGCTTGACTAAAGAGGTTAGCCACGGAGAGGTATTCTGTAGTGCCCTGTCATGAATGGCAAGGCGGCAGCACGAAAATCACTAATCAGATAAACTAATGCTCAATACACTATTACGACATGGAAATTTGGTGCTACAGTATTTTATGGGTGCTCTTAAACTGCGACAGAACCGAGTGCTGCGGACTCATGTTTTAGCAGCCCTTTGTGGTCTGATTCTAACGGGTTGCAGCGATAGCTCATCCCCGCCAGCCACTCGCGATGTTCACACCACTCGATGTGTCGGCGAGGTCTCTGCCTTTGACCGTCACGAGTTTCACTGTGATGGTGTGAAATTCAATGTGATGTTGACACAAGAGTGTATCGATCAGGCTTGTGGTCTTATTTTCGATTTGCACGGATGGTTAAGTAATCCGGAGGAACAAGAAGCCCGCTCCAATCTGGCCAGGGTTGCTCTGGAAAACGGCGGTTACATAGTGGTTCAACCTGGGGAGCTCAGTCAGCCCAGTAGCTGGAAACCTGAAACTCATAACGCTATCGTGTATGAATTCATGCAGCAGGCAATGGAAGCCTTCGATGTGGATAGAGACCGAGTACACTTTACCGGTTTCTCTCAGGGCGGGCTGATGACGTGGCAATTTATCTGCGACCATTCGGATGTTATTGCCAGCGCGGCGCCGGTCTCCTCTATTGCGATCGATTGCTTTCGTAACAAAACCGTTCCAGACAGGATGGTACCCACCTTTCTCATCAGCGGCACTCAGGACATATTGGTTCGCTACTATAACCCCGTTGTTCAGCTCTCGGTTCCTTACACGCTGGTGGCGGCAATGTATGATTACGACATGGTTACGGTTGATGCCGATGGCTATAATTTTTCCGAAACGGGCGGTATTGTAGTGGATGGTGCGGGGAAAATTGATGTCGCCAGTGACAACGTGCGTTTTGAAGTAGTTGATGGCAACGAGGATGCGAGCTATTTTTGGACTCGCTACACAAACGCAAATGATATTGTCTTTGAACATTTACGCCACACTAATGGCCATGTGTATCCTGATAACCCCGATAGTCTGATATTCCCGGAGGAGCCGTCCGTATGGTTTTCCATTGGTGATGCGATTCTGCAGTTTTTCATCGAGAACCCCAGGACATAATGTAGAGCTGTTCCAGAGCTAAAAGGTCAGGGCGGCAAACCTTACGTTGTCTGGAACCCCATCAAATTGGTGCTGGTTACAGCCTGGGCGTATTTTGGGGTGAAACGAGGCGGAGCGAAGTTATTAATATTCGCACCGGTGAGGCCGGGGGTGCAGCCACAATCGCATAGGTCAGGTTGCTTTCGGTGATCGATCTGAATACCCTTTAGCCAAGGGAGTTAACTTACTAGATTGCCAAGAGCAATGTTGTCGAGGGCACTGGGAGCTGGCCTGAACCCAATTCTCGGCGGTTCAGTCAGCTGCAAAGGCATCAGCGAAACTATCCCGGCACCCGGCACAATATTTCTACTGGGAGCTGCAGCGTTCGGTTGGCTAACTTTGATGAGATGGCGTGTTATATAGTGATGCTCTTGCAAGGCGAAAGTGACTGAGTAGATGTGCTGTACTGGGCATCCAATGAATCAAATCCCTGGAATTACCATGCGTTATCTGACTTCAATTTTAGCCACACTCATGCTGCTTACTGTTAGCAGTCTTGCCTATTCTCAATGTGGCGGCCCTGTACCCGTTCTATGCGACGCGGACGGCGATCGTGATGTTGATTTGGATGATATTGGCGCGATCAGTCTTGCCAAAGGCACTCCCAGGTCAGGGCCTGGTGATGTAAGGGATATCGATGGCGATGGTTTGATCACAGTGCTGGACGCGCGGCAATGTGTCGCGATGTGTGAGCAGCCGCAGTGTGCGTCCGAAGCTTCCGTATTCGCGGTGGCTAATAGTTGCGTTGCCATTTCGCCGGATGGTGGCCAAAATTTCTTTGCCTCGATTGAGGGCCCCGGTGTAGCCGAGCGGTTTATTGATGGTTCTTTTGGCCCGGTTGCTCCAGTGGTCTCGGTGGCCAGCCGTTTTCTGCTGCGTCCTTCTGATTTGGGAAAATACCTGCTATTTGACGAGCAGGAGCACTACCTCACTTCCGACGGTCAGAGTTTATTGCGCCAATCCTCGTTGGTCTCCGACACCAACGTAGTCGACGGCGAAGTAGTCATTGAGGCCAACATGCAGTCCGAGGGCGAATGGCGGTTGCGTGCCACCCAAAATGGCCGTTTCAAGCTGCAGCACATTAAGTCAGGCAACTACATCGCCGAAGGCGGCACCCTGGGTGATGAGTCCGGCGCTGCCGCGCTGGATTTTGTGGCGCAGAAAGGTTGTGCCGAGTTCCCTGAGTTGTCCCTGGATGCCTCCGGCGAAGTCGTTTTCACCGAGTTTGAAGACGGCTCGGTCTTTGGCTTTGTCGATAGCCACTCGCACCTGTTCACCAACCATGCCTTTGGCGGTGGTGGAACCTTCCACGGCGCACCTTTCGACCCGCTTGGGGTTGAGCATGCCCTGGAAGACTGCGATCTGGTGCACGGCGTGGAAGGGCGCAGGGATTTAATGGGCGCGGGCTTTGGCGGCGGCGACATTACTGCACTCTTACCGGCGTTGGTCGCCGGCGAACTGGCAGAAAAAAATCACGATACCCAGGGCTACCCGGTATTCACCGACTGGCCCAACGCTCCATTCAGTGCCACCCACCAGGTGCAGTACTACAAATGGATTGAGCGCGCTTACCTGTCGGGCCTGCGGCTATTGATACAGCACGCCACTACCAACCAGTTTTTGTGCGAGCTGGTAGTCGGCATCGGTGCACAGCCGGAACGCCACGATTGCAATGACATGGTCAACGTCGATATCATTCTCGATGCCACCTTTGCGCTGGAGCGCTACATCGATGCCCAGGCGGGTGGCCCGGGTGAAGGCTGGTTCCGCATTGTGTATAGCCCTGAAGAAGCGCGCCAGGAAATCAAGGCAGGCAATATGGCCGTGGTCCTTGGCATTGAGACCTCAGTGTTGTTCGACTGCTTTCTGATTCCCTACGGTGACTTCACCCGGTGCACTGAAGCGGATGTTGTGGCCAAACTGGACGAATACTATGACAGGGGCGTACGTGCGCTCTTTCCAGTGCATAAATACGACAATGGCTTTTCCGCCGGTGATGGCCACCGCGGTATTATCGATATCGGTAACTTTGGTCACACCGGGCACTATAGCAACTACATAGAGTGCCCCGCGGAACTGCTCACGTTTCCCGGCGGGTTTGATAATGGGGGCGTCCCTTTTGCCGCACTCAATCAGCCGCGGGATGTCTACGACTCACCTCCGCCAATCGATATGAGCGGCTTCGCCGACGATGTGTTGGGTTCCTTTTTGCCCTATGTTGGCCTGCTCGCGGGCGGGTCACTGGAGGGGCAATACTGCCAGAACCAGGGCCTGACCGATCTGGGTGAGTTCCTGATGCTGGAAATGATGAAGCGGGGCATGATCATCGAAGTCGATCACATGCCCCGAAAGAGTTATAAGCGTGCCTATGAGATATTGGTTGAGAATGACTATCCGGCCATGGGAACGCACGGTCGCAACAACAATGGCTTGCTGTACCAGTTAGGCGGACTATCCAAATCCAACCTGGGACGGTGTCGCTCGGCAAATACCCCGGCGACCATGGACGATGGTTTTCAGAACCGTATTCAGTTGATGCGGGATAAGGGAGCCTACCCGGCGGAAGGGTTTGGCTTTGATCTCAATGGCTTTGCCGGTGCACCGGGACCTCGGTTTGGTGAGAAGAGTGGGTGTTCCAACCAGACGGATGAGGGCATCACCTATCCTTTTACCTCTTATGCGGGGGACATCACTCTGGAGCAGCCGGTGATAGGAAATCGCACGCTGGACTTTAACACTGAGGGTATGGTCCACCTTGGTCTGGTACCAGAGGTTATCGAAGAGGTGCGCCGAGACGGCGTTACGGACGAGGAACTGGAGCCCCTGTTCAAATCGGCCGAAGGCTACCTGCGGATGTGGGCGAAATCAGAGGCCCGCAGTCTGGCGTTGGGCCTTTAAGCACACTCTCTCCAGGACTGTGCGGAGCCCGGGGGGCACTGACAAGTTAGCTTATTTCCGCGCGAAGAGTGGAAGACCAGAGCGAGCAAATAACGTAAATGGCGCTCAAAGCGGGCACTAAATTACTGGGTAAATAAAAGCAAGCCGAGAGTGGCTGGGAGGCGGTCTGACAGGTCAACTCTATAAATATGACCCGGATCACTTGCTCATGCTTAACGGTACTGACAACTTAACTGCACGTAATTGATAGAATCGGCGGATGAATATTTACAAGCGCCACCGGTTCCCACTCGATGTCATCAGCTAGGCCGTCTGGCTCTCCTTCAACCTCAGCCATCGCGACATCGAAGATCTTCTTGCCGAACGCGGGATCACTGTTAGCGGGTAATCAATCCGCCTCTGGTGTGTCAAATTTGGCGCTCTGTACGCCAGAAGATTGAAACGCAGGCATCGAGGCTACGGCGACACGTTCTTCATCGATGAAGCCTTCGTGAAGATTAATGGTAACCAGCACTGCTTGTGGAGAGCTGTGGGTCAGAATCTATTCAATCTTGGCAGGCATCTGGTATCTGCAGAACATTATTGGGTTCTCAGGATCAGTGCGTTCAATGGATGGAGTAGGGCAGTGGCTTGAAACGGGGGGCTAATTCTCCAGGCCTAAAGTAGCTAAGTTGCCAGTACCCCACTCTGAGCGATGCACAATTTAGTAATGTTGTGATTACAGATGAAAATCCCATCACCGCTCTGGTCACCATACCAGCGGGGACGCCGGAAGGGGCGCAGGACCTTTCTGTAGACCTTCCAGGTACCGGTCCTGGCCCAGTGGGGCTGGTGCGGTAGGCGTTTGTACCGACTGCGTTACGCTCGAACCTCTAGGTTGTTGATTGGTCTCCCCCAGCTCTTCAGCACAACTTCACCAAACCCCCTCCACCAACCAACCCCACAACCTATTTACTTCCTCGCGATTGCATCCCCATACCACTTTCTCTACAATCCCCCACCTTCAAATGGGGCAGGTCTCGCATGTCCCTTTCTGATCAAGGCTGGCGTAGCTCAGTAGGTAGAGCAGCTGATTTGTAATCAGCCGGTCGGGGGTTCGATTCCTCTCGCCAGCTCCATTCAAGCCGTGTGTCTCGCAGGTCACCTAGGTGACAGTTCATTTAGGCGATATGACATCTGGTGTGGTTGTACGTCAGGTGTTCCGCTGCCGGTAAATAGCTTCCTCAGGGTTGTCATTGTTAGTCAAGGTTCTCGGTAAGGTGCCCTTAGGCTCGGTCGAAGGGTTCTGATTGGGGGCTACTCAGACCGCGCTTGGTAAGTTCCAAAAGTTCGTCACGGGGGGGAATGCTGTGGATGAATGGCCGATATGGTGCCGTTGAAGCGAATCCACATCACCAAATGCCAACACGAGCTTACTGGTGCCCAGGTCATGGCCGCGCTTGCGGCTTAAAGTTGGGTTGAACAGGCTACCGGGCGCCCTTCACCCCGACCAGGACCGGACAAGAATTGGAAGACTGCGTAAGTTAATAATTTTATTGGAATATACTGTTGACAAGGGGCTGGCCCATCAGGACAATATGCCGCCTTTCGGAGGGGTTCCCGAGTGGCCAAAGGGATCAGACTGTAAATCTGACGCGCGAGCTTCGGTGGTTCGAATCCACCCCCCTCCACCATGCATGGCACTCTCTACACGCAAGTAGATCGTGGTGTGAGGTACAGAAACGGGGACTGGCGCGGCAGTGAGCTGAGCGGGCCCAAAGACAGATGTAGCTGGCTAGAGCGCTGCCATGGGGCTGGTGACCCGAAGCCATCGAGTGATGGTTTTGAGTAAATGTGTGGCGGGTATAGTTCATTGGTAGAACGTCAGCCTTCCAAGCTGAA
>TARA_R110002072_G_scaffold271344_1_pt1 | contig 20418 bp, 11 predicted proteins | sample TARA_R110002072 | Tara Oceans TARA_R110002072 (sample SAMEA4397118) | marine metagenome | biome: Polar Biome; feature: [SRF] surface water layer (ENVO:00010504); material: water (ENVO:00002006), including particulate matter (ENVO:01000060) such as... | depth 5 m | reverse complement strand
TCACAGAAGGTTTTTTATGTTAACTATCAATTAGTTAATCTTATTTTTAGGTCGAACTGAGGTTATTATATTATAGTTTCAAGTTTGAAAAGGAACTTTAAAGTTTAACCATTGATAGTTTTACTACAGGTTGTAGTAAAACTGAACAATTCAAAACTCTAGGTGGTAAAATGAAGAGTGATGCTAATGAAATTGCTATTGTGGGATTGTCTTTTGAATTTCCAAATACTAATTCTTTAGATAAATTATGGGAAGGTTTATTAAAGGGTAGTTGTTTTTATAATATTGATTGCAAAAAAAAAAATAACAACGAAGTATCTGCATTTGGAAGTGTAAAAAATATAGAAGGCTTTGATTATCGTTTTTTTGGGTACTCTTATAAAGAAGCCTGCTATATGGATCCTCAGCATAGATTATTATTACAACATAGCTTTAATGCTTTAGAAAATGCAGGGTATATGAATAAAAATAGTATCCCAGTAACTGGGGTTTTTGCCTCTGCTAGTATTAATCGTTATCTTAGCCATAATTTATCAGGCCAGGTAAATCCTGACTCTGAAGATGAAATTGTTTTAGGTAATACAAATGATTTTCTTGCAACACGCATAGCTTATAAATTAGGTTTAAAGGGCCCCGCATTAAATATTCAAAGTGGTTGTAGCTCTAGTTTGTCTTCGTTGCATTCAGCAAGAATTTCTTTATTAACTAATCAGTGTGAGATGGCCTTAGTTGGTGCAGTGTCCCTTTCAGCGCCGCATGACCATGGCTATAAATATAGTAAAGAAGGTATTAGATCAAAAAATGGAGAAATAAGAGCCTTTGACAAAGATGCATCAGGAACAGTTTTCACTAATGGTATTGCAGTTATTGTTTTAAAAAAATTAGTTGATGCCAAGGCTGCTAGTGATAATATATTAGGGATAATTTCTAGTAGTGCTTTAAATAATGATGGAGATAAAAAAGCAAGTTTTACCGCACCTTCGTCAATATCCCAAGCGCAAGTTATAGCCAAGGCTATGCGTATTGCAAAAATAGGCCCTGAAAATATGGTGTTGTTAGAAGCTCATGGTACAGGAACCAATATTGGTGATCCAATAGAATTTAATGCATTACAAAAAATTTTTTCTAAAAATGACATTGCATCTTCGAGGTGCGCATTACAAACTATAAAATCTAACGTTGGTCATTTAGATACAGTTAGTGGCTTAGCGGGAATTATAAAAGCTATTTTAGTTTTGAAAAATAAAAAAATACCACCACAAATAAATTTCAAAGAAGAAAATCCAAAGTTGGATCTAAAAAACAGTGGACTTTATATAAATGAAACCGAAATTAATTTAAAAAATAATGATTTATTAGATAAATATGCTGGTGTTAGTGCTTTTGGTATTGGAGGAACTAATGCTCATGTTATTTTACGTATGCCTAATAATAAAGCTGTTAATAATAATGAAGATAGCAATAAGAATAGGGGGTTAATATTATTATCTGCTAAATCTAATTATTCTTTTAATGAGCTCTGTAAAAAATATATTAAATATAGCGCTGAAAATGTGCAAAATAATGTTGCAAATATATCATATACCTCAATGATTGGCAGAATGGATATGCCAATACGTAAAGCTGTTTTTGCAAATTCTATGCAAAATTTAGCGGAGGAAGTAAAGAAAATTAAAATCCCAGAGGCTGTTGCGCAAAATAAAATTAAACCTGTAGTTTTTCTATTTCCAGGGCAGGGATCCCAATACTTAAATATGGGCAGGCAATTATATAAGGCATCAAATATTTTTAAAGAGTCATTGGATAGAAATTTAGATACTCTTGAAAAATTAGCAAATAAAGATTTCGTTAATATTTTATTTAACTCAGATGTTAGCAGCCAGAGCTTATATAAAACAGAAAACACACAGCCAATACTGCTGGCATTTGAAGTGTCTCTGGCAGAATATTTGCAAAAAATCAATATAAAACCTGCCGCATTGCTTGGCCATAGTTTGGGTGAATTTACGGCCTTAGTTGTAAGCAAAGTTTTGAGCTTTAAAGATGCTGCAAGATTGGTATTAAAACGTTCTGAATTAATGTCTAAAACACCTTTTGGAAAAATGCTATCGGTTATTTGTGAGAGAGAAGCTTTAAAGACAATAATTCCTGATAATCTAGATATAGCAGCATGGAATACATCTAATTTAGTTACTGTTTCAGGGGCTTGTGATGCTATTGATGATTTTGTAATAAAATGTAATAAGCTGGAAATTATAACGCAGCCATTGCCAACTAAGCATGCTTTCCATTCAAGATTATTAGATTCAATATTGGATGAATTTCGTTTAGAGTTACAAAAAGTAGAATTTAAAAAACCACTTATACCAATAGTATCTAATTTAGATGGAAAGCTTTTATCCTATGAGCGTTTATCTGATGTGAATTACTGGTTACAGCAAATGCGTTACCCGGTAGAATTTATTGCATGTGTGACATTTTTGAAAAACAATTACAATCCTATTTTTATGGAAGTTGGTCCAGGTGTTACTTTAAAAACATTAACGGATAGAATATTATTTAGTGACAAAAAGCGCCAGGTAATTAATACATTACCGCATCCTAAAGATAAAATAGATGCAATGCAAGTTATTCAGCAAAACATAGGGGTATTATGGGAAAATGGGCATAATATAGATTGGTCTAAAATATCAAGCCAGACGGGACTTTGTAAAAGAATTCCGATTCCAGTATATTCGTTCGAATTAAAAAAATGCTGGGTTAATTCTAATGAAAAACTAGTTAATCATAAGATTAGCAATAAACCAGGGGCATATCATTCGTTTTGGAAGCAAAAGAGTAAAACAGGAACTAAGATTAGCCTTGATGATTATAAAATTATTGTCACCAATGATCATAATTTAGACTTTAAAAGTTATGATAATTTTGAGTTAAAACAAGCATCTAATGAAGAAGAAATAAATGCTTTAATACTAGGCTTACAAAATGAATCAAAGCCAATTATTATTATAAATTTATGCTTGAATGAGATTAGCTCTTTTGAGAATGCTTTTTATTTATTAAAAATCACAAAAGCATGTGAGAAATTAGACAAAAGGCAAAAAGTTAAAAAGTTATTTATGATTACTAGTAAAGCAATTGCATTACAAAGTAATGTTGTCCCTGAAGCCGCGTCTTTACAAACTGCAGTAAAAGTGATTAATCAGGAAAAAGCTTTATTTAAATGTAGGCTTATAGATTTAAATTTATCTCTTAACTTAGAATTAAAGAAATATAATAATTGGCAGGACGAAATTCTAGATGAAATATGTTATGACAATATTGAACCTTTGGTTGCATTGCGTTGTGAAGAAAGATTTATTGAGGATTTTGAGTATTTACCACTTTTAGAAGATGAAGTTGAACCGCAAAGTATTAGCCAAGATGATTTTAATGGTAGTATTGTTATATTAGGAGGAAGCGGGCATGTTGGTATGCAATATGCTAAGGCAATATTGAGAAATACTACGCAAAAAATATTTCTAGTGCAACGATCTTTTGTAGATAAAAATAAGCTTTGTGCCGCTCATGAAATTAACGAAATACTAAGAGAGCGTTTACATATACTATCTGCAGATATTGCCGATCACCAGCAATTACTAAAAGCTTGTAATAAGGCCATATCTATAGGTGGTAAAATAAGCACTTTAATTCATGCTGCTGGAGTTGATGCTTCAATGCATTATAAATTACTAAATGATGTTGATACTGATTTTTATGAGAAATGCTTTTATGCTAAACGTAATGGGCTTATTAATATTGTAAAAATCACAAAAGAAATAAATGTATCTCATTGTCATATTATCTCGTCTATTTCTAGTACGCTTGGTGGGATAGGAATGTTTGTATATGGTTCTTTACATGCCTATATTGATAATTTTGTTTTAGATCAACAAAGAAAAAACAAACTAAAATGGACTTCTATTAATTGGGAAGCGTGGGAATTTGGAACTAATGATGATGAGCCTGAAGACTTTCAGCAGGGAGCATTTGGTGAGCATTTAGATGCTTTAGCTATTAAGCCAGAAGTAGGATGTAATATTATATCAAGTTTGTGGGGAAGGTTAGATAAGCCTGTTGTAATATCAAGCTCTAATCTTATAGAGCGCTATAATAATTGGGTTTTAGGGCAAGTTAATGTAAAAGACATGAACAATGTTTTGACTAAAGATGAGCGGCCTGAAATGCAAATTAAATATGAGTCACCAGTTAATGATATAGAAAAGAGCATATGTTCTATTTGGTCCAATATTTTAGCTATTGATAATATAGGAGCTAATGATAATTTTTTTGAATTAGGTGGGCATTCTTTAATGGCGTTGCAGATGGTAAGTATATTAAATAAAACATTTAATCAAAATCTATCAATAATTGATTTATTTCAATTTCCAACTATTAGAAAATTAACCGAAAAAATAATAAAAAAAGACTGTAAGGATAATATAAAACAAAAAACCAGGCAAAGAGCCCAGGCTAAAAGTAATGCTTTGCAAAAAGTTGTAATAAAAAGAAAACTATTAAAAAAAGAAATAAGCAAAACAAAAGAGAAGTAACAGAAGGTAAAGTATGGAATCGATGAACAAAATAGCTATTGTAGGATTTTCAGGAAGCTTCCCTGGTGCTCAAGACATGAATGAATTTTATGATTTAATATCAAAAAGCCGTATAGGTATCAAGGAGTCTGCGGCTGAAGAAGTTAATGATAATTTATCAAAAAATTTTATAAGTCAAAAAGGTTTTGTTAATATTGGAGGTGGTCCTAGTGGTTTTAAAAACTTTGATGCAAAATTTTTTGGCTATAGTCCCAAGGAAGCAAAATATCTAGATCCTCAAATTAGAAAAGCTTTAGAATATGCATGGGTTGCAATAGAGCATGCAGGTTATAGTCCAACAAATTTTGATATACCGGTTGGAGCTTATATAGCGTCTAGTCTTAATAGCTATTTTTTAGAAAACTTAACTCATATTTATCAAGCTGAAGCAGATGAAAATGAGCGTAGCCAAATGGTTTTTTTAAATGAAGCAGATTTTTTAGCGTCAAAATTAGCATATCATTTTAATTGGACAGGACCTGCATTTAATTTGAAATGTGGTTGCTCAAGTTCATTAGTCGCAATTCATGAAGCTTGTAAAGGGCTTATTAATTTTGATTGTGACGTCGCCCTATCAGGTGGTGTTGCTATAAAGCCAAGATACCAATATGGTTATCTTTATGAAAAAGATGGGATTTTATCTAAAGATGGCAAATGCTCCCCATTTTCAGATGACGCAAGTGGAACGGTATTTGCTAATGGCATAGGCTTTGTTGTTTTAAAAAGATTAGAAGATGCTATTTGTGAAAATGATACTATTTACGGCATTATAAGAGCAAGCGCTGTTAATAATGATGGCAATGATAAAGTGGGGTATATGGCGCCATCTGTATCAGGACAAGTTAATGCTATGGAAACAGCTTTGGCATATGCTGATATTGAGCCTCAAGATATTAGTTATATAGAAGCCCACGGAACTGGAACTGAAATAGGTGATCCTATTGAGTATAAAGCTTTGATGTCAGTATTTGGTGAGTGCAAAAAAGAATCTATTTCTTTAGGCGCGGTTAAAGGAAATGTTGGTCATCTTGATGCTGCATCTGGGGTCACAGGCTTAATTAAAGTGCTACTAGATTTGCAAAATGAAACCATTTCTCCAATAGCAAACTTTAATAAACCAAATACTAAAATAGATTATAGTAACTCACCATTTAAATTTAATAAAAAATTAACAAAATGGGATGGGAATACAAAAAAACGCATTGCAGCAATCAGCTCATTTGGAATTGGCGGCACCAATGCCCAAGTTATTTTAGAAGAGTCTACTTATAATTTAGACAAAAAAAATATTGGTAATATAGGCGCAGCAGAAAACCCAGAATATTTTATTCCTGTATCTGCAAAAACTAAAGAGTCTTTGATTTTAAATATTGATAAATTAAAAAATTATATAAATAACAATGAGACTAATATAAAAAACTTATCTTATACTTTGTTACTAGGTAGAAGTAACTTTCAATACAGAGTAGGATTTATAGTTAACGCTGATGTTTCTAGACAACAATTATTATATCAGCTAAATAATGTTTCTGGCATTGATAGCATTAATAGACTATCAAGTACAGAAGAAATAATTATAGACAATAATTTATTTAATAATCCTCATCAGTTAGAAAAGTTATGGTTATCTGGTGCAAATATAGGAAATATAAATCAAAAATTAGAGGGGTGCTCAAGAATTGCTGTACCGACTTATTGCTTTAAAGAAGATGAATATTGGATATACGCAAACGACAATGCTCAATCAAATATAGAAAAAAACTCAAAAATAGAAGACGTTTCTAAATGGTTCTATGTTCCTTATTGGCAAAGAGAGCAAATTGCAACGCATATTCCAAAATTAAACAATGAAAATATTTTGCTTTTAGCAGAAGATACAAGTTTTACTAAAAATTTAGTGCGTAGATTAGAAAAGCTTAATGCTAATGTAACAGTTATAGCTTCAAAAGATATTGATTTAGATAATAAAAAAAGCTTTATTGATTTATTAAATAAATTAGACAGTAAAAAGTTATATCCTAAAGTTGTTATGCATTTGTGGTGTCTTGCTAATGACAGTAATGTTAGCACTGATGTTATGCAAAAATTAGGACTGTTTAGTCTTGTCTCCTTATGCAAAGCTAGTATATTAGTTAAACAGGACGTCGATTTTCATTTGTCTATTATTGCAGATAAAATAACTAATGTTTCTGGAAATGAATTGGTTAATCCGGATAAATCAACTCTTTTAGGGATAGAGCAAGTTTTGCCAAAAGAGCATGATAAAGCCAATTGTCAGTTAATAGACATTGATTTGAATATTAAAGATAATTTAAATATTAATGCTATTTTGCATGAACTGGCCAACAAAAAAACTAGCGATGTGGCTATTCGTGGTATGAGGCGTTTTGTCAAAAGTTATGTTAGGCAGGAGCTTACAGAGGATGTATTAAATGAGTCTATGCTTGCCCCTAATAAAAATTATCTAATAATTGGAGGCTTAGGCAATTTTGGAATGGAGCTTAGTGAGTTTATAGGAGCAGTTAATAAAGGCAATATCTTTTTAACAAGCCGAATGAATTTTCCAAAGCAAGATAATTGGAATTTATGGATAAGTGAGAAAGGAAAAGAAAATTCTATCAGCAAAAAAATTATTGATCTTCAAAAAATTAAAGCTCAAGGTGTTAATATAGAAATTTTAAAAGTTGATGTCACAAAAGAGCAAGATTTGATACAGGCTAAAGATTATATTGAAAAAAATTATGGCTTAGTTTCTGGAGTTATTCATGCGGCAGGAATTGTTGAAAGTGGTATGATTCAGCATAAAACAGAAAACTCTTTAAATAGTGTTTTTGCGGCAAAAATTCAAGGTACAAAAAATGTATGTGAAGTCTTTTTAAAAATTAATCCAGACTTTATTCTTTTATGTTCTAGTATGAATTCTATTATCGGTGGTTTAGGGCAGCTTGATAATACAGCAGCTAATGCATTTGTTGATTCCTATGCAGAGTACTGCCTTAATAATGGACACAGTAATGTTTTAGCTATAAATTGGGGGGCAGTCAATGAAGCAAGAGCTAGAAACTATACAGCATTACCACAATTTTCAGAGCTTAGCCGTGAGCATATAAAGAACAAAATGACTAAAGATGAAATTTTTGATGTATATCGTCGGATGTTTTCAAGTAAAATAGCACCAAGAATAGTGATCTCGACTATTGATTTTAATAAAGTTATAGAAAATTGGAGTAAAGTTGGCTCTTTGGTAGAACTTTTAAAACAAGTTAACCAAAATAAAAAAGGCCGAACAGAAATTGTAAGTATAGATTATAAAAAGCCACAAACTCTAATGGAAATTTATATTGCGGAATTATGGCAAGATTTATTAGGAATAGATCAAATTGGTATTAAAGATGATTTTTTTGAATTAGGTGGTAATTCTTTAATTGCCATCCAATTTATTGGCAAGCTTACTAATAAATATCCAATTAAAATTCATGCTATGTCAATCTACGAATATCCGTCATTAGAGGAATTTGCCGCATATGCAGAACAACTATATATAGAGTCAGAGCAAAAGCTACAATTAATGGATGTAGTATGATTAGTACGGCCTTAGAAAAGTTTCTATCAGTTGCAAGAAATGAGCCCGAAAAAGTAGCTATTTATTATAAAGATAATAAGACTACTTACGGACAATTGCTCGCTTTAGTTAAATATTATGCGGCTTATTTTGATACATTTAAAGAGGCTGGTCCTATAGCTATTCATTTAGATAGAAGCCCTAAAATGGTGGCGGCTTTATTGAGTTGTTGGTATGCTAACCGAGCATTTGTAGCTTTAGATCCTAAACATCCAATAATGCGAAAAAAATATATATTGGGGCAAGATAATGCGAGTGAGAATAATAAGATAGAAGATTTTCAATTAATAAAATCTAATATAGATAAAAATACAGCCTATATATTATATACCTCTGGTTCAACTGGAAAACCTAAAGGTGTTGAAATAACACATAGCAATGTTGCTGGATTAATTAATTGGGCAAATAGTTATTATACTAAAAATCAATTATCGTGCATTCTTGCATCAACTACAATAACTTTTGATTTATCTGTTTTTGAGATTTTTGTTCCTCTTAGTTTAGGTTTTAGTATTTATTTGGTTGATAATATTTTAGATTTGCTAGATACAACTTATGATTATTCTAAAATAACCTTAATAAATACAGTGCCTACAGTAATTAGAGAAATTTTAAGAGCTAATGTTATACCAAAAAATGTTAATACAGTTAATTTAGCAGGGGAAGTTTTAATTTGGAATTTAGTGGAGAGTCTATATAAAATTCCAAATATAAAACGGGTATATAATCTTTGGGGTCCATCTGAAGATACAACGTATTCAACAAGTTATGAGTGCCCACAAAACCAAAGGGGTCAAAGTAGAGCATTACAAAATACACCCAAGGTACCTATTGGTAAGGCAATTAAAGGAACCAAAGTTCACATTATCAATAAAGAAATTTGCTTGTCAGGAATAGGATTAGCAAAAGGTTATTTCAATAATAAAGAGCTCACAGCACAAAAATTTATTACTATTGATGATATAAGATTATATCGAACAGGTGATATAGGTTTTGAGGATCAAGATGGTAACATTCATTTTAAAGGAAGACTTGATTTTCAAGTTAAAGTGAAAGGCTTTAGAATAGAATTAGAAGAAATAGAGTGCCACTTGCTTAACATTAAAGATATAGTCACCGCAGCGGCAACGACTATTGAAGATAATAATCAGACTAAATTAGTTATTGGAGTGCAATTAGAGAATTTAATATCTAATAAAAACCATATTGAATATTTTAAAAAAAAACTAACTGAATTTGTACCATCATATATGATTCCAAGTTATTGGTGGTTAACAGATAAAGCGTTACCAAAAACGCCAAATGGTAAGTTATGCCGTAAGGCTATAAATAAAATTATATTAAGCAAATATTTAGCTGAAAAAAACATTAATAAAAATAATATTAATATAAGCCGGACTGACGAGATAAGTTTTTATGATTTGGTTTCTAATATATTGGGGACAAAAACTTTAAATAATTTAAATTTCACTGCTCAAGGTGGTGATTCATTGGCTGCTGTTCGCCTATTAATTGAGACAAATAACCTTTGGCAAAATAATTTAACTTTAAAAAATATTTTAGATAATGATAAGACGTTATTTGATTTGAATAATTTAATAGTAAAAGGCAAAAATAAGAATGCAAGTAAAAATAAAGATGTGATTGAAAGTAATTGTCAAAATTTAGCTAATGTGATTTCAGCACCTGAAGCTAGAATGTGGAAAGTATACACAAATGCCAAATATGCACAAAGCTATAATATTTCTGTTACATATAATCTAGAAGGTGATTTGAATGTAGAAAAGCTTATAAAATCTTGTAAAGATATTATATTAAATAACAATAGTTTTAAATATAATTATATTATTACAGATGGCCATTTAAAAAAGCAATTAATACAAAATAAAAAAGCTAGAGGTTTATTTAAAGTTATATCAACAACTCCGAGTGATTTTTTTGACAAAAGATTTTGTTTGGAAAAAGATTTTTTAGCAAGGGCTGTAATTACAAAAAAAACAGATAGTAAATATATATTATCTTTTTGTTTTCCACATATAGTTATAGACGGGTTTGGGATAAAGGCTTTAACAAGTCAGATAAGTCATGCTTATAATGCAGATATTATTAATATAAAACAGCCTTCAGTATTACAAGAAGGAAATTTAACTAAAGCATGTAATTTTTGGTTAAATGAATTTAAAAATTGTAATACTGAGATTAAATGGCCTGAAAATAATATAGCAAGTAAGGCTAATTATACTAAATTACTTTATTTGAAAAATGATAAAGTCAAGCATTTAGAGGAGGTGGCACAAAAAACTAACTCAAGTTTACCTGTTTTATTGTTAACTGCTTTTGAAATAACATTGTATTTATTAGGTTTTGGAAAAGATTTTAATATAGGTTGTCCCGTGGCAAATAGAGCGCATAAAGAACAACAAAATGTTGTTTCAAATTTAGTTAATACTTTGCCATTTCGGTGCGTACTTAAAGACAACATTACAGTTGAAGAATTATTAAAGGCAAATCATAATAAATTACTTGATATGTTAGCGTATCAAGATGTTTCTATTGATAAAATAATTTTGGGAATTTCAGATAAAATTGATTTACCAGATTCTTTATTTGATATTTTATTTAGTTATATGGACTTTGAAGATAACTTGAAATTAGGTAATGTTTCATCCAAAAGAATCTTTGTTACTCAAAAACATTCTAAAGCATCTTTAGTGATTTCAGCAATAGTCAATAAAGATAAAAGTATTGATTTTGTTTTTGAATGTTTGGGCGAAAAATTAAAGGAAGATTTTCTTGAGGCTATATCTGATGTATTTAATCAAATATTATCAAATATTAATAAATATATTAAAAGCGATATAAAAAAAATAAATCGATGTCCTACAGAACATCAGGCTATTATTGAATCTAATATTAAAAATATTAAAAATAATATAGCTGACAACACAATGCATTTAGTTGATTGGTTTATTAATACTGTAAATGTTAATAACTCTAAGATTGCAATTGTTGATGGAGAAAATAAAATAACTTATAAGCAATTATTTTTAGAAGCACAAAAAATTGCTTTGGGTATTTTAGAAAAAGGAGCTGTTCATGGACAAGCAATTGGATTGTCTATGCCTAGGTCGTGGAAAATAGTATCTAGTATTTTAGGTATATTGCTATCTGGATGCCACTATGTTCCATTAGATCCTAGGAATCCAGTTAAAAGAAACCAATATATTATAGAAAACAGTAATATTAGAATTACTATAGATGACGATAATTATGATAACTTTGTAAAGTCAGGAGAAACGTGTAATTGTTCCAATAAAAAAAATCATTTAAAAAAACGTTCTTATGATTCAAATGATTTAGCTTATGTTATATATACCTCAGGAACAACTGGTGTTCCAAAAGGGGTCGCCGTAACTCATAAAAATATTTCCAGACTATTTTCGTCTTGCCAGAAATGGGGCTGTTTTTCTAATGTAGATATATGGACATTATTTCATTCTTATGCTTTTGATTTTTCGGTGTGGGAAATATTTGGCTCCATATTATATGGAGGAAAGTTAATAATAGTTCCTAATGAAGCAACCATGAATCCAAATAAACTTGCAGAAATATTGATTAATAATAAAGTTACTATTTTAAACCAAACTCCAACAGCATTTAAAAATTTATTAACAGCTGATATAAATTTATCTCATAAGCCTCGAATGATTATTTTTGGTGGAGAGGCCTTATATCCTCATGAAATAAAGGCATGGTGGAATAAATATGGTTTGACAGAGACTATGTTTATTAATATGTATGGTATTACTGAGGTTACAGTACATGCGACTAAAAAAATCATAACGCCAGATATTAATAATTCTAATATAGGAAAACCTTTGCTAGATATGGGTATTATTATAGTAGATAAGGATAATAACATATGCCCAGTTGGAGTTCCTGGTGAAATTTTAGTTTGTGGCGAAGGTCTTTGTAAACATTATATTAATGATCCAGAAATAAATAAAAAAAAGTTTATAACTAAGAAGTTTTTTGATTTATCTGAAACTAGATTTTATAAAAGTGGGGATTTAGCAAAATTAAATAGAACTGGTGACATTGAATATTTGGGAAGAATTGATAAGCAAATTAAAATTAATGGGCATAGAGTAGAAACAACTGAAATAGTTACAGCTCTTAAAAATTATAAAGACAAGCAAGGGCATAAAATAATAAAAAATGTTTATATAAGAGTTATAACAACTGAATCAAATATACAAATATTAGTAGCTTATTATTTGGGAAGTACAAATGTTGATATTAAAGCTATTAAAACTTTTTTAAAAGAAACGTTACCTATATATGCTATCCCAGAGTTATATAAATATATGAATAATTTTCCAATGACTGTAAATGGAAAAATAGATAATACCAAACTTCCTGATGTTTTTTATAATAATGACATGGCAAGTATTCATAAGCTTGATTGTTTTGTCAAAACAGCATGGTCTGAAATATTAAATATAGTAGAAGTTAAAGAGAATATTCCCTTTTTTGAACATGGTGGTAATTCTATAAAAGCTGTTTTGTTAACAAATAAAATAAATAAATCATATAAAAATATAAATAATTCCAAGGTAGGATCTAAAAAATTAATGTCGATTGTTGATGTTTTTCGTTACCCTACGTTACAAGAGCAAATAAGCATAATAAACAAAAGATTAGATGATAATAAAAATAGAGGTTAATGATAGTTAAAATGGCAAAAAAATGGCTAGACATAGCGGTAATTGGCACTCATGTTAGAGTACCTGGTGCTTGTAATAATAAAGAATTTTTTAATAATTTGAAAACAGGCAATGTTTCAGTTGATTCATTTAGCCATAGCTCTTTAGTAAATCCAGATAATTGGATGGGAGTAAAAGGATTGCTTGATGATTATGATTGTTTTGATGCAAAATTTTTTAATATTTCTGATAATGATGCATCCGTTATGGATCCGCAGCACAGAGTATTATTAGAGGCGGTATGGAATGCGTTAGAAGTATCAGGGATAAATCCTAATCAAGTACATGAAATAGTGAGTATTTTCGCATCATGCTCGGCTAATTATAAACATTGGAATGCTTTGCTAAATAACAATGTTAATAATGATTTCAATCAGAGTATTGCCGAATATAGTCAATTATTAGGAAATGATAAAGATTTCTTAGCAACTAAAATAGCACATAAATTAAATTTTCGCGGGCCTGCTATGACTATACAATCTGGATGTTCAAGTTCGCTTGTGGCAACTCATATGGCATGTAGAGCGTTGCAAAATTATGAAAGTGATTTATCTATTGCCGCAGGTGTTTCTATTATATTGCCAATGCAAAATGGCTATCAAGTTATTGATGGAATGATTTATTCACCTACTGGTGTTTGTAAGCCATATTCAGAAGATGCTGATGGGACGATTGATGGGGCTGGCGTTGGAGTATTAGTATTGAAAAGATTAGAAGATGCTGTTAATGCAAAAGACAATATTTGGGGAGTAATAAAAGGTAGCGCTATTAATAATGATGGTAATAGTAAAGTAAATTTTACTGCCCCTAGTGTTGATCAGCAAATGGCAGTTATGGAAAAAGCTTTAGAAGTATCAGGTATAAAGTCATCTGATGTTAGTTATATAGAAGGACATGGTACTGGAACAGTGATTGGTGATGCAATTGAGCTTACAGCGTTAGATGAGGTTTATGGTGTTTCTGGAAATAATAATTGTTATATTGGCTCTGTAAAAGCCAACATAGGTCACCTAGATGTAGCAAGTGGGATTATTGGTTTAGCAAAAGTTGTACTTAGTTTAAAAAATAATATGATATTTGCTCAGCCAAATTTACATCCAGTTAATACTTATATAGATAGTGACACTAGTAAAATAAGGTTCAGTGATAAAAGTATTTTATGGGGCAATGAAATTAAAACAGCTGCTATTAGCTCCTTGGGCATTGGTGGAACTAATGTTCATATGATATTACAAAATCATTCAAGTATGACAGATGATATAATCTTGCCAAAAACTAGTTTTAAAAAAACGCGATATATCTCACCTGCAGAAATTTCAAAGTTAGATAATATAGATAATGATTCTGTTAATGATGATGATAATGATAATATAAATCAGTCTTATGGAAACTTAGAGTTAGAAGGACATATAATATCTATTTGGAATAAAACTTTAGGTACAGATAATATTAATATAACAACGGATAATTTTTTTGCCCTAGGAGGTGATTCATTATCATCCATAGGATTAGTTCAGGAAATTAACCAAAAATTGAATATGAATTTATCACCCATTATTATGTTTGATTGTCCTACTTTGGATTCTCTTTGTGATTATATAATCTCTGAGCATCAAAAAAACACGGAGATTAGTTATGCTGAGCTATAGTAAATCCAATAAATCATCTAATGATGCAGAGCAAAGTTTAATTTTTTTTCCTTTTGCAGGAGGCTGCGGAGAGTATTATATTCCATGGTTTAAATATTTTGATGATAAAATAGATTGTTATTATGCAATGTTAAATGGACGCGGTAGGTATTTTGATATACCAGCAGTTAATAACTTATCGGAGTTATTGAACAAGTTAATTCCAGGAATATTAAAAATAGCAGAAAAAAAACCTGTTAATTTGTTTGGTCATAGCATGGGCGGTCTTATAGCTTTTGAATTAGCAAGAAAATTATTTTTTGAATATAAAATAACAATAAATAATTTATTTGTTTCTGGATTTAGAGCTCCAAGCCTACCTTATCTTAAAAATTTTTTACATAAAATGAATAAAGAAGAATTATTTGTTCATTTAAAAGATATGGGTGGAATAGATCTTTCAGGAAATATAGATTTAGAAATACTGAAACCCTTTTTACCGACGTTGTACAGTGATTTTAAATTATGTGAGTTATACAATTATGAAAACAATGATCCTTTGCCATGCGATATAACTGTCTTGTGGGGAAAGGATGATCTTTTAGTGCAACAAGAAAAAATAAAACTATGGGAAAAAGAAAGTTTAAGAAGAATAGATTTTAATTCTTTTTCAGGAGATCATTTTTATATGAATAGTAATATATCTGAAATTGCTAAAGTTATAATAGGAAAACTAAATTAAAAAGTTAAAGAGAAACTAAATGAAATCAGGCAAAATAAATATTCAAGATAAAACTGCGGTTATTTGTAGTATGGAAAATAATATGCTTCATAAATTAAAATATATTCCATCAAAAATTAATTCTATGGATGTTACTGAAATAGGTAGTACTTTAGTAGTTGATTCAAATTTACCATCGGATACCTTCAATACAGCATTTGGTGGTTTAATTAATAATCAAGTAACATTAGATGTTATGCAATATTACAAAAATAATAAGCAGCCTATGGCTTGGTGGATTGGACCTAGTTCGCAAGTAGATACAACTAACAATCATTTAGAAACAGCAGGGTTTATTCATGATGAATTTGATGTCGGCATGGTATGCGATATAACTTTAGTTGAGAATCAATATAAAAAAGCTGATAATTTAGAAATCAAAAAATGTGTGATGGCACAAGACTTTAAAGATTTTGGTGAAGTATTGGCATCTATTTTTGATCCGGTTGATGAACAAGTTAAAATTTTTTATCAAAAAATAAGTTTAATTCCTGCTCATAAGAGAAAAGGTCTAGTGCTTTTTGTAGGTTATGAAGATAATAAACCGGTTGCAACTTCAGGATTGTTTCTAACAGATGTCGCAGGTATTTATGATATTTCAACTAAACCTAAAATGCAAGGCAAAGGTTATGGTTCAGCTATGTTTTATACAGCTTTAATAGAAGCTAAAAACCAGGGTTTTAACGTTGGTGTTTTACAAGCATCTCCAGATGGCTTAAATATTTATAAAAGATTTGGATATAAAGAAATCTGTGAGTTTAATGTTTGGAGCAACCAACAATCTTTGTAATCAATTAGAAAAAACAGAAAATAGAAAATGAATTATAAAAAAATCTTACAAAAAATTTATTTTAGTGTTTTATTAATTGGAGCAGCAACCATTTATGCTGATCCTGTAGAAGATACATTAAAAGAACTTTCTAATGCTTATGGGGTGAGTGGTTTTGAAAAACCCGTGCGAGATATTTTAGTTAAACATTGGGATACGCAAAATATAGATTATAAAATTGATGGTATGGGTAATCTAGTTGGAAAATTTAAAGATTATTCTAAAAAAAAACCAACTATATTATTAATGGCTCATATGGATGAGGTAGGATTTATAACCAATAAAATTACTGAAGATGGATTTGTAAAAATCAATCCTTTAGGAGGATGGTTAGATCATGTACTTTGGAGTCAAAAATGGACAATAAAAATAGGCGATAAATACATCCCTGCTATAAGTGGGATGGATGCACCACATGTTTTAAGTGATTTCACAAAAACTCCAGTTGCCAATAAAGGTATGCTATTTTTAGACACTGGTTTTGATAAAAAAACATTAATTAGTATGGGACTAAGACCTGGTTTGGCAGTTACACCTGCAGCAAAGTTTGAAATTTTAGTAAAAAATAAACGTTATGCAGGAAAAGCCTTTGATGATAGAGCAGGTCTTTCTGTAATGATAGATATAATGAAAAAGATAAATGAAGATAAAAGTATAGGTGATAAAGCAAATATAGTTTTTGCCGCAACAGTACAAGAAGAACTTGGTATGAAAGGTTCTAAAGCTATATATGAATCATTAAAGCCAGATTTAGTAATTAATATAGAAGCTGGAATAGCGCGTGATTATCCAGCACAGTTTACTGTTGAACATGAGCCAAAATTAGGAAAAGGTCCCGCTATATTTATTTATGATGGAAGCATGATGCCAAATCAAAATTTAGTGGAAAGTTTGGGTGAAATAGCAAAGGAAAATAAAATTCCGGTTCAATGGGAGCTTGAGAATTATTATGGACAAGATGCTTCATGTTTGCAATCATCAGGGGAGGGCATGCCAGCTGTTAATATAGGTGTTCCTGTACGGTACGCCCATAGCCATATCGGGATTATAGATAGGGATGATTATAATAATACAGTAAAATTAATCATAAGCTCTATAAAGAAGCTTGATAAAGATTCAATAAAAAGGCTCATATAAATGAAAAAAGATATTAATTATAAATCTATAATATTTGCATTAATTCCACTAGTTTTAATGGGCCCTTTGGCTATGGATATGTACCTGCCTGCTTTATCAAGTATAAAAACCAGCATGAATACTACTGGAGATTTAGTACAATGGACTTTAAGCATTTTTGTATTTGGCTTTGGATTTTGCCAGTTAATAGTTGGTGCCGTAGTTGGTTATTTAGGGCGTAATAAAACGCTATTTATCGCTTTGTTGTTATATTTAACTGCAACACTTAGTTGTGCCATGACAGATAATATTTATGTTTTAATTTTATTTAGATTTATACAGGCATTAGGGGCTTGTGGTTGTATGGTTCTATCTATGGCTATAGTTCGAGAGTTAGTAAACACTGAAAAAGATAGCACTAAAGCATATACTTTTTTATCTGGCTGTACAGCACTTGCGCCGATATTAGCTCCGATATTTGGTGCTCTAATTCTAGAATTACTCTTATCTTGGCGATTTATATTTTATTTTTTAGGAATGTTTTCGCTTTTAGGGTTGTTATTATTCGGATTAAAGATTAGTAAACTAGAAAAAGCCTTAAAAAGTGACCATAGTATAGCTCCACTAAAATACTCTCTTGTAATAAATAATTTGGATTTTTGGAGTTACGCTGTGTTGGGAGCTGCAGGAATGACTTGTTTATTCACTTTTTTTTCGTTATCACCTTTTATTTTAGTTGAAAGATATAATTTAATTCCAAAAGAATTTTCCATTGCTTTTGGTTTGTGTGCTTTTATTTTTTTAATTGGTAGTATTTTGGGGCCTAAAATAGTTGAAAAATTGAAACTAGACTCAACTCTTGCTTTAAGTTTTTTAACCATAGCTACAACAGGACTATTAATGGCTTTTATGCCCTTAAATTATCAAACCTTACGATTATTTATTATATTAATGATGATAGTTAATTTTTGGTTAGGGATATCTTTTGGCTTATGTATGGCAGGTGCAATGAAACATTTTAAATATAATGCCGATAAGGCAGCTTCAGTGTATGGATTTCAACAGTTTATTATAGCCTTTAGTATAGGAACATTAGTAGTTTTATCTGGTTTTAAAACTCAAGCCGCATTAGGAATAACTATTTTTTGCGTAAGCTTTACAGCTTTAACATTAAATTTTTTAATTAAAAACATTAAATCTAACAGAGGATTATCTTATGCAGTATCAAACTAATAAATTATCTAAATCTTTTGGGGTTGAAGTTATAGGTGTTAAGTTGCATTCTAATATGGAGCAAAAAGTAATAAATGAAATAGAGGAGTTAATTTTAAAAAATAAAGTAGTTGTTTTTAGAGGGCAAGATTTTACTCCTGAAGAACAAATCGCATTTTGCAAACAATTTGGGGAAACAGCATTACATCCTTTAAAACAAAATACTTGTCCGTATAATGATATGACTTACATCTCTAATATATCAGAAAAAGGAGTTAATCTAGGTTATCCTGGTCCTAGTTTTCCCATTTGGCATTCTGATTTATGCTATGAGCCAAACCCACCAAAATTTTCTTTTTTATATGCAGAAAAAGTTCCAGATAAAGGCGGTAATACTATATTTGCTAATAGTACCTTAGCATATGAGGAACTTGATGCAGATTTAAAAGAAAAGCTAAAAGATAAATTAGCTGTTTTTGGTTTTTCTGAAAAATTAATGCAAAGATGTAAAGATAAAAATTATGACTTAGTTATTGCAAAAGAGGATCAGCGGCCTGATTTTTTACATCCTGTGTTTAGAACTCATCCTTCTACAAAAAAGAAATCTATTTTTGTAAATTGGACGCACACTGATTCTATAAAAGGTTTTTCAGATAAAGAAAGCTCCAAATATTTAGATGAGTTATTTAAACATAGCACAAAAGATAGATATACCTATTCGCATAATTATGATAAAAATGATTTAATTATATGGGATAATTCGGCAACATTACACACAGGAGATGGAAGCATTGAGATAGATAAGCCAAGAGTAATGCGCAGAGTAGTAATTAGATACTAATGCCTGTACATCATCTTAACTTAAATAAAGATTATACAGCACAATATAAAAAACTAGGATTTGATTTTCCAGGGAAGGTAAAAAACTCTGTATATAAAAGACAAAATCAATTTGCTGCTGGTAGACTTTGTGCTATAAGTATAATAGAAAAAATATTAGGGAAATATATTAATATTGGTCAAGATAGTTTTGGTCGACCAGTTTGGCCTAAGGGATTTATTGGATCTATTACACACACTGATGATATAGCAATAGCTATAGTTGAAAATAAAAATAATTTTTTAAGTATTGGCATAGATGCAGAGAGAATATCAGGTTCTAAGGAAATTATTTCTAGTTTAGAAGATTTGGTTTTAGTAGAAGGAGAGAGAGAGTTATTATTAAAAGCAAAGCGAAGCGATTATGAATTTATTTTATTTCTAATTTTTTCATTTAAAGAATCTTTATATAAATGCTTAAACCCTTTAGTTAATAAAATGTTCGACTTTTCTTTTGTGGAGATTATAAAAATAGATCTGCATAATAATGTAGTGATAATAAAATTATTAAAAAATCTAAATAAAAATTTTTTAATAAACAGCTTATTTGAAGGAAGCTTTGAATATAATATTAAAATAAATAGTGTCCTGACTAAAGTAGCTGTTCGGTGTACTGATCTTATACTCTAAATAACTCCATCTCGGTGTTTGTTTTATCGAGAGCGCTCAATTAACACCATCTATAAAAGCAAACTAATTTATTAAATAATATAATCTTTAAATATCTAAAAGGATAAAGATTATATGATGTATTACCATATTTCAAAATCAGAGAAAATAAAACTAGTTGAAGATTACAAAAACAGTGGCCTTCAAGTTAAATATTTTTGTAAAAAAAACAAAATATCTTCTAGTGCGTTTTACAGATGGCGTGCAAAATATGCTCCTGAATTGATAAGTAAATAATCCGTCAAATTTAAGCCTGTAAAAATAATAAACTCAGAGAGAACGCTC
>TARA_R110002072_G_scaffold265921_2_pt1 | contig 20420 bp, 15 predicted proteins | sample TARA_R110002072 | Tara Oceans TARA_R110002072 (sample SAMEA4397118) | marine metagenome | biome: Polar Biome; feature: [SRF] surface water layer (ENVO:00010504); material: water (ENVO:00002006), including particulate matter (ENVO:01000060) such as... | depth 5 m | reverse complement strand
TAAATCTGCATCAAAAGGATCTCCAGACCAAGAAATTCTACTTCCAGGCACTAAATTAAACTTTCTATTCACTAAATTATAAAGGTTTAGCTCATAATGCCCATCTGCAACTTCATAACCTCCTGTTAATGTTATTCTGCCATTTGGCAACATTGTAAAAATAAAATCTCCTGTTCCAGAAATTTTAAAATTATCGCCAGTTTCTTCATTTATTACAACAGTTATAGCTGCTTTTTTATCAATCTTTAATGTTGTTTTAATATCAAAACCACTAATAATAGCCGTTTTTTCTTCTGTTTGTGTTAAAATTGCATCTGGATTTTCTCGGTTTACAAAAGCAACAACCTCATCTCTACTCTCTATATTTGCATAGGTTGCAGGTAAAACGTACGTTAAATTTGTATCTGCACCAACAGTAACATCTGCACTTAATTTTGGTATTTGTAAATCTCCAGTAAGTTTTGCTTTTGCATTAAAAGTTGCTAAACCAAAAAGTGAAGCATTATCTTCTTTTTTAGCGTTTAAAACTCTAAAATTAGTTGCTTTTAAATCTAAATTAAAAGTTGGGTTTATAAAACTTTCTGTGCCTATTGAGCCAGATAATTTTAAAGCATTTTTATTAGCATCTAAAACTGTAAAGTTGTTTAAAGAAAGTCCTTTATTATCAACACTTAGCTTTTCGTTTTGTAAGGTGAATTTTGTATTTAATTTTGTGATGTTAAAAACGGCATCTTTAAAATTTAATTCGCCATTATATTTGGGATTGGATGTTGTTCCTGTTACTTTAAAATCACCAGAAAAACTACCACTTGTTTCTTTGATTTCGCCTAAAGAAAGTGAATTTAACGCTTTCATCTTAAATTCATTAATCGCTAAATTTAAATTAAGATTTGCATCATTATTTGTTACAGAATAATCTCCAGTTAAATTTAAATCGATATCACCTTCACCTAATTTTGCACTAAAATCATAATTATTATTTCCTAAAGATTTAGCATCCATGGTTAATTTACCTAAATCTGTATTTAAAACTTTAAATTTACTTACGTTTAAATTTGCTATAATTCCAGTATCGTAAAACGGATCTTCCAATACAAAATCTCCATTTAAAATTCCTGTTGCTAAATTTTCATCAGGATTCAAATAATTAAAAACCTCGCTAATTTTAAAATTATTATAATCTATTGCAATATGATTTTTGGCAACATTTGGTAATTTGTCTGTAATTTCTATAGATTGATTTTCTCTATCAATTTTAAAGTTTGTAAATAATAATTTATCACCTTCAGTAAAAACAATTTCATTATCTGTTGGAATATTCCATTTGTTTCTATTTAAAATTAAACTATCTGGATTTACAGTAAAACTTAAACGATCTCTATTCCCTGTAATTTTGGTATTTACGTTCATTAAAGTTTTACCTTTATGATAACCTGCAAAATTTAATGACAATTCGTTATTGGTTTGGTTTCCTGTAATGATGGTTCTTGGAATATTTAATGGGGTTGCAAGAATTTCTTTAAAGCCAAACTTAAAGTTGAAATTATCCTTATCTGTATGCATCGTAAAAGCTAAACTATCCAATTTATTACCACTATAATTTATATGTGGAGCTGTAATTTTTGCATCTAATTTTCTTTTAGCTTCGTTAAAATCTACAGAAATATTAATGGTATCTATATCTTTTACATTCACTAAAAAAACATCACTCAGCAAAGATGTTTGTGCAATTTTAGTTTTTAATTTTAAGTCTACAGGTTTTTTTACAGTATCTGATACAACAACATCTCTATAAAAATAACTTGAAATATGTTGTTGTATAGATTTACTAAAAGTAGCAGGATCTGTGTTAGATTGCAAGTCTAAATCTATTAATTTATTTTTTATGGTAATCGATGTTGTGTCTTTATCTACAAAGCCATTTGCAATTATAGAACCTAACAAATACGTTCTATTATCGTAAACAACTGCACCATTTGTAACATCTGCATCTACTTTATAGCTGTTTAAATTTCCATTAAATTCTAAAGAAATATCCATACCCGTTTTTACATTACGTTTCATAATGCCTAAACCTTGCAAATCTGCACCAATTAGATTAATAGTTGCAGTTGCTTTTGTATTTACAGTATCTAAATTTACCAAAGCATCTAAAGTGATATTTAAATTATCGTCTTTATAGTTTGATGTTAATTTTCCATTACCATCTTTAAATTTTCCATGTAAGTTTAAATCTTTAATCGCATAATTTTTAAATTTGAAATCAGAAACTGTTGCATCTAAATCGGCATCTAAATCATTTATGGTTTTTCCACTTCCTTTGGTATGTACGCTGATAGAAATTTCTCCTAATTGATCGTTTTTTAAAAGTTCGTTTAGTTGATAATTTTCTATATTAATATCAGCATTAAAAGCAATTGTATTTGTATTTCTAAAATTACCATTTAAAGCAATCGTTCCTTGAGATGATTTTAAGTTTAAGTTGGTAGCAACATCCTTTAAACCTCCATTAATTGTACCTGTTAAATAGATTTTTTCTGGAATTTGAATGCCTAAATCTTCTTCGTTAATAAATGTTAACACATCTTTTTTAATAGTCTCTGCTTTAAAATCTGGAATATTTAAGGAAAGTTTATCAGGATTTGTAAGATTTTCAACAATTCCATTTAAATAAATTTGAGTGGTATTTCCCCACAAAACTTTACTGTTAAAAATTTCTATGCTAGAAAATGTACCATCTGCATATAAATTTCCTGTAAATGGTTTTTTGCTTAAATCGTTAATAATTTTATTGTTTCTTAAAGAGGGTTCAATCTTAAATAATTCCTTTAAAAATATATTAAATGAAGATAAAGAGACTTTTAATTTTGCTGTTTCTGGTGATGCCATAAACTGCGAAAAAGAACTATAACTTACACTCGCGTTTGCTTTTAGTTTATTTTTATTCAGTTCAACATCTAAATTCGTAACATCTAAATTTTTATCTGTTAATTGAACATTCAGATTTAATTTTTCTAAATTGAAGCCAGAAGTTTCATTGAAATTAAAAGTATCAATTAGCAACCCTGCATTGTTATCCTTATAAAAAATAGTGGACGCTTTTAAATTTACATCTTGCAAAGAAATTGCATTTGCATCAAAAGCATTTTTATTAATTTTAGTGTTGTTTACAATATAATTAATTGAATTATTTTCAATTTCAATTTCATTAACATCCAAAGTAATTGCTGGCCAAACAAATTCTGAATTGGTAGTTTCTAAATTTGAATTACTCGTAGACTGCATTTCTACAAGCGTTTGTGAATCTCTAAGTACAAATTTATCAATCTTAAAAATTGATGCCTGTAAATTTAAGTTAGGATTTTCTATCTCAGCATCAACAAGGTTTAAATCTGCTAACAAATTACTTTCTTCTGCTTTGTAATAAACTTTCGTGTTTTTTATAGTAATATTTTCTGCGGATAATTTTGGTAATGGAGCTGCTTCAGCAGAAGTTATTAAAACTGGTTTTTGAATATATTTGATGTTTGAGTTTAATAAATTCAAATCATTAATGCTAAAAACCATCTTTTCAACATCTACAGTTTCCATGTTAGTTTCTAGTTCGCCAATTTTAAATCGACTTTCAATTCCTAAAGGAATATCAATATAAACAACATCAATTTCAGATAAATTTAAACTTCCAATAACAATTTCTGGTGATGTTGTTGTGGTATCTTTTGCAACTGTAGTTTTGGAATTTGTAGCAAAAGCATCCATTAAAAACTGAAAATTATAACCAGAAACAGTATCTTTTCTAATAATATTGGCTTTTAAGCCATTCCATTTTACATCATCTACACCTAAAGCAGTGCCATTTATTAAGCCCCAAAGTGGTAAATTAGCTTCTAAAGATTTGGAATATATAAGAGTATCGCCTTTTTTATCATTTAAAAACAACCCTTCAACTTTCAAATTTCCATCAAAGGTGATAAAAGCTTGATCAATTTCTACAGTTGTATTTGTTTTGCTAGACACATAGTTCGTTGCTTTATCTACAATAATATTTTGTCCCCAAGGACTTCTGATAAACAGATACAAGAGAAAAAACAGAATAGCAATTCCTAGTAAAACACGTAGCAATCTCCTTACAAAACGATACTTTCTTTTCTTTGGTTTTTTAGCAGACAATTAATAAAATTTAGAACCGTAAAGATATTTATACTCTTAGCAGAAAATTGTCTTTTTTGAATAATTTTTTAACTCTTTTACAATGTTTTTTTATTAAAACATAAAGTTTACAAATTATTAATTTGGGTTGTTATTGTTGAGTCTGTGATTTTATGAATATTGTTACCCAACCAAATTTCAAGAAAATTACACAAAGCAGCTGTAAACTATCAATAAATACCTTTAACTTTGCACACTGCCTATGAAAATTGTTTTAATTTCTGATACACACACCAACCACAACTTTAGGATTCCTAAAGGTGATGTTTTAATTCATGCTGGTGATGTAACTTCAAGAGGAACAAAAGCAGAAGTTGATGTTTTTATAAAATGGTTTCAATCACAGCCACATAAACACAAAATTTTTATTGCTGGAAATCACGATTTTTATTTTGAAAATGCCGTAAAAAAAAATTTAAAAACGGAATTCAAAAACCTGATTTATTTAAACGATTCTGGCTGTGAAATTAACGGTTTAAAGTTTTGGGGCTCTCCTATTCAACCTGATTTTTTTAAATGGGCATTTAATAGAAAAAGAGGTGAAGAAATTAAAAAACATTGGGATTTAATTCCCACAGATACAGATGTTTTAATTACACATGGACCTCCACATGGAATTTTAGATTTAACAACAATTGGGTTGTATTCTGGTTGTAAAGAACTAAAAAAGAAAGTGTTTGAAATACAACCAAAATTGCATGTTTTTGGACATATTCATGAAGGTTATGGAACAACCACCATTAATAATACCTTTTTTGTAAACGCCTCTTTATTAAATGAAAAATATCAAAGTGCACACATACCTATTGTGGTTAATTTATGATATTTATAAACCTGCAAAAACAAGTATAAAATTTAAAAATAGTAAGATTTTCAAATTTTAAAGTAGTTGAAAATAATTTCCTAGAATTACTTCTTCTTTTTCTTTTCTTTTTTATCTTTTTTCACAGCTTCTACTTTCTTTTTCTTTGGCATTTTACCTTTAATCCTATCTTTTTCTTCTTTTACACTTTCCATAAATTCAGCATTATACGTATGTAATTTTGCCAATTTAACAAAAGCTAATGCTTTTTTATAGTCTTTTAACTGATCGTGTAAAACTGCTTTCTTTAAGTATAAAACTGCTTTATCAGAACCTTTTACAGTTAAAGCAAAATCAATAAACTCTTCCACTTCCTTGTAATCTTCATTCCATAAAAGGGTATTGATATAAGGCAAATAGGCTTCAAAAGCATAAATATTTTCTGCTAAAGCATCTTTAAAAAATTTAATTGCTTCTTCGTATTTATATAATTTTTCGGCATACATTCTTCCCATTAATGTTAATGCCATTGTATTTTTTTCGTCATAAGACAAAGCATAATTTAATGCTTCCATGACTTCATCTAAATCGTAAGGATAATTTTCTAACGCTTTAAATATATAGTTGTTAATGTCTGATCCCATGTTTGTTTTCTTTTTTCACTAAAAAGACAGTGCTTTATTCTGCAAATATATTATTATTCTACGTGTCTTTTTAAATCATTTTCAAAATTGATTTTTTAATTGATGTTAATCTTTCAATAAAAAAGCGTCCAAAAAATTAATTTTGGACGCTTTTACTATTTTATAGATTTTTAAAATTCTAAAATAACGACATCCATATTCGTAAAAAACGCCCGATTTTATGTTGTTTGATGTTATTCATAGATTAATTTGTATGTTTATTACTTTCTTAAAGTGCAAATATGCAAGAAATTATCTTACTTTGCCTTAAATTTCATAATATCTTTATTTTCTAAAAGATTTTATACATTTGTTAAAAAATTGACATCAACCTAACTCCCCAATAAACATGAAAAAAATCATTATATTTTTACTTGTAATTATTGTATTGCTTATTGGTTATGGAAAATATAGCCAATATAAAAGATATTCATCACCAGAAATTAATTACAAAACCGATAAAAATATTGATATTTCCTATCACAATCAAGAAATTTTAATGAACTATTATGAGGCTGTTGAGGCTTTAGATAGCTATGTAATGTTGCAATGGTCTGCTAACGAAATTGATGTGAGAACTCCAGAAGATGATGATATTGAAACAAAAGTTGCTGTAGAAAACTATGCTAAAAAACTTGCCAAGGTTCATTATTATGAAGCTATTCTTGAAAACTCTACCAATTTAAAAGAAAAAGGACTTGATAATAAAGAAATAAAATTTCTTGAAACTGAAGGAGTTGACTTAAAAACATACAAAAGAAAATTAAAGTACGATAAAATTAAAAACCTTTTCAATTCGAACGTAAAACTTTATAATGGCGAAAAAAATGCTATTATTTATGAAGTTCAAAAAGAGTTGAATCGAAAAGGAGATACTATTACTGTTGATGGTGTTTACAGAATTGAAACGTTTAATGCTATAAAAGCTTTCGAAGAAAAAAACAACCTTTTAGCAGATGGTTATTTAGATGATTTAACGTTAGAAATAATGTTTGAATAAAAAGAAAAAGGGTTGCATTTGCAATCCTTTTTCTTTTGAATTAAATACTTTTTACGAGTCTTATAAATTCTGCTCTGTAGCCATTTACATCTTCTCCTCTTCCATTTTTTGCCAATTCAATAATTGTTGAATTTTTAATTTCATTTATATATTGAGATTTTCTTAATTTCAACCCAAATAGAGCAACTGCACTTGCAAATTTCATATCTTCTGAAGCCTTCGAAATTTTATCATTCTGAATGTGTATCATTTCTATACTTTTATCTTCTGATGGTTTTTTATATCTAAATTTTACCGTAAATAATTCATGATTATTTGTGGATGATTTTGTGTTTTTAGCAGTATATTTTAAATCTGGAACTTCTTTTAAAAATTCATTTTCTGTTCCTGCTAAAATTACTTCGTACAAAGCTGTAACTTTGTGCCCAGCTCCTAATTCTCCAGCATCAATAGTATCATCTATAAAATCTTCATCATTTAGCAACCTATTTTCATACCCAATTAATCTGTAGCCTTTTACTTTGTTTGGATTAAATTCAACTTGAATTTTAACATCTTTTGCAATAGTGTGCAAAGTGCCTCCAAATTCCTGTCCAAAAACTTTTTGAGCTTCTTGCATAGTATCTATATACGCATGATTTCCATTGCCTTTATCAGCTAAAATCTCTAATTTAGAATCTTTATAATTCCCATAACCAAAACCTAAAACCGATAGAAAAACACCTGTTTCTCTTTTTTTAACAATTAGTTTTTCCATGTTTTCATTACTTGAAGCACCCACATTAAAATCGCCATCAGTTGCAAGAATTACTCTATTATTTCCGTTCTTTTTAAAGTTTTTTTCTGCAAGTTTATACGCTAATTCAATTCCTTTTCCTCCAGCTGTAGAACCTCCAGACTCTAAATTATTTAAAGCATTTAATATTTTTTCTTTTTGATTTCCAGAAGTTGGTTTTAAAACAACTCCTGCAGCACCTGCATACACAACAATAGCAACTTTATCTTCTTTTCTTAATTGATTTACCAAAAGTTTAAAAGCCGATTTTAATAAAGGTAATTTATTTTGAGACCCCATAGATCCAGAAACATCAATTAAAAAAGTAAGGTTTGATGGTGGTAAATCTTCCTGCTCAAAGGTTTTACCTTGTAAACCAATTTTAACCAATTTTGTAGTTGTATTCCAAGGAGTTTCTACAAATTCTGTATTGATTGAAAAAGGATGTTCATCTTTAGGTTGTGGATATTGATAATCAAAATAATTGATCATTTCCTCAATTTTAACAGCATCAAAAGGAACTTTTTCACCATTATTAATCATTCTTCTTACATTGCTATAAGAGGCTTTGTCTACATCTATTGAAAATGTTGATAAAGGAGAAAGTTGCACTCTTTTAAATTTATTTTCATGAATTTGTGCATACGATTCTTCATTTTCTAATCTGTAGTTTCCTTTTTTAGTGGTGATAACAATGCAACCATTTGATGCTGCATGTCCAAACAGTTTCTTAGCTTTATGTCCTTTATAAACATTAATTTTTTGAATATCATCTTTATCCAAATCCTTAATTATGGAATTGTAATTATTTTTGATAGCCACACCATCTACAATATATAAAGGTTCTTTATTTTTAGAAATCGATGATTTTCCTCTAATTCTTATTGCTGAACTTGTATTTCGTTGATTTGTAATTTGAACTCCAGAAACTCGACCATTTAAAGCGTTATTTATTTTGTTATGTCTTGCATTATTTTGACTTGCTTTTATAGATGAAACTGAAGAACTTGTTGTGTAAGATCTTTTTGAATTACTATATCCAAATACTACTACTTCCTCTAATGATTGGGAATCTTCAATTAAAGTAACATCAATAGTAGAAGATTTACCTACAGTTTTGTAAGCTGTTTTAAAACCTAAATATGTAAAAATTAATTGATCTCCTATGGATGCTTTAATTGAATATTTACCATCAAAATCGGTTTGTACTCCATTTGTGGTTCCTTTTACCAAAACATTTACGCCTGGCAAAGGACCAAAAGTTTCATAAACAATTCCAGTAATATTTTTTTCTTGAGCTTGTACTATTGTAATTCCTAGAATCATCAACAGAAAAAATAGTTTTTTATACATAACAGTTGTTTTAAAGTTAGTATAAAACTAGTGTTATCATCAATTTTAAAAAACCAATAATGAGTAAACACTCCTTTTTTAGAGGTTAACTTACTTTTCTATTTAGTGAAGATTTTCGCTACTGTTTTTTTTCTTTGGATTTTTGCTGATTCAGTCTCAACAAAATTATTTAGAAAGTAAATTTCTTTTGGGATTTCAAATTTAGAAAATTGTGCAAGATCAATATTAATTTCCTGTTGATTTCCTTCCACAATTAAAACTAATTTTTCTCCTAATTTTTCATCAGGAATTCCAGTTACAAAAAAACGATTTGTAATGATTTTAGATAGTTTTTCTTCTATTTTTTCTGGATGTAATTTTATGCCACCAGAATTTATAACATTATCAAAACGTCCAAGCCATTCAAATTCTGTATCAGAAATCAAATTTACAACATCATTTGTAACCACTAATTTTTCAGAAACTTTTGGAGCAGCAATTACCAAACAATTTCGTTCATCTATGTAAATAGTTACATTTGGTAACGTTTGATAAAATTCGTCTTTGTAAGCTTTTTTTGAGCCTCTAAAATTATTTAACCTTTTAACAGCAATATGAGTTATGGTTTCTGTCATTCCATAGGTTGCAAAAACTTCTGTAGAAATTTCTTGTAATTTTTCTTGAAGCGAATTAGAAACTACTCCTCCACCAATAATTAGTTTTTGGATTAAATTGAGTTTAGATAGCGAGTTTTCTACTTGCAAAGGAACCATAGCAGAAAAATCGTACTTTTTATCAATCGTTTCTAAAGGGTTTGAGTTGGCATCAATAACATCTAAATGCCAACCTAAAGTTAAGGCTCTTATCAACATTAATTTGCCTGCAATATAGGCAGTTGGCAAACATAATAATGCAGTTGTATTTGCCTGTAAATCGAAATATAAACCTGTTGCTTTTGCCGAATTTTTAACAAATTCTTTTTTAAGTGAAATTGGTTTTGGTTTTCCTGTAGATCCTGAAGTATTCACAATAATTGCATCATCATCAGAAAACCAAGCTTCTAAAAATTGATGAATTTCATCAGAAAAATTTCTTGTAAACGCTTGCAACTCATCAACAGAAGCAAATGAATTGTTATTTAATTTAAACTCTTTATGGAATTTATTTTGTTCCAATATCCTCTAAAATTCTATAGTTTTCTTCTAAATTCACTGGTTTTTCTATTTTTCCAGTCAGTTTTTTCTTCCAATTAGTCCATTTATATTTCTTGGAAAAGAAGAATAAAAGTAAAGGATATAAAACAAATACAGGAAAAAACATTTCGAAACTTACAGAAGGTTCTGAAGTATCAATATACAAAGCATCCGTTTGAAAAACCATCCAATCTGTAGTGATTAAAAAGGCTGCAAACATATTATTGGCAGCATGTAAACCCAAAGCTAACTCTGTTCCTTCATCCATTAAAGTAGAAATTCCGTAGAAAAAACCTGTACCAATATAAAAAACCATCATTACAGAACCTAATTTTTGAACTTCTGGATTTGCTCCATGCAACAAACCAAAACTAATGGAAGTTATTAAAAGTGGCAACCATCTATTTTTTGCTATAATACCAATTCCTTGCATAAAATAACCTCTGAATAAAAGTTCTTCTAAACTTGTTTGCAAAGGCAAAATTAAAACGGAAATTGCTACTAATATAAAAAATGGTTTTGCATTAAAATTGAATGTATAAACCTCTGGTTCCAGATAAATACCAATAAACGAAAATGCAATTGCCAAAGCTCCCCAAGTTAAAAAACCTGTAAAAAAACGTTTCCAATCTATTTTTTTTCTACTAGTTACTAGAGATGTAATACTTCTTTTATGTATAAATTTTATGCTAATCAATAAGAAAACAAGACCAACAACAAAGGTGAAAAGCATCAGGAATAAAAATAAATTTTTGTTTATTCCCAAAGTCATAAAATTATCTGCACCTGCTGCCATAAAAGCTTCCAAACCATCTGCGTGCGCAAATGCAACAGCTACCAAAGGAATTGCGCCTAAAATTTGCCAACCAAAAAACACCAATAAAATAGTAATTAGCCAATAATACCATTTGTACTGACCTTTATATGCTTGTTGTATATAATTCATTTTTTATAAATTAAAATCCCAATTTTTATTGGAATTATAGTGTAATTCTCCGTTTTTAACTTCTAATGGACTCTCAAAATTATTGGTAAATAAACCTCCAGTTCCTAAACCTTGTGGTAATTTACTTTGCAACGTAAACGTAAATTGTGCAATTGCATTCAATCCAATATTGCTTTCTAAAGCAGATGTTATCCACCAATCTGCGTTATTTTTTGCCGCAAAATTAATCCATTCTTTGCTACCTGCAAAACCACCTACTAAACTTGGTTTTAAAATGATAAATTGTGGTTGAATGGTTTCTATTAATTGTTGTTTTTCTTCGGATGAAAAAACGCCAATCAATTCCTCATCTAAAGCAATTGGTAAAGGTGTTTTTGCACATAAAGATGCCATTTCTTGAATTTGCCCTTGTTTTATAGGTTGTTCTATAGAATGGATTTTTAAAGCTGATAATCGCTCTAATTTCTCTAAGGCATTTTTAGGACTAAAAGCGCCATTGGCATCTACTCTTAATTCAATTTCATCTGCAGAAAATTCTTTTCTAATCAATTTTAACAACTCAATTTCAGCATCGAAATCAATCGCACCAATTTTCATTTTGATGCAAGAAAAACCCGTTTTTAGTTTCTCTTTAATTTGATCTTTCATGAACTGTTTTTCGCCCATCCAAATTAAACCATTAATGTTGATGGCTTTATTTCCTTTGGTAAATTCAGATGGAAATAATTCAAATTTATCTTCGCTTTTTAAAGATAAAAAAGCTTGCTCTAATCCAAATTGAATCGAAGGCAAATTAGCAATTTGAGGCAATAATTTTTCTAAACCTTGGTTTATATTTTTACAAACCCAAATTAGTTTTTCTTCGTAATTGGGAATATCATCAATACTTAAACCTCTAAAAAGTCCTGTTTCTCCAATACCAATTTTGTTGTTTTCTTCTAAAATGATAAACCAAGTTTCTTTCGTTCTTAAAACGCCTCTAGAAGTTCCACTTGGATTTTTAAAGTTAAGTATGTATTTTTTGTAAGTTGCTTTTATCACAATTTATTGATTTTCTTTTATCGAAATAAAAAAATTAAAATTTGAAGTAACTAAAACTAAAAACTGCTTTCTGAAGTTTGTTTATTTTCAATATACGTTTTAAAATTATCCAAATAAAGCTGACTTTGAGCTTCTAATTTATCAGCAAAAAAAGGCAACATACAAGACATAATATACGATTTACTATTACAAGCTGAATTCAAATTTATAGTGGTGATTCCATCGTTTTCAGCAAAAGTATAATCGTCTTTTTTTAACATATTCTCAGCATCAAAAAACAAAGTAACTTTTTCATTAGGCACATAAGCCATTACTTTTTGAGTCATTTTAATTTCTTGATCTTGATTTTCTACTATAATATCATAAACACTGCCCGTTTTTCCATAATTTTCGTTTACAACTTTAAATTTTTTAATTTCTGGAATCCAATTTTTGGTGTTTTCTGGAGTGTTAAATTCAGCAAAAACAACTTCAATTGGTTTCTTTATAGAAACTGTTGCTTGATATGTTGTTTCTTTTACAATAATGCCTGTCGCAAAAAAGGCTAATGTTAAAATAACAATAATGGTTAAAATTACTTTTACAGTTTTCATAATTTAATAAAATATTTTACAAATTTTAAGAGCTATTGGTTTAAAAAAAAGTGTTTCCTATGCCAAATAAAATGGCAAACAGAAAAGTACTTAAAGCTACTTTTTTTAATTCACTATCTAAAGTTGCAGGAATTTTATTTTCTACAACCGTTTTTATATTTTTTATCAACGGAATAAAAGCTACCAAAAAAATCAATTGATATGGAGAATCGTAATTTAAAAACACGTAAATTAAAGCTGTAATTAAGGCTCCAATAATTAAAGAATAATGATATTTTTTTGCATTATCAGTTCCTAATTTTACGACTAACGTATTTTTATTATTTTTTTGATCTTCTTCTCTATCTCTTAAATTATTTAAATTTAAAACGGCTGTGCTTAACGAACCAATAGAGATTGCTGGTAAAAATATTTCAAAATTGATGGATTTTGTATATAAAAAATAACTCCCAACAACACTTACCAAACCAAAAAATAGAAATACGAAAATATCACCAAAACCAGAATATCCATAAGCAGCATTACCAACTGTGTATTTTATGGCTGCAGTAATTGAGGCAATTCCAAGAACAAAAAATAAGATTGAATACCCAAAATTATCTTTTCCGAAAGAAACATAAATTAATAATAAAGCAATAATTAAAGTGATGATGGTTGTAATAATCATCGCTGTTTTCATTTGTTTTGGCGTAATTTTTCCTGATGAAACCATTCTTGCTTCTCCTGTTCTATTTTTATCTGAACCTTTTACAAAATCTCCATAATCGTTGGCGAAATTGGATAAAACTTGAAAACCGATTGTGGTTAAGATTGCTAACCAAAAAATTGGAGTAAGCCAAACTACTATTTTTATACTATTTGTTGTTAAAATTGAATTTAAATATTCTACTCCTAAATAACTCCCAACAATAATTCCAGAAATTGATAAAGGTAACGTACGTAAACGTGCAGCTTTTATAAAACTTTTTACATCCATGAAGTTTTGGTCGTTTCTACTTTGTACAAAGTATGATTATAAATGTTGATGGCTTCATTAAAATCGATACAAGGAATTTTTATTTTTCCTGATGCTGTTTGTAAAATTAAATCGGCAACATTGCTTCTTTTTTGGAAAATAGTTTGCTGCATTTTTATATTTTGAACCTTAAAAATCTCTAAGTATGTAACATGAGTTTCTAACAATCCTTTGCCAACTAATAACATGTCATCAGAAATTTTATAGAAACGTTTCTTTACTTTTTTCAAAATCAAAAATACAACAATTGGGATGATTACTATTGTAGAATAGAAAATTTCGAAATTAGAAAATACTAAATATGCAATGGTATAGGAAATAATTAAAAATAAAAATGTGAAAATGAAAATTCTTCTTTTATAATAATTTTCAGGAAATTTTTTCTCATTATTTTCAACTTCACTTGGTTCAAACAAACTGGCCTTTATAATTTCTACTTGCTCTTTTTTACAACCAACAATTCGTATTAATTTATCTTTCTTTTTATTGTTCAATTTACCACTTACAGCTTGTTTAAAAGTGATAAAGGAAATGCCAATCAATCTTTTTAATGGGTTTGTAGAAATGGTAATATTTTGAATTTTCTGCTTTTTTAAAATAATGGATTTCTTAGTAAATAACCCTTGATTAATTTCAAAAGCATCTTCTTTTAAATACGCTGTTAAGTTAAAATGAACTAAAAACACTCTTACAAATGAACTTACTAAAGCAACAACAGTTAACAATAACAGTAAAATAATTACTAAAAAAATACTTGCAGAAATTGCATTTGTATTTTCTTCGATAAAACCATCTATCAATTCTGTTTTCCCTAAACTATCTGTAACTTGTTGTAATTGTTGCAACAAACCAATAACAATGGCAAAAAATATTAATAAATTCTGTAAATGATTTTCTGTTAAACTAACTTTAAATAGTTCTTTAACACCAATTCTAACCAAAGGTTTTGTGTGTTGTTCTTCTATAACTTCAGCTTCGCTAAGTTTTGTGTTTTTAGAAATAACTTCTTTTAAAGCTGTCGCTTTTTTAAGAGACAAAGCTTTTATTGAAATTTCTGTAGTGCTTGAACCAGCAGTTTCTATACTAACCTCAAAAACGCCAATAATTTGCTGAACAATATTTTGCTTAAAATTAATGTTTTGAATGCGATGAAAAGGAATAGCTGTATTTGTTTTTTTAAGAATACCTTGTTTTAAAATAAAGTGTTCGTTCTCTATTTTAAATTGAAAATTTTTGAATATTAAATAAGTTCTTACCAAAAAAAAGATTAGAAAAAAGGCAACTCCTGCATAAATATAAATTGCATCTACTTTGTTTGTTATTTTGGTAAAATCTTTTACAATCAAAAAAACAAGAATCCAAGTTAATTTTAGAAATTTATAAAGATGAGCAATATAAATAACTAAAATTCCTTTTATAGATTGCCTTGAAAAAGTTGAAAAATCGAACAAATTATTCATCTATTTTTGTGCTAATAAACTCTTTAATTTGTAAAGCCTTTTCTTTGTTGATGCCTTTTATTTCTAGATCATCACTGCTATCACCTGCAGTATAAACACTAATGGAAGCTAAATTAAAAATTCTAGAAAATGGTTTTTCATCAATCTCTACATGCTGAATTCTTGAAAACGGAACTGTTGTAATTGTTTTTGCAAATAAACCAGCTTTGTAAGAAATATCTTTGTCTCGAAGAACATACATTCTTTTAGGAAAACTAAAGAGTAAAAATAGAAAAATCAATCCAAAAAAAACTGTAAATGATGCGTATATATAAATTGAATATGCTGTTATTTCTTCAGTAAACGTAAATTTATCTAACAAAACCAGTCCCACAAAAAGAAAAATGAATATTAAAAAAAAATTGATTAAAATTACCTTGAAATAATTTTTATCAATTTTTGTAAATTCAACTTTAATAATATCTGGTAAAGAAACAACTTCTGAATTTTGAAAATAATCTGTCATAGAATTATTGTTGTACTACTTATTTAATAGAAACTGGCACATTGTTTCTTAACGCTTTAACAAATGCACCTTTGTATTTCTTATTTATTTGTAACCTATATTTATTAGCTTCTTTAAGAGTTTTAAAAGCACCTAAACTATATTTTACTAATGAGTTTTCATTGTAAGTTATTACATTATTAATAGCGCTAAATTTTTCACTTTTACGATCTACAGCTGCTATTTGAACTGTATAAATAAGGCCTGATGTATCAATAGAAACTTTTTTTTCTTCTATTTTAGAAACCTGTTTTTTCTCTACTTTAGGAGCTTCTTTAACCGTTTCTTTTTGTTCTATTTTTATAGCTTCTTTCGAGGCGTTTTTAAAAGTTTCTGTAGGAGTTTTTTGAGTAATTTCTTCAGGAACTTCTTCTAAAGTTTCTGTGGTTATTTGCTTTGTTGCTTCGTCTATTTTCGATTGTGTTAAAGTATTACTATCAGATTTACGAATCATTTCTGGATACTCTGGTTCAGGAATATTCATGTTTCTTCTGTCTTTCTGCTTTTTTGAGCAAGAAAAACTGACTAATAAAAAACAACATAAAACCCTTACAATCTTCATAAATCTATAAATTATTTGCTTCTGCAATTAATTCTGCAATATCTCTTACAATTACACTGTCTTCTTTTTCTTTAAATTTAATACCATCTGTCATCATTGTATTACAATAAGGACAACCAGTTGCAATTATTTGAGGATTGGTTTTTAAAGCATCTTCTGTTCTTAAAACATTTATTTCTTTATCCCCTTTTTCTGCATCTTTAAACATTTGTGCACCTCCAGCTCCACAACATAAAGCTGTTTCTTTGCTGCGTTTCATTTCTGTTAAATTTACACCTAATCTTCTAATTAAATCTCTTGGAGATTCATACACTTCATTAGCTCTACCTAAATAACAAGGATCGTGAAATGTAACTCTTTTTCCTTTTAAATTGGTATCATCAATCTTTAAACGACCTTCTGAAATTAAATTTTGAATGAATTGCGTATGATGAAAAACTTCATATTTTCCTCCTAAAGAAGGATATTCGTTTTTTAATGTATTGAAAGAATGAGGATCGCAAGTCACGATTTTTTTCACTTCATAACCATTTAAAACTTCGATATTCATCATGGCTTGCATTTGAAACAAAAACTCGTTTCCTGCTCTTTTTGCAGCATCTCCAGTAGATGATTCTTCCACACCTAAAACTGCAAAATCTACGTTTGCTTGATGTAAAATTTTTACAAATGCTCTACTTATTTTCTTTGCTCTATCATCATAACTTCCTGCAGCACCAACCCAAAACAACACTTCTGGTTGTTTTCCTTGAGCCATCATATCTGCCATTGTTGGTACTATCATAAATTACAAATTTTAAATTATTAATTATGAATTATTACAATTCGTAATTAATAATTGTTAATTAAAAAATTGTTTTACTCTTCATTTGCCCAATTCAACCTATCTTGTTGATTGTAAGCCCAAGGAGCACCATTGTTTTCGATGTTGGTCATCATCATATTTAATTCTTGTGGAGCTGCACTTTTTTCCATCACTAAATATCTTCTCATATCCATAATGATTGATAATGGATCGATATTTACAGGACATTCTTCTACACAAGCATTACAACTTGTACAAGCCCAAAGTTCCTCTTCTAAAATATAATCGTTTAAAAGTTGTTTTCCATCATCTACAAAAGTACCTTTATTTGCATCTATATTTCGACCAACTTCTTCTAACCTGTCTCTTGTGTCCATCATAATTTTACGAGGAGACAATTTTTTACCAGTTAAGTTTGCAGGACATGCAGAAGTACATCGTCCACATTCTGTACATGTGTATGCATTTAGTAATTGCACCCAACTTAAATCTGCAACATCACTTGCTCCAAATTTTTCTGGAACAGCTTCTTCTTCACCTTCAGCTGGCAATGCATAAGGATCTGCATCAGGATCCATCATTAATTTTACTTCGTTTGTAACCGATTCTAAATTATTGAATTGTCCTTTTGGTTTTAAATTTGCAAAATATGTGTTTGGAAACGCTAATAAAATGTGTAAATGTTTAGAATAATATAGGTAATTTAAAAATATTAAAATACCTCCAATATGAAGCCACCAAGCAGTTCTTTCTATAGTATGGATCGTTTCTGGTGTAAAACTATCGAACATTGGAGCAACAAATTGACTTATTGGATTTCCAATTCCTGCTTGTTGAAATGGAACGTCTGTAGCATTCATCACTATAAAAAGCGACATTAGAACTATTTCAAAATAAATGATATAATTTGCATCATTTTTAGGCCATCCTTTTAATTCTCTATTTAAAAAACGTTTGATGTTTGCAACATTTCTTCGTAACCAAAAAATGATAACAGCTACAAAAACTAATGCTGCTAAAATTTCGAAAGTACCTATTAAAAATGCGTAAAAACCATCGCCAATAATGCCTTGAAATAGTCTATGAGTACCTAGTAAACCATCAATAATAATTTCTAAAACTTCTATATTTATAATTATAAAGCCAATATAAACAACAATATGAAGAAGTCCTGACAAAGGTCTTTTTACCATTTTAGATTGCCCAATGGCAATCATTAACATATTTTTTAGGCGTTCAGATTTATTGTCTGTTCTGTCTACGTCTTTCCCTAATTTGATGTTTCTTGATAATTTCCTGACATTCATCACAAAAAAACCAATACCAACAGCTAAAATGATCGCAAAAAGTATATTTGGCAAATATTGCATAGTTGTTTTTTAAAATACTATTGTTTTAACTCTTCAATTTGTTCTTTTAATTCCTTTAACTCTTGCAATTGATTTTCTGCAGGCGAATATTCTTTTGGTTTTTTGCCAAATAAAGAGAAATGAACATATCGTTTTGGATTTAATTTTAAATCTCTTAATAACTCTTCTAATTCTTTGGTTGCAGCTTCAATATTACGATACAACTCCTCGTCATTAATTAATTTACCAATAGAACCAGAATTAGAGTTCATTTTTTCTGATAAATTATTAAAGTTATCTACAGCATTTTCTGCTTTTTTAACAATATTATTGATATTAACCGTTGTTAAGCTATCAGAAATTTTACTTAAATTTCCTGTAATATTTTTAGTATTCTGAAGTGTTACTTTAAGATTATCTTGATTATCAACAACAAGCAAATTCACCTTTCTTACAGTTTCTCTTAAATCTGCAATAATGGCTGCTATGTTGCTAATAGAACCATTTACTCCATCAATAGTTTCATCATTTAATATTCTATTTACACCACTAAATAAAGTATCTGCTCTTACAATAACTTTTTCTAGTTTATCTTGTAGAGGATCTAATCTTTCTCCAATAGAAGTAAATAAACTTTCTTCAATTTTACCTTCAAGCGTATCTCCTGAAACAGCCATTTCACCTTCGTAACTAGGAATAATAGCCAAACTTGAAGCTGCTAATGGATTAGGAGAATAAATTCTAACAACACTTTTTCTAGAGAATTGAAAATCGTTTTCAACTGAAAAAGTAACAATTAATTCACCTCTTTTTTCTGGAGTTGTATTAAACTCTATTTCATTAACCTGGCCAACTTTTAAACCGTTTAAAGTTACTGAACTTGCTCTGTTAAGACCACCAATTTTAGAATATTCCACTTGGAATTTTCGTGCTTTACCATCTAACAAGTCATGCCCTTTTAAAAAATTGAACCCCCAAACGAAGGTTACAACTATTAAAACAACTATAATTCCTGTTTTTAATTCTTTAGACATACATAGAAATTTGATAACAATATTACTGAATATTTTTGTTTGATACTGGCAAATTTAAGGCATTTTATTCACTTCTTTTACAGATATTTTTTCACCATTTTTAAAAGCTACAACAAAGGCAGATGTATAGCCTTTCTTTTTAGCAATACTTAACGACGCTATAACATCTTTGTATGAGGAAGTTACACCATAATAGTATTTATAATAAGACCCTACCTTTACTCTTTCAACATTTGTTAATCCTTTAAAATTATAAGATTTTGTTTCAATTTTATTTCTTCCAGATGCTAATTGCACCTTAAATTCAACATCATTCTTAGAGGTTTCAACTATATCTTTTTCAGAAATTTTATCGATAACAGTATTTATTTTTAAATTGCTAACATAATTTTCAATAGCATCTGCAATTGATTTACTCATTTGCAATTGCCCTTTTTTAGAATTTAAATATCTACCTTCATTTTTGTTTGTTAAAAAACCTAATTCTACCAAAACACTTGGCATAATAGTTTCTCTTAAAACTTGAAAATTATCTTGTTTTACTTTTCGATCATTTCTTTTTAATTTAAAAGTAAAGTTATTCTGTATAAGACTTGCAATTTCTAAACTTTTATCTAAATTTTCTTCTTGTAAAAGTGATAATCCAACTACTGACTCTACTGAATTCGCATCAAAACCTACATACCTATCCTTAAAATTATCTTCTAAAAGAATACTAGAGTTTTCTCTTTTGGCAATTTCTAGATTTTTTTTGTTCCCTCTTAACCCTAAAACAAAAGTTCCTGCTCCATATGCATTAGACGTATGAGAATCGCAATGAATAGATACAAACAAATCTGCTTTTGCACTATTGGCAACATCTCCTCTTTTCCATAAATCTATAAAAACATCTTTGTCTCTTGTATAAAGAACTTTAATATCTTTATTTTTCTTTAATTCGTTTCCAACACTTAAAGCAACTTTTAAAGCAATATTTTTCTCTTTATATCCGTTTCCTAAATTCCCAGGATCTTTACCTCCATGACCTGCATCAATTACAATCGTGTATTTTTTTTGCGCATTTATAGTAAATCCTGC
>TARA_R110002072_G_scaffold117281_6_pt1 | contig 20436 bp, 17 predicted proteins | sample TARA_R110002072 | Tara Oceans TARA_R110002072 (sample SAMEA4397118) | marine metagenome | biome: Polar Biome; feature: [SRF] surface water layer (ENVO:00010504); material: water (ENVO:00002006), including particulate matter (ENVO:01000060) such as... | depth 5 m | reverse complement strand
TCCAAAGTATCTCGCACCTGCACCACCTGTTATAATATTGGAATCATAAGAAATGATACCCCCTTCAAGCAAAACTCCCGCAAATAATAATGGAGGTAAATTGGGCTCATTTGAGTTGTTTTTGCGAAATTCATCTCGAGTAGCTCTTATAATATTCCTTTCGTTCAAAAGATTGTTTAGGTTTTCTCTTTCTATGGGTGTAAACCACTTTGAGTCTTCCAGAGCTTTAATTAAAATGGTAGTAGCACCTTGAGACACGGCTGTACTAAAAGAACTACCGGTCTCTATATTTTTATATTGCCCTGTCTGATCTTTGAAGTTATAAACACCCACTACTACCGGCTCTGCTGGAAGCGGCAGGTTTTCAAGTGTTTTAGATTTGGGGGTAAGTTCGCCAAAACGCGCGTCTTGTTTTACAACAGGTTGATTAAAATAGGCTCCACAACTCGTTAAAAATAAGCTCAAGCTAAATAAAACTAAATAGTAACTTTTTTTCATGAAAAAAATTAATTAGGAATAACGATTTGTGTTTGTTCTCCTGTATTTGTATCTAAAATATTAATAACTAAGCCCTCTAAGGTTTCAAATATTTCTAATGCTAAACTTCCAAAAGTAAAAGTACCTTCTTCTAAACCTGCACCCAACTGATCATCAAAAAGACCCCTGGATAACTGGTTGAGTAACTGTCTGTTTAGATTATCAGCAAATTGACCTAAAGTTGATCTGTCATCTCTGTCTGCCGATGGGTCTTTAAAAGAGTTTTGTGCATTGGCAGAACTTAATAACCATTGGTAATTAAAAGTGTCGCCGCCAAAGGCAGGATTTATGGGTTGATAAGTTAATTGTTGACTAAAGCCATAAAAAGAAAATAGCAGAAATAGGGTTGTAAATGTTGTTTTCATTTTAAGGGTTTTAAATAAAACTAATATCTATAAATATTAATAGCGTTTAATACTATTTGCCTCTCTTTTTAAACGCTCAAAATGTTGAGCAACCCTGCGAATGGAAGCGTCAGACATTGTTTTTAAAAATTCTCTTTGTGGTCTCAGAAAAAACTCTACCACTTTATCATCTCCTACAAATATCTCAATTTTTGTGTTATTACCAAGTGCAATAACTTCTTTAATCGCGACTATTTTTTCTCCATTGATATTATTTAAATTATAATCTGAAAAAAACATAGTATAGAAATCCCTCCCGGGTTTCGTTTTTGTATCTTCAGTAACAATTCCTCTGAGCGTTAAACCATCTTGAGAAGCTGTATCTAAATCATCTGAGTAAACAGTTTGTTCTACTTTTTTTTGAAGTTGCTGTTTTATTTCTTCATCAGATATGTTATCGTTTATTACAATGCGGTCTTGACCAATTATTTTTTCCTCTAAATTATAAATTAATAAAAGAAGTATAATACGGTCTTCATTATTGGAGTTTATTGTAGTAGAAGATAAATTTTGCTTTTCTGCAGGTTTTAATACGATTCTTCCACTTTGATCATTCTTTGATGTATTTGAATTTTCCGGATTTGTTTTAATTACTGAAAGTACGTATCGCACACTTTGGTCGATTTCTGTCTTATTGTATGCCGTTCCGGTAATTTGTAGCATTCCATTTCTTTCTTCAATATTAATCTTTGCTTCGACTTCTGTATTGTATATTTGAGAAAATGTCTGTAGTGGCAATAAGATTGAAACCAAAAAAAGTAGGTGTTTTTTTTGAAAAGGATGCATGATTGTGTTTTTTTAATTAAAGTTCCTTACAATGAGGGAGCGATCACTACCTTGCATATTGATTTTTATGTTTTCTGAGAGCGAGTTGCTTCCAAAAATGGTAATATCTTGATTGATTCCATTTTGAAGAATCTCCATGTTTTGAATGGCCGATGGGTTATTTGAAAAATTATAAAAACGGTTGCTTTCACCGTTTTGAGTAAGGTTTTGGTTTATTTCAGCAGCAGTTACATCAACGAGCATCAGGTTACTAAGGCCATTTTGCAAAAGGTTTACAAAACTGTTTGCTGCATTTACTTTTACTTGCGCTTCATTGTTAGAACCAATTTGATTGATAAACACAGAACTGCCGGTTGCAGCTTGATTACTTCTTGCGGTTTGTTGGTTTTGGGAAGAGATAAAAGAGAGCGCAGAAGCATTTGATTGAAAACTTTCTATTTCAGATGCTTGTGGTACTGAATAGGTTTGGGCATCTACAGTCACCAGCATACAAAAAAGAGCCAGGAAGGTGAGTGTATATTTTAAAGTTTTCATGGTCTTGGTATTTTTAATTTTTAATTGCATTATATAAATGTACGAAATAAAAATAACTCATATCATACATCTTTTTTAAAATAGGTATAAGAGCAGGTTTTAGCTGCTCTTATACCGTTTTAGATTAACCTACAGCTATTAACCTCATAGGCAATCGAATTTTGACCTTAGTTACTTTGAGTAACTACTGAACTATTTCCATTACCAATTTGGTTTACCAAACTGTTGTGGTTGTTACCTGTTTGAAGTACTGTACTAGTATTAGAGTTGCCTGTTTGGTTTACTTCACTCGTATGCAAGAATCCAGTTTGAATCACACCACTAATATTGAAGTCTCCAGATTGGTTAACATCACTAAAGTTATCATCCCCAAACTGCTTAACATCACTAAAGTTACCTAAACCAAATTGGTCAACCTCAGAATAGTTGTTATCACCAGATTGTAAAACACTACTATTGTTAAGGGTACCTACTTGAAGTACATAACTCTCATTGTCGTCACCAACTTGTGCAACCCCTGATCCATTGTTATTTCCAATTTGTTCAACAATAGATAAGTTGTCATTTCCGTTTTGATTCACTAGTGAATTGTTAGCATTACCATCCTGAAAAACATCACTAATGTTATCATTACCGGTTTGATTCACGGCACTACCATTAAAATTACCATCCTGAATAACTAAACTATAGTTATCATCACCAGTTTGATTAACAATACTGGTATTGTTGTCACCATACTGTCCTGTACCGGCATAGTTATTGTCACCAACTTGATTAATGGATTGGGTATTGTCATTACCAAATTGCTCTGTGATTGCTACATTGTCATCTCCTAATTGATCCATATCAGAATCATTGTCATTTCCTAGCTGAATAGCAATTGAAAAATTATCATCTCCAGTTTGGTCAACTTCAGAAGTGTTATCATCACCTTGTTGTTCAACACCTGAGTAATTGTCATTGCCAATTTGTGTTACTTCACTATCATTTCCATTACCAATTTGGTAAACTTCAGAAAAGTTTGAATCTCCATCTTGACCTACCCAAGATGTATTGTCATTTCCAACTTGCAATACTATACTAGTATGGTTATCACCGTTATAGCCTTGTAAAACAGTAGATGAGTTGTTGTTACCTGTTTGATCAACATCACTGTCGTTGTTGTCACCATATTGGTCAACAAAAGAATCGTTGTCGTTTCCGGTTTGATCTACTTCAGAGTCGTTGAAATCACCATCTTGCCAAACGAAAGAATCGTTGTCATTTCCTGTTTGGGTAACATCACTTTCATTGTCATTACTGGCAGGACCTTGTAATACAATAGAACCATTTTCAGCACCGGTTTGTGTTACGTCAGAATCGTTGTTGTCACCAAGTTGGTCAACATCAGAATCATTCATAAACCCGGTTTGTGTTACTGTAGAAGCGTTTCCACTTCCCACTTGATTCACATCACTGTTATTGAATTGCGCAAAACCTGTTGCTGCAAAAATTAGTGCTGCTGCACTTAATACTATTTTTTTCATAATTATATTTTAGAATTGAATATTAAATTATTTCAAAACAAAGCTGCCTTTAACCGGCAGCTTTGATTTTAAAAATATTAATTAGTTGCTTTGAGTTACAACAGAACCGTTACCGTTACCCACTTGGTTTACTAAACTGTTGTGAGATAAACCTGTTTGAGAAACTGAACTTGTGTTCATATTACCTAATTGGTTAACAACACTCATATTAGTTAAACCGTTTTGTAAAACAGAACTTGTGTTATCGTCACCCGTTTGGTTTACATCAGAGTTGTTTGAATCTCCTAATTGATCAACATCAGATGAGTTACCATTACCAAGCTGATCTACAGTACTGATGTTAAAATCACCAATACCGCCAAGTCCTTGATTTACAGATGAAGAGTTACCGTTACCTATTTGGTTTACCCAGCTATCATTGTCATCACCCCACTGGTCAACAAATGAAGAGTTGCTGTCACCATCTTGATTTACAATACTCATGTTGTTATCGTTAGTGAATCCTTGGATAACGAATGAGTCGTTGTTGTCACCATTTTGGTCAACATCAGAGTTGTTGTTTGCACCACCTTGTTGAACAGTAGATACATTTGAGTTTCCAATTTGATCTACATCAGAGATGTTTGAAGTTCCTACTTGAGCAACAAAAGAGTCATTTCCATCTCCTGTTTGAAAAACATCAGAATCGTTAGTTGTACCATCTTGAATTACTGTACTTGAGTGGTTGTCACCATTATACCCTTGTAAAACAAAAGAATCGTTTGAAGTTCCATCTTGATCAACGATGTTATCGTTGTTGTCACCCCACTGATCTACATAAGATACGTTAGTGGTTCCATTCTGATCAACATCACTTGTGTTGTCATCACCATCTTGCCAAACAAAAGAATCATTTGACAAACCATTTTGTGATACTGCACTTGTGTTGTCATTTCTGGTTCCAATTAGAAACCCTTGAGACTGCCATACAGTTGACTCGTTAGTTGTTCCTACTTGATCAACTGATGAGTCATTACCGTCACCCACTTGCTCTACATAAGAGTCATTGGATAAACCTGATTGTCCTACAGCTGAGGCATTTCCATTGCCTATTTGCTGTACTTCACTGTTGTTGAATTGCGCAAAACCTGTTGCTGCAAAAATTAGTGCTGCTGCACTTAAAACTACTTTTTTCATAATAATAAAAATTTAAAATTGGTTAATAAATATATTTCTGGTTAATAAATAAAATTCAAATAAAAAAGCCATAAGAATAACTTATGGCTTTTGTATGTATGTACAAATAAGATTCACAGATCCATTATTATTTGAATTGATCTGATTCAACAGCTGCCACTGTGATTTTAATTGATTATTTGTATGTTCTAACTTCATTGTTTTTCTTAATTCTAACTAATTGTCGCTATTCTTTAGAAACATGGTTAATCTTATCTTGTTGACGATTATTAAATCGACAACTCATTATATTTGAATTTGGGGATAAATAGTAATTACCTGGGGGTGGGCAATTAAAACAAAACTGGGGAAGTGATTTTGTTCTTACAGTGTAAACTTACATAAAGATGTTCCTTTAAAAAAGCATAAAAAGTTCTTTTCGTTGTTTTGTTATAAAAATTCGATAAAGTGTAAGAAATTACGTGTTTTTAATATATATCACTAAAATGCAAATACGTACATACACTTAGAAATATCAATGGTTGTGTTATTTAATTGTAAAATTAATGATTCTCACTGTTTTGTAAGAATAGAAAAACCCATCACTTAATTAGGATGGGTTTATATATCAGAAATAAATTAATTATTTAGTAAACAGCAATTCTCTGTACTTGGTCAATGGCCAAAGCTCATCATCAACAAGAAGCTCCAGTTTATCACAATGATATCTTATCTCGTCAAAAAGAGGTTTTACATTATCACAATAGGCTTTTGCTGCTTTCTCAAAGTCATCAAGGTTATTGGCTTTTTTGCGCTCCTCGGTCATTTGAGTAACACCCTGATTGATTTTTTCGATATGCTCGCTAATGGCTTCAATAATTTCCAATTGTTGCTCGGCCATTTTGGTAAAACCTCCACCATAAATTTCCTTTAGTCCTTTTACATTATTTACCACGACACTTTGATATTTAATCGCTGTGGGTATCACGTGGTTCCTGGCTATATCACCCAGAACACGTCCTTCGATTTGGATGCGTTTTGTGTATTCTTCAACTTCAATTTCATAACGGGCTTTGGATTCAACCTCAGTCATAATACCCATTTCTTTGAAAAGGCTAATATTTTTCATTGAAACTTTTGCCTTTAACGCTTCCGGAGTGGTTTTGTGGTTGCTCAATTTGCGTTTTTTAGCTTCCTTTTCCCAGGCTTCACTGTAACCGTCACCTTCAAACAAAATGCGCTTTGACTCCTTAATATACTCTCTCAGTACATTAAAAATAGCATCATCTTTCTTCATCTTCTTCTCTTTGATTAAGGCATCAACGGCTACTTTAAATTCTTTAAGTTGTTTTGCTACAATGGTATTTAAAACCGTCATGGGGTTGGCGCAGTTTGCCTTGGAGCCCACAGCTCTGAATTCCCATTTATTTCCGGTAAAAGCAAAAGGGGACGTTCGGTTTCTGTCTGTGTTGTCTAGAAGAATTTCCGGGATTTTACCAACGATGTTTAATTTTAAATCGGTTTTTTCTTGAGGCGAAAGCTTTCCTTTAGTTACATTTTCTAAATTATCTAAAACTTTCGTCAACTGCTCTCCAATAAACACAGAGATTATTGCCGGTGGTGCTTCATTGGCTCCTAATCGGTGGTCATTACTGGCACTTGCAATACTCGCTCTTATTAATTCTTCATTGTCGTTCATCGCCTTGATGGTATTGATAAAGAATGTCAAAAACTGAAGGTTGCTCATAGGCGTACTACCGGGGCCCAATAGATTCACACCGGTATTGGTTGCCAGCGACCAGTTATTGTGCTTTCCGGAACCATTTACTCCTTTAAAGGGCTTTTCGTGAAACAACACGACAAAATTGTGACGTTCTGCCACCTTAGCCATTACATCCATCAATAAAGAGTTGTGGTCAACTGCCAGATTTGATTCTTCAAAAATGGGTGCTAACTCAAACTGATTGGGTGCAACCTCATTGTGTCTTGTTTTTACCGGAATCCCCAGCAACATACAATCCCTTTCCAAATCGCGCATATAATTTAATACGCGCGTTGGAATCGAGCCAAAATAGTGATCTTCCAATTGTTGCCCTTTCGCAGATGTGTGCCCTAATAAAGTTCTTCCGGTCATCATTAAATCGGGTCTTGAGGTCGCTAAAGCGGAATCAATTAAAAAGTATTCCTGCTCCCAGCCTAGGGTTGCCTGAACTTTAGTCACATTTTTATCAAAATATTTAGCAACTGCGGTAGCTGCTTCATCAACTGCTGAAAGTGCTTTTAAAAGGGGGGTTTTATAATCTAAAGCCTCTCCTGTATATGAAACAAACACAGTGGGAATACAGAGTGTTGTGCCAATTATGAAAGCCGGCGAAGTGGGATCCCAGGCGGTATAGCCTCTTGCTTCAAATGTATTTCTTATTCCCCCGCTTGGAAAACTTGATGCATCCGGTTCTTGTTGTACTAACTGTCCTCCACCAAACTTTTCAATTGCCGAACCATTTGAAGTGGTTTCAAAAAAGGCATCATGCTTCTCAGCTGTCGCACCTGTCAACGGCTGAAACCAGTGAGTATAGTGGGTTACTCCTTTTGATATCGCCCACTCTTTCATTCCTGTAGAAATGTGGTCTGCCAGTTCGCGTGGTATTTTTGTACCATACTCGTGCGCATTGCTTACTGCATTAAATGCCTCTTTGGTAAGGTATTGACGCATGGCATTTTCATTAAAAACGTTTTGACCAAATAAATTGGAACGTCTTTCTTTTTCTTCAATAAATATAGGTTTTCTGTTTAGGGTTTCTGTGATGGCTCGAAAGCGAAGCGTTGACATAAAGATAGAGTTTTAAGTTTGACAAGGCAAAACTACACTATTTTTACTTTTTTTTAAAACAATACCCCTAATATTTCAGGGGTAAGTTATCAACAAATTAACTTTTTTTGATGTTGACCCCCTATTTTTTCACCCATGTTTGATGTTGGTAAACTAATAAGTCTCTTTGAAATATTGATCGTTAGATTACATTTCACGCAAAGTTCACAAAGTAAAAAACGCGACGAAACAAAAAGTATTGGTTATAAATAACATATAAATTTGAGGTCTTTGCGAAATGTTCAGCGGTCATTAGGTGAATAAAAACGTACATATTTTTGATAATTAATCACTTGTATATAAAAATTGTATGATTTTGGAAACTGATTAATTGTAAAATGCAAGAAATGTAAATGTGAGATAGGCTATAAAGATAAAAAGTCCTTTTGGTCTGTTAAAAATTAATTTTTTTGGAATAAACGCCAACGGAATCAAAACAATTGCAAATCCCAGCATCCAAAAAATATCGTTGGTTAATACTTCACTACTTTGAACTGTTATGGGGTGAATAATTGCTGTAATTCCAAGCACAGAACCAATATTAAAGACATTAGAACCAATTAGGTTTCCAAAAGAAATAGCCTTCTCCTTTTTGAGAGCTGCAATCACTGAGGCTGCCAGTTCAGGAACACTAGTTCCAATGGCAATCATAGTAACTGCAATGACACGTTCACTCACTCCCATTGCGGTTGCCAATTCTACAGCTCCTTTTACCAATAGCTCAGAGCCTCCCCAGAGTGCCGCTCCACCAATTAATAACCAAAGAAGAATTTTAATATAAGATATTCCTTTTAAGGTATCTCCTGCTGCTATTTCATCAACTTCAATTTTGGATTTTCTTCTGGATTGTGCAATTAAAAAATACAAGTAAAATATCATTGCTATGATAAAACCTACGCCTTCAAAAAAGCTAAGGACGTTGTCATTTAAAAGAAAAAGATAAAGCGCAACTGAAAAAAGCATCATTACCGGCCAATTGTACTTGTAAAAATCTTTATCTATCACAATAGGAGAAATGATGGCTGTTATGCCCAAAACCAATCCTATATTTGCAATATTTGAACCTATGACATTCCCTAAAGAAATGTCTGAAAATCCTTTTAACGCAGCTTGTAAACTCACTATTAATTCTGGCATGGAGGTAGCAAAAGAAACCACTGTTAAGCCAATAACCATTTTAGACAATTTTACCTTGAAGGAAAGGCCCACAGCAGAGCGAACTAAATACTCACCTCCTACAACTAATAAAGTCAACCCAATTATGATGTAAACAATACTCATTTAATTATTTTTTCGCGAAGATACATAAACCTTAAACACATAAAAAAAGCCCTGAAATATTCAGGGCTTTTTTTATTTACAATTGTGAATTGTATTAACCGTTCATAGAAATTAAAAACTCTTCGTTATTTCTGGTTTGTTTGATTCTTTCGTTAATAAACTCCATTGCTTCAACAGGATTCATATCTGCCAGGTATTTTCTCATCACCCACATACGCTGTAAGGTTTTTTCGTCAAGTAATAAGTCATCACGACGAGTGCTTGACGCATTCAAATCAACAGCAGGGAATATTCTGCGATTTGAAATTTTTCTATCAAGTTGTAGTTCCATATTTCCGGTACCCTTAAATTCTTCAAAGATAACCTCATCCATTTTAGACCCTGTATCAGTCAAAGCCGTTGCGATGATACTTAATGACCCTCCATTTTCAATATTTCGCGCAGCTCCAAAAAAGCGCTTTGGTTTATGTAATGCATTGGCATCCACACCTCCACTCAATATTTTTCCTGAAGCAGGCTGAACTGTGTTGTAAGCTCTTGCCAAACGAGTGATTGAATCAAGCAGAATCACCACATCGTGACCACACTCCACCAGTCGTTTCGCTTTTTCTAAAACAATATTGGCAACGCGCACGTGCTCGTTGGCTTCTTTATCAAAAGTGGAAGCCACCACTTCGCCGTTCACATTGCGCTGCATATCGGTTACTTCTTCGGGACGTTCATCAATTAATAAAATCATTTGATACACTTCCGGGTGATTTGCGGCAATGGCATTGGCTATTTCTTTTAACAAAACAGTTTTACCTGTTTTTGGTTGAGAAACAATCATACCCCTTTGTCCTTTTCCAATGGGCGAAAACAAATCCATTATTCTTGTTGAAACCGTGCTTTGCTTTTCAGCTAATTTGAATTTTTCCTGTGGAAATAGTGGTAATAAATGTTCAAAAGCAATGCGGTCTCTCACCACATTTGGGTTCAAACCGTTTATTCTGATGACCTTAATTAAAGGAAAGTATTTTTCACCTTCTTTGGGCGGTCTCACTTCACCAAGAACGGTATCTCCCGTTTTTAAACCAAAAAGGCGTATCTGTGATTGGGAAACATAAATATCATCTGGTGATGAAAGGTAGTTATAATCACTTGAGCGCAAAAATCCATAACCATCTTGCATGATATCTAGTACACCTTCACTTTGGATGATGCTGTCAAACTCATAATCTGGCTCCCGGTAGCGGTTGCGCTTGTCCTTGTTGCCCTGGTCTTTGTTACTTTGATTTCCGTTTTGAGAATTGCTGTGTCTGTTCCCCGAATTTTGTGAATCATTTTGGTTTTGATTCTGTCTGGGTTTGTTTTCATTTCTATTCTCTGATTTATTATCAGATGTGTCCTTTTTGGATTCAGCCCTTTCAGCTACATTACCGTCTTTTCCTGAATTAGGATTGGGACGATTTTGTTTAGTATCCTGATGACGCGGATTTTTGTGATTGCTTTGCTCTCTGCGTTCCTGATTTTTTTGAGGAGTATCCTGCTTGGATACTTCTTGTTTGGGAGCCTCTTTTGATTCATCCTTTTCCTTTGATGAGTCACTTGACTGTTTTTTTTGAGGATGTGGTTTTTTATTTTGAGGTCTGTTGTCACGACCGTCTTTTTGTCCCCGCAAATCTTTTTGATCTCTCGGGTTCTTTTGTTCCTCCTTTTTTGGAGTTTCTTTTGATTCTCCTTTTGATTCTTTTACAAGAGGTTCGACGGCTTTTGGATTGGCAGCCTGGTAATCAAGAATTTGATAGACCAACTCTAATTTTTTTAAAGTGCGGTATTTGGGCACACCTAAAGTTTTAGCAATTTCCTGAAGTTCAGGTAGCTTCTGCTCTTTTAAATCTGAAATTTCAAACATGTATAATATTGAATTATGTTGTTGTAATAGTTTTTACAAATAAGTTTTAAGAAGATGGTAATTTTTTTGATTTTATCCGGAAGATAAACAACCGCAGTTGAGTGGGTTGTGAATTACTGATGCAATAATACAACAATATTTTAATTTTTGATAGGAATTTTTTTAAAAAGAAACATTATTTTTGCATCACAAAGCACATTAAAATATGATTCAGCGCATCCAGACAATATTTATGATTCTAGTCGTTCTCATAATGGGCGGTCTATTTATCTGGTTTCCGGAAGTGAAAAATGAAACGGGCGAGCTTTTGTACACTCGTGAAGAACCCTTGTTTTTTGCGTTAATTTTTATTTCAATAGCATTGGCGATTATCGCTATATTATCATATAAGAAAAGAAAAAATCAGTTTGTTTTTAATCGATTAAACATACTGACAAACTTTATTTTACTAGGAGTTTTCGTTTATCGGTCGCTAACGGTACCCGGAGAGACTTTAGTTTCAGAGAAGGGTATTGGGATGTTTCTTCCTATTCTTTCTATCGTTTTTTTAGTAATGGCCAATCGTGCCATTCAAAAGGATGAGAATCTCGTAAAATCTGTTGACAGATTACGCTAAACCTTAAATCTTAGTAGTATTAGTGAGGAAAACCCGAAGCATGCCAACTTCGGGTTTTTTGTTTTGAAAGAGCGGATATTTACTGAATCGAAAAATTGCTTTCTCTAAGGAACAGCATATTTAGTTTCTTTAAAATACTTCATAATATCTTCATACAAATAGGTCATCAATCTTTCTTGTCCCACCAGTTCATTAAATCGCAACTGAAACTGAATTAGAATAGCGTCAATATCTTCCATCCTGTGAGTACTAGGTTCAAAATAATAATCCAGAATTTTTCCAATTGTTTTTTCACTGATTAGCTCTTGCATGGCATACACCCGTGTTAACTTTTGTGTTATTTCAAAATCAAATTCTGAGATAATACCAGTGGTTTTAGCAGATTCCCAGGCTGTACTGGTCAATACATCATCTACTAATGACCTATTCTCGGTCAAGAGGCCAATATTGAAATAATCATGCTTTTTCATTTCGCCTTTCAAGCTGTCTTTTTTATCTTCAATAAGTTGATTGAGATTCTCATTAATGCGGGTATGTCTTTCTACCCAATCTTTAAGAATTGTCTCATTTCTGTGAAGTTCTTTAGCTATACTTTCCATAGCTATTTCCTTTTTTTTCAATGTTTGATAGTTATCATAGAGCTTATTTATAAACAAAGCAAATAACACACTAAATACAATGAGTAAGCCTTCAGCAAAATGCTTTTGAATCTTTTTTTTCATAGGGGTTGGTCTATTAGATTGCTTTTCAAATATACCAAATTTGAGTGACCTTAGGAATAGTATATCAACAACTTAGGTTGAATTTGCAATAAATCATATCAAAATTTAATTACCAAAATGGATTCTATCTTTTAAACTCTACAACTTCCAAATCTTTTATACTTCCGGAATCAACCACAAAACGCAGCATCGTGCACACTTTGTGAAAACCGTGTTTTCCCGCTGCACCGGGGTTCATATATAAAACCCCGTGTTTTTTATCGTGCATCACTTTTAAAATATGTGAATGGCCGCAGATGAACAATTTTGGAGGATTGGTCTTCATTTCCTCTCTGATATCTGGATTGTACCTGCCCGGCGAACCACCAATATGAGTCATCCACACATCCACACCCTCACAAAAAAAACGGTGGTGAAGAGGAAATTCGCCCCTTATTTTGGCATCATCAATGTTTCCGTAAACAGCGCGTAACGGTTTTAATTTTTCAATAGCATCTGTCACTTCAAGGCTTCCAATATCCCCGGCATGCCATACCTCATTAGCCTGATTGACATATTTTAATATGGTCTCATCAATATAACTATGGGTATCTGAAAGTAAAAGTATTTTTTTCATGTTTACTACCCGCGAAGGCGGGTATCTCATTAATGGTATTTCTTATTTATTTCAAATTTGTTATTTCAACCTTCACTAGTATTACCCTCAACACAAAATTGTTTTTTTAGCTTATAAACATCCTCACCCTCAGAAAAACAAAATCTCACCTCTAACTTCTAACTTTCTACTTCTAACTTAATTTTCACAATTAAGTAACTATCTTTGCTAAGTTTACAAAAATAGAAGAATCTTTGCGATATTTTATCGAAATAGCATTTAACGGCAAAAACTACCACGGCTGGCAAATCCAACCCGACGCAGTTTCTGTCCAACAAACACTGGAGGAGGCGCTTAGTACTTTGTTACGGAAAAAAATTGATATTGTGGGTGCAGGACGGACAGATGCTGGCGTGCACGCCAAACAAATTTTTGCTCATTTTGATTTCCCAGAAGCAATTGAACTCAAAGAACTTTGCTATAAGCTCAATTCTTTTTTGCCTAAAGATATAGCAATCAAGAAAATAGCTCTCGCAAAAGATGACGCTCATGCCCGCTTTGATGCCATTAGTCGTACTTATGAATACCAAATCTGTTTGGAAAAAAATCCATTTACAATAGATTTTTCCTATCAATTAAATCAAATCCCTGATTTAAAAAAGATGAACGAAGCTGCAAAAATCTTATTGAACTATAACGATTTTCAATGCTTTTCAAAATCAAAAACAGATGTAAAAACCTATCATTGTATCATTACCTTTGCCGAATGGACATTGACAGACAATACGCTTCTTTTTACAATCACAGCTGATCGTTTTTTGCGAAATATGGTGCGTGCCATTGTGGGCACTTTGCTTGAAATTGGGCTGGGAAAACTGGAAGTCAATGACATACACGACATCATCAAAAGCAAAAACCGAAGCAAAGCAGGCACATCAGTTCCTGCAGAAGGCTTGTATTTAATCCGGGTTACTTACCCAAAAGAACTCTTTATTTAACTATGGCAGCATCAGGCAGGGCATTTGATTTTAAACTTTTTAAGCGATTGCTTCAGTTTACAAAACCTTACAAACTCACGTTTTGGTTTGTGGGAATCTCTGCTATTTTGGTTTCAGGGTTCTCTGTTTTACAACCCATTTTACTAGAAAAAGTAATTGATGACTCCATCATCCCAAAAGATTATGAAAATCTCATTTTTTTCATTTCGTTAATGGGTGCCTTTTTACTTGCGGAAGTATTTTTTCAATTTTCGTTTATATACTATTCAAACTGGCTTGGTTTGAGTGTAGTGCGAGACATTCGTATTAAGTTATTTGACAAAATACTGCAGTTTAAAATGAAGTATTTTGACAAAAGTTCTGTGGGTCGTTTGACAACACGAGCCGTCAATGATATTGAGACAATTTCCAGTATTTTTAGTCAAGGGCTATTTACTATTGCAAGTGATCTATTGAAAATGATAGCCATACTGGGCTTTATGTTTTATCGAAGCTGGGAATTAACGCTCATTGTATTAGCCGTTTTCCCACTCATTATTTATGCAACCCGACTATTTCAAAGAGCTATGAAAGCTGCTTTTGAAGAAGTGCGTGCTCAGGTAGCCAACTTAAATACCTTTGTTCAAGAGCGTATCACCGGAATGAAAATCGTGCAGCTTTTTACGCGCGAAGAAACCGAAGATAAAAACTTTACTGAAATTAATAGAAAACACAAAGTTGCCTGGATTAAAACTGTATGGTATAACTCCATATTTTTTGCTGTTACTGAAATGACAGCATCCATAACAATTGGGTTGATTATGTGGTATGGTGGTCTTCAAGTACTAGGTGGCGGAGCCATCACATTGGGACTTATTGTTGCTTTTATCCGTTTGTCACAAATGCTTTTCAGACCGCTCAATCAGATTGCAGATAAGTTCAATACCCTGCAAATGGGAATGGTGGCGGCCAATAGGGTATTTGAAATTCTGGATACAAATGCATCTATTGAAGACACAGGAAATGAATCTTTTGAAAACATCAAAGGACATATTGTTTTTGATAACGTATTTTTTAGCTATGATGATTCCGAAATGGTTATTAAAGGTATTTCATTTGAAGTACAGCCTAACCAAACCGTCGCCATAGTAGGAGCAACCGGTGCCGGAAAATCGACCATCATCAATCTCCTTTCCCGTTTTTACGAAATCAAAGCGGGAACCATTACAGTTGATGGCAAAAACATCAAAGATGTTCCTATCAACAATTTGAGAAAAAGTATTGGTGTAGTCTTGCAGGATGTTTTTCTTTTTGCTGACACCATAATGAATAATATCACACTCAACAATCCACTAGTAACTGAAGAAGAAGTTATACAGGCTGCAAAAGATATTGGAGTTCATTCTTTCATAATGTCCTTACCGGATGGTTATCATTACAACGTCAAGGAACGAGGCAGTATGTTATCATCAGGTCAAAGGCAACTCATTTCGTTTTTAAGAGCTTATGTAAGCAATCCGAGCATTCTTGTCCTTGATGAAGCGACCTCATCTGTTGATTCTCACGCTGAACAATTAATCCAAAATGCCACGGCAAAACTTACCCAGGGTCGTACATCCATAGTAATTGCTCATCGTCTAGCAACTATTAAAAAAGCAGATGTCATTATTGTGATGGATGCCGGTCATGTAGTAGAAATGGGCAATCACACAACCCTTCTCAAAATTGAAAATGGTCATTATCGTAAGTTGTATGAGGTGCAATTTGAAAAAGAGGAAATTCTTTAGTGACCTAAAAGAATTTACGGTTTCATAACTTTAAAACAGATAAATTTTATTAAATTTAGTGTCCATTAACTTTAAAATTAAAACAGAATGATTAAAGCAAAATACCAAAACGTTCTTGAGCTTGGAGAAAAACTTCAAATTCAAAATGGAGACGTGAGAGAAGAAAACGGTGTTCTAAAAATTCATGGAACAGCAAAAACTCCCTATGAAAAAGACCTTCTTTGGAATGAAATAAAAAAAGTGGGGGGAGAAAACCCAACAGATTTAATGGCAGATATTAAAGTAGCAGATGACTCTGTTTATGCAGTTCATGAAGTTAAAAGTGGTGAATCTTTGTCTAAAATCGCACAGCAATATTATGGTAGTGCAGGAAAATACAACGCTATTTTTCAAGCTAATACCGATCAGCTTAAAAATCCCGATTTGATACATCCCGGACAGGTTTTGAAAATTCCAAACCTGTAATAGTTATTTATTTAAAAAAGAGTCGCCATTTTTGCGACTTTTTTTATATCCATTTATCTGTTTAAAGTATAGATCTGACAGGTTTTTAGAACCTGTGAAAATTATCTAAGAACAAAATACTTTAAAAATAGAATTTCTTAGTATCACACAGTGCCCTTGTATCTAAGTGGAAAATTTATCCCTACTGAAGTTTAAAAAGATAAATTATCAACACATTTTCCATTAAGAAATCCTTAATACACTTACATCCTTAAATTTGGTAATTTTGTATTCCTAAAATTTAAATTATGTCTGCAATAAAAAAAGTAAAACAGCTAGGTTTCCAGTGGGAAACCCAAGACCCCTTTTTATTTTGTGCCTACCACAAAGATGATTTCCCAAAAGGCAACGAGCACCTTGGTCCGAATCCTTCTCTTCTAAAAGGAAGATACATTGGTCAGGATTTTACCATTAAAGATGGCTGGCGCATGTATCACGGTCAAAAAGTCCCCGGTTTTCCTGCCCACCCTCACAGCGGGTTTGAGACAGTTACCCTAGTGGAACAAGGCTTTGCAGACCATAGTGACTCTTTGGGTGCTGCGGGGCGTTTTGGCAATGGCGATGTGCAATGGATGACTGCCGGAAAAGGCGTGATGCATTGTGAAATGTTTCCGTTGTTGAATCAAGATAAAGAAAACCCTTTTTTATTGTTCCAGCTTTGGCTGAACTTACCCAGTAAAAGCAAAGGGGTTGACCCATACTTTCGTATGTTATGGAATGAAGAAATTCCCGTGGTTGAAGACAATGGTGTAAAACTAAAAATCGTTGCCGGTAATTACAAAGGCACACAAGCAGCAGCACCTACCCCCAACTCTTGGGCTGCAGATCCTGCAAATGAAGTTGCAATTTGGACCATAAAAATGGAACCCGGAGCCTCCTGGGAAATTCCATTAGCATCTGATGAAACAAACAGAACACTCTTTTTTTATAACGGAAATGAAATTGAAACTGAAGGATTCACCATCCCTAAAGAGCATTCATTGGATTTATTTCCCACTAAAAAAATCACAATAAAAAACGGTGACTCTCCGGCTGAATTCCTTTTTTTGCAAGGCAAACCCATAGGCGAACCGGTCGTACAGCAAGGTCCATTTGTTGCCAATTCCCATCAAGGGATCCAAGAAGCGATTGCTCAGTATCAAAAGGATCAGTTTGGTGGTTGGCCGTGGGATAGTTATGAACATGTTCACGATGCTCAAAGAGGTCGCTTTGCCATTCACGCAGATGGAAAAGAGGAAATAAAATATTGATAATTTTCTATTGATTATTGTTGGTTTTATATAGTTGATTGATCATCCATAGAATCTCCCAATTACGTCCTATTTAATCATCTAGCTCCCATCACCCGGTATCCAGAGAATCTATTGTGTGTTTTTTATTGTCTCTGAGTGTACTCTATGTCTTAGTTTTTTACATTTTAATATTAGAATATTTTATGTAGTTTTGGTTGAATCAAATGGAATTGTTCCGGCAATCTACCTAACACTAAAACTTCATGAACTTAAGCACGCTTGATCTCGTCATTATTTTCTCCTTTTTTACCTTAACGCTTCTTATTGGCATTTTTACAGCAAAAAAAGCCGGAAAGGGATTCAATGAATATTTTTTATCCGGAAGAAATATGCCTTGGTGGCTTTTGGGAATTTCTATGGTGGCCACAACCTTCTCTGCAGACACACCCAATCTTGTTACTGATATTGTTAGAAAAAACGGCATTGCCGGAAACTGGGTTTGGTGGGCTTTTTTACTCACAGGAATGCTTACTGTTTTTGTGTATGCGAAATTATGGCGCAGGTCTGGTTTTTCAACAGACCTGGAGTTTTATGAACTCCGGTATGGAGGTAAGGCAGCTGCTTTTTTAAGAGCGTTTAGAGCCATCTATCTGGGGATTATTTTTAATATTTTAATTTTAGCATCCGTCTTGTTGGCAGGAATCAAAATTAGCGCTACCATGCTGGGAATGAGTGCTGTTGAGACTGTCGTTATCGTTTCTGTAATTACACTTATTTATACGGTTTTAGGAGGGTTGCGGTCTGTGATATTGACTGACTTATTTCAATTTGCCATTGCAATGGCAGGAGCTATTTTTGCTGCAATTTATGTAGTCAATCTTCCTGAAGTGGGTGGTTTATCTCAACTTTTAGCCAAACCAGAACTCCAGGATTCGTTGCGCTTTATTCCGGAATTTAATGATACAACGGCATGGGTATCCTTGTTGATTATTCCACTGGCTGTGCAGTGGTGGGCGGTTTGGTATCCCGGTGCAGAACCCGGCGGTGGTGGCTATATTGTGCAACGCATGCTTGCGGCAAAAGATGAGAAACACGCCGTGAAAGCTTCACTTTTATTTAATATTGCTCATTATGGAATCAGACCATGGCCCTGGATTTTAATCGCTTTGGCATCAATGGTTGTTTTTCCAGACTTGGATGCGTTAAGAACAGCTTTTCCTAATGTTGAAGAGTCAGTAATTAACGACGATATGGCTTATCCGGCGATGCTTACTTTTTTACCTGCCGGATTGCTGGGCCTTGTCTTAGCTTCCTTGATTGCTGCATTGATGTCCACACTTTCTACCCATTTAAACTGGGGAGCGAGTTATGCAGTTCACGATTTTTACCATCGTTTTATAAGACCTAAAGCAAAAGATAACGAACTTGTTTCCGTGGGGCGTTTGTTTACGGTTTTTATCATGGTTGCAGCTGCATTTTTAGCACTGGTTTTGCAAAATGCCTTGCAAGTTTTTCAAATCATATTACTCATTGGTGCCGGTACCGGTTTGCTTTTTATTTTAAGATGGTTTTGGTGGCGTATCAATGCATTGAGCGAAATTTCCGCAATGGTTATTTCATTTATATCTGCTTTATTGTTTACAGTTGTATTGCCTAAATATTCTGAATTCTGGAGCGATTTTCCTGAACATTATCGATTGCTTCTCTCCATTGTAATTTCAACTGTGGGATGGATTGCAGTTACTCTTCTCACAAAACCTGAAAAAGATAGCGTTCTCATAAATTTCATACAAAAAGTAAAACCGCATCTTTTTGGATTTAAAAAAGTAGTTCAACGAAATGCGCTTGATACAACATCATTCAAAACTTCCAATTTCACTAAAGAATTGAGCGCTATGTTTGCCGGGGTGTTTATGGTTTATGCGGCTTTGTTTGGCACCGGATTTTGGATTTACGGTCAATGGACACAGGCACTCATTGCAACTTCCATTTTTGTTCTTTGCGGATGGTTTATACACAAAAGCCGGAAATCTGTTTTTTAATCTAAGAAAAATTGAAAACACCACATCATAAGAGTCCTTCACTTCTTGTACTCGCTGCCGGAATGGGTAGTAGATATGGGCAATTAAAACAAATCGATGTGGTCAATTCTTCAGAAAATAGCCTGCTCGATTATGCCCTCTATGATGCATTAAAAGCCGGTTTTAAAAAAATAACTTTTGTCATTAGAAAATCATTTGGGAAATCTTTTATTGAGAAATATGACCAAAAACTAAAACATCTTGTAGAAGTTAACTATGTTTTTCAAGAGATTGACTTGCTTCCCCCACCCTTCAAACCAAATCTTCTAAGGCAAAAGCCCTGGGGAACCGGACACGCCATTTGGACAGCTAAAGAGATAATCAATGAACCTTTTTTAGTCATCAATGCAGATGATTATTATGGGAGCTCTTCTTACAAATTAATGTTTGATTATCTAAAACACTATTTGAGTTTTAATCTAAAAGAATTTGCATTAATGGCTTTTCCTGTTGAAAAAACCTTATCAGAAAATGGAGCCGTTTCAAGAGGAATTTGTAAAATAAATGATGACAATTTTCTGCTAACTGTAGAAGAAAAAACAGCCATTAAACTTGAAAATAATCAAATCATATCCTCACATAATTCCGTAAAGGAAGTAATTCCTAAAAACACCCTTGTATCTATGAATATGTGGGGGTTAACTCCTTTCTATTTTAAATGGGCAGCACCTTGTTTCAAATTGTTTTTGAAAGCAAACTTCAACTCACTTGATAAAGAATATTTTCTGCCAAAAACCATCGATCAAATCATAAAAAGTCATGATGTGAAAATTAAAGTTTTAAGTTCTGGAGAAAGTTGGTTTGGATTAACCTTTCCAGAAGATAAAATACTGGCCAAGAGTAATCTCGAAGAAATGACCCGAAAGGGTCTGTATCCCAAAAATCTTTTTAACCTTTAATTTTATTTTTTTAATGTGTTCAACCACCCATTTATTA
>TARA_R110002072_G_scaffold124486_2_pt1 | contig 20469 bp, 13 predicted proteins | sample TARA_R110002072 | Tara Oceans TARA_R110002072 (sample SAMEA4397118) | marine metagenome | biome: Polar Biome; feature: [SRF] surface water layer (ENVO:00010504); material: water (ENVO:00002006), including particulate matter (ENVO:01000060) such as... | depth 5 m | reverse complement strand
AGAATCGATTGTGGTTAGCTCACCTGTGGCTCAAGTTGCTACAGGATTAACAGTCCAGCTGTCCGCTAAAGGTATTTATTCTGATGGAACTGAGCAAATAATAAGTGATGAGGTTGTTTGGAGTGTCTCGGATATTTCAAAAGCAAGCATTGATTCAGAAACGGGTTTGCTGAGCGCTATTCAAGCCGGGAGCATAACAGTGAAAGCAACGAAAGGCGCTAATAATGGCGAATTTTCGTTGACGATAAGCCCAGCAACATTATCCGAAATTTCAATTACACCAGCGTCTATTGCGTTGGCAGAAGGGACGACTGAAAACCTCAGTGTGACAGCGATTTTTTCTGATAATAGTAAGCAAGATGTCAGTGATCAGGTTGCGTGGGCCAATGCTGATGACTCAATAGCGACGATTGAGCAAAATGGATTTACGGTCAATGCTCTGACAAAAGGCACCACTACGTTTACTGCCAGTTTATCGGGGCAATCAGCGGGTGTGTCTGTCAATGTCACGGATGCAGAGCTGGTTTCATTGACGATATCGCCGGCAAATACCACTATTCCTTTAGGTTTGTCCGCTCAATTTAGTGCCCAAGGTACCTATACAGATGGCTCTGTACAGGATCTTACATCGGAGGTGACTTGGTTGTCAGATGATGAGAGCGTAGTCGTTGTGAGCAATGCTGAAAGTTTCAATGGATTAGCATCTTCCGTCGCGCTTGGTTCAAGTGCGATCTCGGCAATTTTGGGTACAGTCCAGCAGCAAACAACCATTACGATTGAGAATGCCGTTTTAAATAGCATTGATATTCAACCTGCTAATCAGACCATCGCAAATGGCACCGATGCGCAGGTGGCGGCATATGGGTATTATTCAGACGGTTCTCAAATAGACTTAAGTGCTCAAGTTATCTGGAATGCCTCACAACCAGCTTTGGTTGACCTTTCCTCTATAGGGCAAGGTGTTGTTCGCTCTTTAGGACAAGGTAATGTGTTATTGAGCGCCGAGCTGCAAGGTATTAGTGGAATTGCGAATATTGAGATATCTTCAGCGAGCTTGCAAAGTATATCTATTGAGGCCGTACAAACGAGTTTACCCAACGGTATGAACCAAAGCTTGATTGCCAGAGGCTCCTATTCAGATACATCCACGAAAGATATTTCAGCGCAGGTCACTTGGCAGAGTAGTGATGTTTCCATATTGACGGTTGGCAATAGTGCGAATGACTCTGGTTTGGTGCGTGCCACCGACGTTGGGCAGTCTACAATTACAGCAAGTTTGGGTTCAGTCTTTGGGCAAATTACAATAGATGTTACAAATGCAGTGTTAACCGGGCTTCAAATCAGCAGTAGTGCATCTCAGCTAAATGAAACGGCTACCGCATCTGCTTTAGCTATTGCGACTTATTCTGATGCCTCTACGCAAGATGTGACGGCGCAAGTCAATTGGTCGAGTGACGAGTTGAGTATTGCATCGATTGGCAATAGTGCTTCCGATAAAGGTCTAATCAAGGCTTTATCTGTGGGTACTGCTAATATTTCTGCCTCGCTCAATGGTATTTCATCGAATATATTTGCCCTGCAAGTGACTCTTGATCCAAATCTACCTCGGGCGCTTAATTTAAGTATTCAGCCAAATATTATTTTAAATGATAATAATGATGCTTCGCAGGTCAGTTTTACTTTGGTTCCAGCCGGACAAAATGGTGTTATTGCTGATGGTACCCCGGTAACGCTGACGATAACCGAAGGAAATTCAGTCAGGGTTGAAACTTTACCCACTACAAATGGTTCAGTAAATTATTCACTTCAGTCAAGCTATAATGGCTTTATTTCTTTGTCAGCAAGTTCGGGTGATTTATCAGCTAATTCTGGTTTGGTTGCAACGGATGATTTTACCGATGCTATCACTGCACAAGGTAAGGCGAGAAGTTTATACGAAAACAATACCCTGCGTGCAGGCAGCAAATTTATTATGCTCTTGAGAAATATATCAAATAGAGTGTTTAAGGTTGATCAAATAGAAATTTTCTATTTTGACCCGAATGATGGCAATGCTAGGACTGACTTTCCAGAATCTCCTTTAGTCGATAGCGCATCGACGAGTGATGGTTATTTAATTGGAGGTGAGCTTACCTTTATCGGATATGAGCTCGATAACGATGTTGAAGCAAGTGTTTATGCTATTGTTTATTCGTTCACCGATGAGGCTACCAGCACTGCTTTTGGGTTAAATGCGGTATTTGATTTCGACCAATAAAATGCTAAGTAAGCGTCATATAAATAAAAATAAATGACATCATGAGGAACAGTACTGATGCTATTCAATCCCAAAAAACACAATATCGAGTACAAAGACCCTAAAACCAAAGAGTTGATGCAGAAAGTTATCGACTTTATGGAAAACAAAGGCCTCAAAAGTATTAAAAAAGACTGGCACGATAAAACCTGGAATTATGAATTTGTCGAATTTATGAGAGAGCATCAAGTGATGGCGACCTTGATGACACCTTCAGGTTATGGTGCTGAAGATTCACGCTGGGATACGTCACGCAACGTCGCCTTTGCTGAAATCACTGCTTTTTACGGCATCACTTACTGGTATACCTTTCAGGTATCGATGCTCGGTTTAGCGCCTGTTTGGCTGGGTAGTAACGAAGAACTCAAACAAAAAACGGCTAAGTTATTGCAAAATGGCGAAGTCTTTGCCTTTGGTCTGTCTGAAAAAGAACACGGCGCGGATATCTATTCTTCAGATATGATGCTTGAACCCCAAAATGATGGCAGCTACAAAGCTAACGGTGATAAGTACTATATCGGCAACGGCAATGAAGCAGCGCTGGTCTCAACCTTTGGTAAAGTGAAGGGCGCAGATGACTATGTATTCTTTGCTGTGGACTCAAAACACCCTAACTATAAGTGCATAAAAAATACCGTCAACGAGCAGAACTATGTGTCAGAGTATGAGGTGACGGATTACCCGATCACCGATGCCGATATTATGGAAATAGGCCCGAAAGCCTGGGATAACATGCTCAACACGATCAATGTCTGTAAGTTTAATTTGGGTTTTGGCGCCATTGGCTTGTGTGAGCATGCCTTCTACGAGGCGATTGATCATGCGGCTAACCGGAATGTATATGGCAGCTATGTCACCGATTTCCCTCACGTAAAAAGATTATTTACCGATGCCTATGCGCGTTTATGCGCCATGAAATTATTTGCAGAACGTGCCACCGATTATATGCGTAGCGCCTCGACAGAAGATCGCCGTTATTTGTTATTTAACCCAATGGTGAAAATGAAAGTTACCTCTCAAGGTGAAGATGTGGTTAACCATCTTTGGGATATCATCGCTGCAAAAGGCTTCGAGAAAGAACCCTTTTTTGAAATTGTTGCCCATGAAATTCGAATGCTGCCAAAGCTTGAAGGCACTGTACACGTCAACATGGCCTTAATTATTAAGTTCATGAAAAATTATTTCTTTAACCCGGCTGATTTTCCGGAAATTTCAAGAAGAGACGAAGCGGTAAATGATGATTTCTTATTCAATCAAGGCCCGACTAAAGGCTTAGGGAAGATACAATTTCATGATTACAATATTGCCTATAACAGTGTCGACCTGCCTAATGTGAATGTGTTTAAAGAGCAGATTAATGCCTTCAAAACCTTCTTGATAAAAGCAGGCCCAGATGAAAATCAAGCCAAAGATATTGATTACCTGTTAGCCTTGGGAGACTGCTTTACTTTGGTAGTTTATGGTCAGTTAATTCTTGAAAATAAGAAGATCAAAGGCGTTGAAGATGATTTGATCGATGAAATCTTCGACGTGCTTATTCGTGACTTCTCAAAATATGCGGTCAATATCTTAACCAAGCCGAGTAATTCTGAAATGCAGCAAAGCCTTGCAAAAGCGCTTATTAAGGCTCCGATTCCCAATGCTCCGCGTTTCGAGAAAATTTTCAATGAACAAATCTATACCTTGAAAGGTCAATATCGGATGAGAGATCAAAATGTTTAATTTGATCTCTATTTAAACGTTTGCATTAACTCCACCGCGTGATGCTTAGATCATCACCCAATTAGCCAGAAGGTTTGGATAGATCAAAGCTTCTGGCCGCCCCTTCGAATTCGAGGCTTTTTGCCTGTCGTTATTAAATTTTCCCTTGCAGTCATGCGCTAAGGTTATCAATTATATTAGTGGTGATCTCTTATTGCTGAAAATACCTCAAGTGGAAAAAAATATTTGTTTAGTGTACTATATATACCGCTCAAAATAATGAGGCTGTAAGAGAAGTGTGTTTCTAATGTGTGTGGCGTATTTTTTTATTTTTCCTCTCTTTTTCTCGCTCTTTTATGTTTTTTATTATGTTTAAATTGTTTAGAGCGCTAAACAATAGAGAGCGATGTTATTTTGAATATTTATCATATGCTAGAGGGAACGTTTTTTATGACTCAGTTAGTATTAAGGAGACCGCAAGACCTTGATGGGCATGATGTTTATAAGTTAATTGCAAGTTGTCCACCGCTTGATCAAAACTCAATGTATTGCAACTTACTACAGTGTACGCACTTTTCGAGTACCTCTGTGATTGCCTTGGATGAAGTTAATCACGATGTATTGGGGTTTATTTCTGGTTATATCAAGCCTAATGATTCAGATACTTTATTTATCTGGCAAGTAGCTGTTAGTGAAAAGGCTAGAGGGCAAGGTTTAGCTAAAAAAATGATTTTAGATATCCTGAACAGAGATACAAATAGCCAGCTCAGTTATATAGAAACCACGATAACTGAGAATAATCCCGGGTCTTGGGCTTTGTTTGGCAGTATGGCTAAAGAGCTCAAAACAGAGCTTGTCCGCTCAGAATTATTTATTAAAGAGCTGCATTTTCAGGGGGCTCACGATACTGAAAACTTAGTTCGTATTGGTCCATTTAATGTGGAATCTTCTCAGCTCAGTGATTAATACGCATAGCTGTTCCCCTTTCAGAATAAAATGTATTTAACCCTTTAATTTAATTGGTCATCTCAGGAGACCTTATATATGAAAATTTTTGACGAAATCGAATCAGAAGTACAAAGCTATGCCCGTTCATTTCCACGTGTTTTTAATAAAGCAAAGATGGAGCACCTATATGATAACGATGGCAACATGTATCTCGACTTTTTGGCTGGTGCAGGTACTCTGAACTATGGGCATAACAATCCATTGTTCAAAGAAGATTTACTGACGTACATTATGGAAGATGGCATTACTCATGGTTTGGATATGCACACCAAAGCAAAAGGTGAGTTTCTTGAAACCTTCAATGAAAAAATATTAAAACCACGAGGTCTTGAATATATTGTCCAATTTACGGGGCCAACAGGGACGAATGCCGTTGAAGCGGCATTAAAACTTGCCAGAAATATTACAGGTCGTGAAAATGTTATTTCATTTACCAATGGCTTTCATGGTGTGAGTTTGGGGGCACTTGCAACCACCGGTAACTCGCATCACCGAGGTGCAGCAGGGGTTAGTTTGAACGGAAGTTCACGCATGCCTTACGATGGGTATTTAGGTGATGAAGTCGATACCACCGCGTATTTAGATAAGGTGCTTTGTGATTCAAGCAGTGGTATCGATAAACCGGCAGCCGTGATTGTTGAAACAGTTCAAGGTGAGGGCGGTATCAATGCCTCGAGTTTTGAATGGTTAAAAAATCTCGAAGCTGTGTGTCGTAAACATGGCGCTTTGTTAATTGTCGATGATATTCAAGCGGGTTGTGGTCGAACAGGTACCTTTTTCAGTTTTGAAGAAGCGGGTATTAAACCGGATATTGTCACCCTTTCAAAATCATTAGGTGGGTATGGTTTACCTTTCGCTGTTGTGTTGATGAAACCAGAATTAGATCATTGGAAGCCAGGTGAGCACAACGGTACTTTCCGTGGTAACAATTTTGCCTTTGTAACGGCTAAATCTGCTATTGATCATTATTGGTCAGATGATAAATTCTCTCAAGACATTAAGCGTAAGGGTGCTTATATTGCAGGCCGCCTAAACCATATCGTAAATAATTATGGTGAAGGTAACTTTACAGCGTGTGGTCGTGGCATGTTCCAGGGTATTAGCTGTGTAAATGGTGAAATAGCCGGCAAAATCACCAAACGTTGTTTCCAGAATGGTTTGCTTATCGAGACGAGTGGTGCAGATGACCAGGTCGTTAAGTTCTTATGTCCGTTAGTCATTACCCAAGAAAATCTAGAGAAAGGATTGGATATCGTAGAACAAGCCATTCGTGATGTGTGTGCGAAAGAAGATTCAATACCAGAAGATAATGACTATTTTGATGATGTAAAATTTGAAGAGTCAGAACCTGAAACGACTATGAAAGAAGTCAGCTAGTTTAACCAGATATAAATGTTAACGCTTAGTTGTTTGAGCCCAAAATTGTGCTTTATAAATCACGCTTAGGGTTCAAGCAAAAAACTTAATAATGATTAGGTACAAAAATGATTGTAAGGACAATGGCGCAAGCTGAAGCAGACGGTAGAAAAATAGTATCGCCTGATGGCAATTGGGATAGTACTAGGCTGTTACTGAAAGATGACAACATGGGGTTTTCATTTCATGTAACCACGATATATAAAGGTGCAGATTTCAGGATGCATTATCAAAACCACCTAGAGTCCGTGTATTGCATGTCTGGCTGCGGTGAAATTGAAAACCTTGAAGATGGTAAAGTTCATCAAATAGAAGCAGGTACGGTGTATATTTTAGATAAACACGATAAACATATTCTAAGGGCGTTTGAAGAAATGAAAATGGCCTGTGTCTTTAATCCGCCCTTGAACGGCAAAGAAGTCCATAACAAAGACGGAGCTTATGAATTAGAGGCAGAAAAAATCTGACTTCCTCTTGTATTAAAACGCAAATGCAAATTAATAAAGAGGAAAAAGAATGAGTAATATAGAAGACAGTTCCACGCAAGAAAGCGCCACACAAGAACGTATCCAAAATAGACAGCAAGTTGCTCAGCATACCGTTGAAAAAATAGGCGGTACTTCAATGAGCAACTTTGATGCAGTCAAAGAAAATATCATCAAGAATGTTAAGAGTTCGAATATTTACCAACGCATTTTTGTTGTTTCTGCCTATGGCGGCATGACAGATTTATTATTGGACTATAAAAAATCCGGTGAGCCCGGTGTCTTTGCCTTATTTTCAAATAGTATGCGTGATGACTCATGGCAAAAGCAGCTCACTGTTGTTAAACAACGGATGTTTGAGATTAATCGTAGCCTGTTTACTGATGATTTAGCGCTTGAAGGTGCTAATCAGTTTATTGCTGAACGGCTGCAAGATGCAGAGTCTTGCTTAGAAGATTTACAACGTTTATGTCTTCATGGGCATTTTTCATTAGAGAGTCATCTTAACTCTGTTAAAGAAATGTTGGCATGTTTAGGTGAAGCGCATAGTGCGTTTACTATGTCGAAGTTGCTTCAGTTAGATGGTATAAATACTTGCTTTGTTGACTTGACAGGCTGGCAGAGCGAAAAACATATCTCTCTTGATGAACGTATCATTAATGCTTTTAATCAGATTGATCTATCAAATACATTACCCATCGTCACCGGGTATGCACATAGTGAAGATGGCTTGATGAGCCGCTTTAATCGTGGTTACAGCGAAATGACCTTCAGTCGTATAGCGGTTCTGACGAATGCCCAAGAAGCCGTTATTCATAAAGAATTTCATTTGAGCAGTGCCGACCCTCGTCTTGTTGGTGAAGAAAATGTCGTGCCAATTGGTCGAACAAATTACGATGTGGCCGATCAATTAGCTAATTTGGGGATGGAAGCTATTCACCCTCAGGCCGCTAAAGGTTTGCGTCAAAGTGAAATCCCATTACGCGTTAGAAATACCTTCGAACCAGAGCATTTAGGAACATTAATTACATCAGATTATGTCAGCGACTCACCTTGTGTAGAAATTATTGCAGGGCAAAAAGGCATTTATGGTTTTGAAGTGTTTGATCAGGATATGACAAGTAAATTGTCTGAATATGACCATGAGATCTTGTCTATTCTAAAGCGTTTTAAACTTAATTTTATCGCAAAAGATGTGAATGCAAATACGATTACGCACTATCTGAACACCAACTTGAAAACCATAAAACGTTTAATTATTGCCTTGCGAAAAGTATTTCCCGAGGCGGAATTTAGCCAGCGCAAAGTCGCTATTGTATCGGCCATTGGCAGTGATATGCAGGTACCGGGTATTTTAGCCAAAACTGTTTCAGCGCTTGCTGCAAGCAATATTAGTGTGCTTGCCATTCACCAGGCTATGCGCCAGGTAGATATGCAATTTGTGATAGATGAAGATCAGTATGAATCTGCAGTTCAAAGCTTACATGCTTGCTTGGTTGAAGTGCATGATCACGGTCGAGCAATATGCTTGGCATCTTAGAGTTTAAGAACGATCGCTCTTATATGCCATTCCTGCCTGCTGTTAATCTAGCCATTGATTAGGCTTAGTGTAATGACATTAAGGCATTATAGGTTAGTGCAAATAAGGGAATATTAGATAAGAGGATTATAGAAGTCTAGCTGATGTAAGAGAATGGATTAATGACATCTAGGCTTAAACCGAATTATTTCATATTCAGAAAATATACAGCAAAAGGTAAGACTCATGAGTGCTTTAGACGCCAACAATGCTTTATTAAATGAGCGCGATGTTCAATTCCAGTTATACGAAGTTCTTAACACCAGCAAGCTGACGGAACGTGAGCGTTTTTCAGAGCATAATAAAGAAACCTTTGATGCAGCACTGAGTACCGCAAAACAAATTGCAGAAGATTTATTCGCACCGCATAACGCCAAGCTTGACAGTAATGAACCTACTTTCGATGGACAGAAAGTGGCTATGATGGAAGAGGTGAAATTGGCCTTTCATGGTCTGGCGGAAGCTGGTTTTATAGCTGGTCGTAATGACTTTGAAGAAGGAGGCATGCAATTACCTGAAGTGATTATGAGCATGTGTATGGGCTACTTTACCAGTGCTAATGCCTCTTCTAGCGGCTATTCTTTTTTGACCATTGCCGCAGCGAATCTAATTAAATCCTTTGCCAGTGATACTTTAAAACAGCAATTTCTACCCTCGATGTTAACAGGGCGTTTCAGTGGCACCATGGCGCTAACCGAGCCAGAAGCAGGTTCTTCATTAGCCGATATTCGTACCCAAGCCAAACCCGTTGAAGGGCAGGGTTATTATCATATCAAAGGCAGCAAAATGTATATTTCGGGCGGTGACCATGAGCTGACTGACAATATCGTTCACTTGGTACTCGCCAAGATCGAAGGTGCGCCTGCGGGTGTTAAGGGTATTTCTTTATTTTTGGTGCCGAAATACACCTTGGATGATGAAGGTCATCCTGACCAGCGCAATGATGTTGCACTCGCCGGTCTAATACACAAAATGGGTTATCGCGGTACGACCTCAACGGTATTATCGTTTGGTGAAAAAGAAGCCTGTGTTGCTTATTTAATTGGTGAGCCTCATCAGGGCTTACGCTATATGTTTAAGATGATGAACGAGGCGCGAGTAGGCGTTGCTATGGGCGCGATCATGATTGGCTATCGTGGTTATCTTTATTCACTAGGCTATGCGCGAGACCGCATTCAGGGGCGTCTTCCTTCGCAAGGCGCTCACTCAAAAGCGGTTTCAATTATTCAGCATGCGGATGTTCGGCGCATGCTTTTAGCGCAAAAATCCTATGTCGAAGGCGGGTTATCTTTGTGTTTATATGGTGCGTCATTATTGGATGAAGTGCATACCAATCCAAATTCCAAAATAGTAGAGGATGCCTCGACCCTATTAGATTTGCTCACCCCGGTGATCAAATCATGGTGTTCGGAGTATGGTCCGAAAGCCAATGATTTAGCCATACAAGTTTTAGGTGGCGCAGGGTATACCCGTGAATATCCGGTTGAACAATATTGGCGGGACAATCGGCTGAACCCGATTCATGAAGGTACGAATGGCATTCAGGCTTTAGATTTAATGGGGCGGAAAATCTGGCAAAAAAGTAGCCACGGCTTGGTGCTTTTAAACCAAGTGATTACGCAGGATATACAGAAGGCCGATGCGAATGATGAACGCTTACAGGCGTGGGCCTCTAGTCTGAAAGAAGCGCTAAAGAAAGTTCAACTCGTCACGCAGCAGTTGGCGGGCGATATGCAAAAAATATCCCCAGACCAAGTGCTGGCAAATGCGAGTTGTTATTTAAATATGCTAAGTAAAGTGGTTGTCTCTTGGCTTTGGTTACGCCAGGCCTTAGCTGCACAAGTGGGTTTAGTTCGCTTGAGTGGCGATGCAGAATTGGATCAGGTTTCTAAAGACTTTTATGAAGGCAAGCTTCAAGCCGCACAATATTTTTTCCATTGGGAATTACCGTTGATGCATCATGATGCACAATTATTACTAGATAGAGATAATACTTCTTTTGAAATGCGTGATGGCTGTTTTTAACAAAGTATTGAAATTTAATACTAGACTCAGCAAACACAATATTGCCTCAGATAACTGGATTAACTAAGGATAAAACCACATGACCGGCTTATCTGCTGAGCGACAGTTTGTTTTTGATTATTCCAGTGACGATCTGCTTACCCACAAAAAGTTGGCTTTTCAAGAAGCCACTTATTTTGGGAAGTGAATCATGTATATCTGTTATTTTGCGGTGATAAAAAATATGAGCCGACAAACTGGGTAATGATGAACCAGGTGGAATAAGATTACTGGGGATCATTGTGATTGACGGGCATAACGGCATGTCGAATCGTTCAATGGCAGGGTTATTACAATAGACGCATTTACCTCGTTGTACCGCAGGTGGTGACTGATATGCTTTAAAATCTACAGTGTTGTCATGGCTTAGCATCACATCTTTTGACAAAAATAAGGTAATGTCCGCGAAATCGGCTTGGTTAAATTCTTGACATATCTGGCAATGACAAGCAATTCGGGTAATGGGTTTACCTTTGATAAGCAATTCGGTTTTACCACACTGGCATTCACAAACCTGATTCAAACTAGTCACCGTATACTGAGTTTATGTTTATGTTTATGTACTGGATGGATATTTCTGAGTGATATCTTACTCTCTTGATCAGCGAATAAAAGACGTTATTTTTTCTAGTAAATCTTCAAAGTGGAAGGGCTTGCCAACAAAAGCAGAAAAGCCTTCAGCTAAATATTCTTCGACTTGATCGGGCAATACATTCGCTGTTAAGGCAATAATAGGAATCTCTTGCATGTTTAACTCGGTGCGAATAATTTTTGTGGCTGTTAAGCCATCCATCACCGGCATTTGGATATCCATAAGAATGAGGTCAAACTCCTGAGTCTTTACTACGTCAACAGCTTCTTGGCCATTTTCGACTTTCGTGACGTTAAGATCTGCTTTTTTAAGCATTTCTTCAACAATTAATTGATTGATGTGATTGTCTTCCACAAGGAGGATATGTTTCTTACGCGTAAAGTCTGGTGTTTTCGTCGTTTCAATACGAATAAGCTGTTCTGGCTGCTCTTCTAATTTCCTATCTGAAATGGGGAGCGTTAAATTAAAACTAAAGCAGGCTCCCTTACCTAGTTTACTGTCAACACATAACTTTCCGCCTAAGAGCTCGACTAGCTTTTTGCTGATAGATAAACCTAGGCCGGTACCGCCAAATTTTCGAGTCGTTGAGGCATCTTCTTGCTTAAAGGGAATAAATAAATCCTGTGTATTTTCGATGCCAATCCCTGTATCGATGACGGAGAAAAAAGCATCGATGGTATTATTGACCGGGTCCACCAAGTGTTTAATTGCAAGTATCACTTCTCCGGAGGGCGTAAATTTAATCGCATTTCCAATCAGGTTAAGGAGTACTTGTGAAAGCCTGAACTGGTCTGTGATGACATAGTCTGGAAGGGAAGATTCAACAATAAGCTTAAAACTAATACCTTTTTCTTCAGCGGAAGGCCCCATCAACGATTCAATCTGTTGGGCTAATTGATTCAAATTAACATCATCAAATTCTAGTTCAACCATGTTAGATTCAATCTTATTGAAATCTAAAATTTCATTCAGAATTTTCAAAAGGTTTTTAGATGAGAGGGTCACCTTTTCTAAATACGCTCTTTGTTGTGCTGACAACTCTGTCGTCAGACACAAATTCGTTAAGCCAATAATACCATTCATTGGTGTACGGATTTCATGAGACATATTGGATAAAAAGGTTGATTTAGCCGCATTTGCTGACTCAGCTTTACTCAGTGCTTGTTCAAGCTCGTTAGTTCGCTGGTGTACTTTTGATTCAAGTTCTTTGTTAAGGGAAATGACTTCCTGCTCTTTTTCAATCAGTTCTGAAATGTCGGTATTTGCACCAATCATTCGGGTGGCTTTGTTATGTTTGTCTCTAATAATGATACTTCGAGTCAGGATATGAACAATAGAACCATCTTTTTTGATCATTCTAAACTGGCATTGATTATTGTTGTTGTCAGAGTCAATAAATGCAGAGAATAATTCATTGACTCGCTGTTTATCCTCCGGGTGTATATGCTTTTGGTATACTTCATACTGATTGTCTAATTCATCGTCTGTGTAGCCAATAATTTCTTTCCAGCGAGGCGAAAAATATACACTATGCTCTAGAATATTTAAGTCCCATATTCCGTCGTTAGCGCCTTTGACGACTAAAGAAAATCGTTCTTGGCTTTTTGCCAAGCGTTGGCTTTGTTGCTCAATCTGATGATATAAATTGAAAATGGCATCGCTTAAAACCTGTAACTCTCTGGTTTTGGTCTTGATCGGTGTGACCGACTTATCACCACTTGCGAGCAGGGCTAATTTCTCAACCAAAGCGGCAAGCGGCGCAGAAAGAAAATGCGCAAAAATTAGCCCTAACGCAATGATTGTCAATAAAGAAAACAGGATGATCATTAATGTATGGTTGAGGTTAGCTTTAACGGGCGCCATGATGGTCTCTTCATTTGACAAAAAGCCAATGCTATAACGGCTGCCAGGAATAGCCTGATAAACCAAATGATGCATCGCAGTGTCGTACTTAATAGCGGCAATGCCCGCTTTACCCGACAGCATTTGCTTACCGATATCTATTAGCGCACTGTTATCTTCTCCAAGAATATTAAATTTAATAACCTTCTTTTCACCTTGAGCGTTCAATATAAACTGGCCGTTTTGATCAGTTTTGAGTCGGATGATTTTTTCACTGTCCCAGTGATACCAATAGGTTCCATCATCAGAAATTAACATAACCTTGGCATCTTCAGAAATGTTAGAGAAATTATCTTTAATGAGTTCCTGGACGAGTGTATGGATATAAGACCAGGGGATGCTCAGGCCGATCATGGCTTTTTTTGAATTTTCTTTATCCAGAATAGAGGATGCAATCACCACCTGTTTTACACCGGTTGTATATGAAATCATTGGATTGGAAATATACGTAACAGCACCATTTGAGGTGTCGTTTTGAATTGTTTGCTGCCAATAATCGCGATTGCTAATACTCCTGGGGGGCGAGTCTGCTTGCGTGTCGTCGAAGGTTCTAATGCCACCCTGTTGAAGGTTTGCACCGGAAGTATTGTAAAAATTGCCATTAGGAAGGCCAAGGATGAACTTTTCATATTTCGGTTTTAAATGGCTAAGTTCAGACGTCAAGAATGGCATAAATGTATTAAAATCGAGTTCACGTACTTGAGATGATCTGGCATAAAGGCGAATTAGACTTTCAGCTTCACTCAATTCACTGCTTAAGCGATTCGCAACGAGGTTTAATTTTTTTTGGGTAAGCTCTTTAGACAAGGCTAAGGCCTGATTTTTATGATGAGTATAAGCTTCGTAAGAAATCAGAAGAGACGGTATCAGACCAACTAGCAGTAGAATAAATAAGAGCTGGTCTCGTAATTTCAGCATGAGTTTGGAGCCGTTTTGTCATTGTCCTTAAAGTGTAGATAAAAAATCATGGTTTGCTTGTTTTGTGTATAGAAAAGCTGATAAGCGCTAGGAATATTCTAGATTCTATTGGAGCTTCTACGTCAAATGACGTAGTCGATTTCGTCAATTGCCGATAACCACCTTTGCATAAGGTATGAATAATGACTCTCGACGCTTGAAAAATCATTCGCTTGAGGAAGGTAATAATCATGAAATTTAAATCTATGTTAAAAGGTGTTGTATTAGGAGCAAGTGCATCTGTGTTTGCAATGAGTGCAGTCGCAGCCGATACCATTAAAGTTGGCGTATTGCATTCTTTATCAGGAACAATGGCGATCAGTGAAACTACATTGAAAGATACTGTTCTGATGATGATCGAAGAACAGAACAAAAAAGGTGGTTTATTGGGTAAGAAGCTAGAGCCTGTTGTGGTTGATCCTGCGTCAAACTGGCCATTATTCGCTGAAAAAACCCGTGAACTTTTAACGAAGGAAAAAGTCGATGTTATTTTCGGTTGCTGGACGTCGGTCTCACGTAAGTCAGTGTTACCGGTTATTGAAGAACTTAATGGTTTACTTTTTTACCCTGTTCAGTACGAAGGGGAAGAATCTTCTAAGAATGTATTCTACACGGGTGCAGCGCCAAACCAGCAGGCTATTCCAGCTGTAGATTACTTGATGAACGAAATCGGCGTGAAACGTTGGGTTCTTGCAGGCACCGATTACGTTTACCCACGTACAACGAACAAAGTTTTAGAAGCGTATTTACAAGCTAAAGGCGTAGACAAAAAAGACATCATGATCAACTACACGCCTTTCGGTCATTCTGATTGGCAGTCAATTGTATCGGATATCAAATCATTCGGTAGCAAAGGTAAGAAAACAGCGGTTGTATCAACGATCAATGGTGATGCAAATGTTCCTTTCTATAAAGAGCTAGGTAATCAAGGTGTTTCTGCAGAAGATATTCCAGTGGTGGCATTCTCTGTTGGCGAAGAGGAGCTTTCAGGTATCGATACTAAGCCGCTTGTTGGCCACTTAGCTGCATGGAACTACTTCCAAAGTGTTGATAACGAAGCAAATACGCAGTTCATCGAAAGCTGGAAAGCCTATATCAAAGACGACAAACGCGTCACGAATGACCCTATGGAAGCAACCTATATCGGTTTCAATATGTGGGCAAAAGCAGTTGAAAAAGTTGGCACAACTGACGTCGATGCGGTTGAGCAAGGCATGATCGGAATCACCACCCCTAACCTAACAGGCGGTGTGGCCGTGATGAACGCAAACCACCACTTAAGCAAGCCAGTATTGATTGGCGAGATCCAAGATGACGGTCAACTTGAAGTTGTTTGGGAAACCAAAGATACCGTTATCGGTGATGCATGGTCAGATTTCCTACCAGGTTCAAAAGACTTGATAGCAGATTGGACTAAGCCAGTAAGCTGCGGCAACTTCAATGTTAAAACAGCGAGCTGTTCTGGTCAGAATTTCTAAGACATCATAAGTATTGATCGCAGATATAGGGTGCGCTTGCGCACCCTATATTTACAGTGACTACTCTATACAACATAAATCATGATTCCAACGGTGGAGTAAGCACGTGAAAACACGCCCGATTATCCTCGTCTTGATGGTGCTGCTAACTAGTTTTGCTTTTACGGCTGTCGTGTCGGCACAGGTTTCTGCAAATTACCAAGGCTTACGTGCAGAGCTCCAAGAAAGCACAAAGTTGAACGAACTCTTAGTAGAGCTTACCCAAGTGAAACTCAATAAAGCAGTACCTGTTCTCCAGACTCTCGAAGAGCTGGCAGGTGAAGATCTGTTACCCTTATTTCAAACCATGCTGAAAGGCGATTTATATTACGTCAAAGCCAACAGATTCTTAGTCGCTAAAGATGATGGCGCGTATAAAGGCGTTTTTAGCGGGAAGACCATAGAAGGCTTAAGCCGCTCTAGTACTAAAAAAGTAAAAGTGAATAATAAGCTTCGCCGTATTCTGCGTGAATCTATCTCCCGCATTCAATTAAATTCCCCCAAAGCAGGTGTGCGCGAACAGGCGATTATTTCGCTGCTTTCAGAATTAGATGACAGCATTATTAAAACCTTGAATGCGCGTAAAGTGCTCGAAAAAGATGATGATGTGCTCGATATCATGGACGTTGCCTTTGCCATGTATACCGTTCAAACAAGTGAAAGCGTGGCTGAGAAAATTGACGCGATTAAATTCCTAGGCGGCCGACTTGAAAATGATGCAAGAAACCTTCTTATGCAAGTCAAAGCCAATGAAGACAATGCACAAATCAAAGCTGCCACAGCTAAAGCATTAAAAACGATTGAGCAACGTGTTGAAAACTTCCAGTTTGTAGATAAGTTATTTTTCGGTTTAAGCCTTGGTTCAGTGCTATTGCTTGCTGCGATCGGTTTAGCTATTACCTTTGGTGTGATGGGGGTGATCAATATGGCGCATGGCGAAATGATCATGCTTGGTGCCTACACGACCTATGTGGTGCAAATGTTTATTCCTGTGGATTATTCAATTTGGGTGGCGATTCCAGCAGCATTTGTCGTTTCCGGTTTGGTGGGTATTTTGATCGAGCGTGGGGTGATTCGCCATCTACATGGACGGCCTTTGGAAACCTTATTAGCGACGTTTGGTATTAGCTTAATCCTTCAACAATTAGTCAGAACCATCTTTTCACCACTGAACAGACAGGTGGAATCGCCTTCATGGATGAGCGGGTCTTTAGATATTAACCCTGTGTTATCGCTGACTATGAACCGTCTATATATTCTTGCCTTTGCCTTATTGGTCTTTGGTTTGCTCCTATTGGTTTTGAATAAAACATCTCTCGGTTTGAATGTACGTGCTGTTGCCCAGAACCGCAGCATGGCAAAAGCCATGGGGATTCGTACAGATCGCGTCGATGCCATGACTTTCGGCTTAGGCTCGGGTATTGCCGGTATGGCGGGTGTAGCCTTAAGCCAATTAACGAACGTTGGGCCGAATCTTGGCCAAGCCTATATTATCGACTCATTTATGGTGGTGGTCTTTGGTGGTGTTGGCAACTTGTGGGGCACCTTGGTGGCAGGTTTCAGTTTGGGCATAGCCAATAAGTTTATCGAACCAATTACCGGGGCAGTGTTAGCCAGCATATTAGTATTAATCTTTATTATCCTATTTATTCAGAAACGTCCTAAAGGCCTGTTTCCTCAGAAAGGGAGAGCAGCAGAATGAGCATCCTAAATACGATTTTTGATCGGGGCGATCAACCCGGAAGCCGTACTTTTCCTTTTGTCGTTCTATTGTTGGTCGTGACGTTTTATTCGTCGATTAGCAACTTGGTATTTCCTGCTGATTCCATGTTTTACGTCAGCACCTATACGATTACTTTATTAGGTAAGTACCTTTGTTATGCCATGTTGGCTTTGGCGGTTGATGTGATTTGGGGTTATTGCGGTATTTTGAGCCTAGGTCATGGCGCCTTCTTTGCGCTCGGTGGTTATGCTATGGGCATGTACTTGATGCGCCAAATTGGTGACCGAGGTGTCTACGGTAACCCAGAACTGCCCGACTTTATGGTGTTCTTGAATTGGACGGAACTGCCCTGGTATTGGCAAGGCATGGATCAGTTCTGGGTGGCCATGATTATGGTGGCTCTCGTGCCAGGTATCTTAGCATTTGTTTTTGGTTGGCTGGCCTTCCGTTCACGGGTCACGGGTGTGTATTTGTCGATCATGACGCAAGCACTTACTTATGCATTGTTACTTGCATTCTTCAGAAATGAGATGGGTTTTGGTGGTAATAATGGCCTAACCGACTTTAAAGATATTCTCGGCTTTAGTTTGCAGGAAGACAGTACGCGAGTGGCCTTATTTATCGCCACCGCCATAATGCTGATCATCGTGTTATTGCTCAGCCAAGCGATCTTCAAATCACGCTTTGGAAAGGTCATTATCGCGATTAGGGATGGCGAAGCGCGGGCCCGTTTTATTGGTTACCGAACTGAGCGATATAAAGTCTGGTTATTCGTTTATTCAGCGGTAATTGCTGCGGTTGCGGGCGCACTGTATGTACCGCAGGTGGGCATTATCAACCCAGGTGAATTCTCACCGATTAATTCTATCGAAATGGTGATCTGGGTGGCTGTCGGTGGTCGTGGCACCTTAGTGGGCGCCATTCTTGGTGCTATATTAGTCAATTATGCAAAAACCAAATTCACTGCAATTATGCCGGATGGTTGGTTGTTTGCCTTAGGCGCTTTATTTGTGCTGGTGACACTGTATCTACCCAAAGGTATTTTGGGTGTCGTGGATCAATTTAAAGAAAAGCGCATGCAGAAGCAGCAAAAACAACAAGGTGCTTCATCGAGTGAAAACTTGCAGGAGAAAACATCATGAGCGTGATAGATACCACACGAGAAGTGATGCGCCGTGATCAGGTTTGGTCATTCATGGCACAAGCTGAGCCCGTCATCGATGTCTCTCACCAAGTGATTCTGTACATCGAAGCTTTATCTGTCAGCTTTGATGGTTTTAAAGCCTTGAACGATATGAACCTGTATATCAACGATGGTGAATTACGTTGCCTCATCGGGGCAAACGGCGCGGGTAAAACCACCTTGATGGATGTGATTACCGGAAAAACCAAGTGTGATTCAGGTTCGGTTTATTTTGGACAAACCCATAACTTATTAGACAAAGATGAAGCCGATATTGCCCAGTTAGGTATTGGCAGAAAGTTCCAAAAGCCTACGGTGTTTGAAGCTCATACGGTGCTGGATAATTTGGAGCTTTCCTTAAAAACTAATAAAGGTATTATCCCAAATCTATTTGCCCGTTTAAGTTCGACTGAAATTCAAAAAATAGATGAAGTCCTTGAAACCATTGGTTTGAAAGATAACCGCATGCTGCTGGCAGGTTCGTTATCGCATGGTCAAAAACAGTGGTTAGAAATTGGTATGTTGCTGGTGTCTGAGCCGCGTTTGTTGCTGGTCGATGAGCCTGTTGCCGGCATGACCGCCCAAGAAACAGAGCGTACTGCCGAGCTTTTAACCTCATTAGCGGGTGATCATACCGTGGTGGTGGTTGAGCACGATATGGAGTTTGTTCGTTCGATAGCGAGAACAGTGACGGTGCTTCATCAAGGTTCTGTTTTAGCAGAAGGTACGATGGATGAGGTGCAAAATAATGCCGCTGTGAGAGAAGTCTACTTAGGTGAAGAAGAAGTCGAAAAGGAGCGTGAACGATGATTTCGATTAACAAAGCCAACCAGCATTATGGTGGCACGCAAATCCTATGGGATTTGGATATGCAGATCGAAGCCGGTTCGCGTACCTGTATTATGGGGCGTAATGGCGTGGGTAAAACCACCTTGTTGAAATGTTTAATGGGCTTGTTGCCACTTTCAAATGGTGAAATTTTGATGGAAGGCCAGCCCATTCAAAAGAAATCGGCTGAAGCTCGAGCACCTGCGGGTATCGCTTATGTGCCGCAGGGGCGTGAGATTTTTCCTCTGTTAACGGTAGAAGAAAATCTTCGTTTAGGTTTGCCTATCCGTAAAGGTCGTGTGCCCAATGCACCGGATGCCAAAGAAATTCCTCAGAAAATCTTTGATTTATTCCCGGTACTCGGTGATATGATGCATCGTCGTGGTGGTGACTTATCCGGTGGCCAACAACAGCAATTAGCCATCGGCCGTGCATTGGTGATTGAACCAAAAGTCTTGATACTCGATGAGCCTAACGAAGGTATTCAACCGAATATCGTCAAACAGATTGGCGATGTTATTCTCAAGTTAAACGAAGAAGAAGGCTTGACCGTTATTCTGGTTGAGCAGAAGCTAGGCTTTGCGCGAAGAGTAGGACAGTCGTTTCGCTTGATGGATAGGGGGCGTGTGGTGGCGAATGATAGTATGGAAAAACTGAGTGATGACCTTATTAAGCAGTACTTAGCTGTATAGACTCTTCGCTTCGTTTTAAATAAATAAAAGAGTTTACTTTAATATGAATGCAGTGGTTCATTTGCCAGAAGACACTAAGCAACAAACTCAGCCAAGGCGTTCAACGTGGCAAGCTTATCTGAGCTTGTCTTTTGCTCAACGCAAACGTGGCGTGCGTTTGGTCGAGTCTGCACACGAAGGGCCACTGTATGTTCAAAAAGCCTTCTATCCAGAAGGTGAACAGTGCGCTCATTGTTATTTATTGCATCCGCCGGGTGGTCTTGTGACCGGTGACAAGTTAAGCGTTAGTATTACTTGCCAGCAAAATTCTCATGCTCTAATTACCACGCCAGGTGCTGGTCGAGTGTATAAAGCGCGGGAGCAGGGTGGGGTTCAGACTCAATCCATTCAATTGAAGGTCGAGCAGAATGCCTGTTTAGAATGGCTGCCTTTAGAAACAATTCTGTTTCCAAATTCTCAAGCCAGATTAAATGCCCGAATAGATTTAGCCGAAAATGCCAAAGTGATTAGCTGGGATATTACTTGT
>TARA_R110002072_G_scaffold86774_25_pt1 | contig 20483 bp, 16 predicted proteins | sample TARA_R110002072 | Tara Oceans TARA_R110002072 (sample SAMEA4397118) | marine metagenome | biome: Polar Biome; feature: [SRF] surface water layer (ENVO:00010504); material: water (ENVO:00002006), including particulate matter (ENVO:01000060) such as... | depth 5 m | reverse complement strand
TTGCCAACGGAGGGCCGTCCACACATGGGTCGTTTCCCGGCAGGCCAGTCTCGTGCCAAATCCACTGGGACTGCACCTACAGCGCATCCACACCAAGTGGACCAACCCGATAATCCGCTTCGCTGCGGTCCCGGATACACCAAAGGCCGGGTGGACAAGCCCCCTCCTGCGAGCCACTATGCCGCGCAAGAGATACACCGCCAGTCGTCATCCCCTTCGCCAACCGATCCTTCCCGGAAATACCATCATGCGCAAGACGATCCTCACCACTGTCGCCGCAACCGGCCTCGCCACGCTCGCCCTGACTGGGCTGACCGCGCAGGATGCGACCACGCCAGGCAAGATGGACGTCTCGCGGGTCACCGCGGGGACCTACACCACCGATCCGTCGCATTCACTGGTGCAGTGGAGCGTCGATCACTTTGGCTTCAACCCTTATTTCGGCATCTTCGGCGATGTCGCGGGCACGCTGACGCTTGATCCCTCGGCGATCGAGAACGCGACCGTCGATGTGCAGATCCCGATCGCCTCGGTCGCGGTGCCCAGCGCAGGTCTGCGCGATCACCTGCTGCGCCCGGGCAAGGACGGCGGCAGCCCCGATTTCTTCGGCGCCGAACCGGGGATGGCGCGTTTCGTCTCGACCGAGGTCACGCAGCTCGGCGCGACCCGCGCGTTGATCGCGGGCAATCTGACCATGAACGGGAAGACCGGTCCCGTCGTGCTGCTGACCGAGTTCAGCGGTGCGGGCGCCAATCCGATGAGCGAGGCGGAGACGGTCGGCTTCACCGCCACCACCACCATCGACCGTTCGAACTGGGGCATCGGCTACGCCATCCCGATGGTCTCGGATGCGGTCGATCTCAAGATCAGCGTAGCCTTCGAAAAGCAGTGAGCTTCGCGGGCTTGACGGCGCTGGCGGATTGACCGAGCGATGCGTCCGGGCGACTGCCACAATATCGAGGATTTCCGGCGGCTGGCGCGAAAGCGCCTGCCCTGGCCGGTGTTCGACTATATCGACGGCGCCGCCGACGACGAGCTGACCAAGGCGCGCAACACATCCGCCTTCGAGGATGTCGATCTGGTGCCCGATGTCCTCGCGGGCGTCGGGACCATCGATACCTCCTGCACGCTCATGGGACGCCGGAGCGCGCTGCCGCTGATGCTCAGCCCGACCGCGCTGCAGCGCGCCTTCCACCGCGACGGCGAGCGCGCGGTGGCACGCGCGGCGGACAGGTTCGGGGTGTGGTTCGGCATCTCCAGCTTGGCGACGCATTCGATCGAGGAGGTGGCGGCGCTGACCGCGGGACCGAAGCTGTTCCAGCTCTATGTCCACAAGGACAACGGGCTCAACGCGGCGATGATCGAGCGCTGCCAGGCTAGCGGGTTCGACGCGCTGGCGCTGACGGTGGACACCATCGTCTCGGGCAAGCGCGAGCGCTGCCTGCGCTCGGGCTTCACCACCCCGCCGCGGTTCTCGGCCTCCTCGCTGTGGAGCTACGCCACCCGCCCGCGCTGGACCGCGGGCTATGTGTTCGGTCCGAAATTCCGCCTGCCCAATCTCGACGGCCATGTGGTCGAGGGCACCGGCAAGCCGGTCAGCATCCAGGACTATTTCAACACCATGCTCGACACCGGGATGGACTGGGACACCGCGGCGCGGATCCGGCAGGACTGGGGCGGGACCTTCTGCTTGAAAGGGATCATGAGCGCGGGCGATGCGCGCCGCGCGGTCGAGATCGGCGCGGATGCGATCATGGTTTCCAACCACGGCGGACGCCAGCTCGACGGCAGCCGCGCCCCCTTCGACCAGCTGCGCGAGATCGTCGATGCGGTCGGCGGCGAGATCGAGATCATCTGCGATGGCGGGGTGCGGCGGGGCACGCATGTGCTCAAGAGCCTGTGCTCGGGCGCGACCGCGGCCTCGGGCGGGCGGCTCTATCTCTATGCGCTGGCGGCGGCGGGGCAGGAGGGGGTCGAGCGCGCGCTGGCGATCCTGCAGGACGAGATCGAGCGCGGGATGCGGCTGATGGGGGTGACCGGCAGCGACCAGCTCACCCCCGACCGGCTGCGCTGGCGCTAGCGGGCGCTAGCCTGCGCGCGCCGCCTGCGCAGAAGCCTCGACCCGGCTCTTGTCCGCCAGCAGGATCGTGCTGGTCCCCTTGGCCAGCACCGTGCCGTGCTCGTCCTTCAGACGGCCCTCGTAGAAGCCGGTGCGCTTCCCGTGACGCTCGACCCAGCCCTCGGCGATCACCTTGCCCGGCCGCGCGGGCGCGAAGAAGCTGACCTTGAGCTCGAGCGACATCGGCACGATCCCCATCCCGTTCTTCGCCATCGCCGCATGCGCCATCGCGGCATCGATCCAGCCGGTGACGAAACCGCCCTGCACCACCCCGCCCGAATGGCACTGCTCCTCTCTGGCCTCGTATTCCAGCGTGGCCCGGCCTTCGGGATCCATTGCGACCACGCGGATCAGACCCATGGTTTCGTAGAGCGTGCGGTGTTCGGTCATGTTCTCTCCCAGGAGCGGGCGCGTGTCATCTGCTGCCCGCGACATAATGTTACCCGTCCTGCCGCGAAGCCTATGGCTTTACAAGCATGGCGCGGTTCTGCATGGACATAAGCATGCGAAGCGAGACCGACCTGCTGCTACGACTTATGCGCCCTTGGGCGTGACAGTTCGCGCGCCGCTTACGGCGCGCTGAACGCCCAAGGGACTGCAACCGACCGTCTCCCATCTTCGTTATTCCAGAGTTCGTCCCCATGCCCATGCTGAGCGATCCCGCCCGCAAATACGCGCCCTTCCCGCAAATTGTGCTGCCCGACCGGCAGTGGCCCAGCCGCACCATCACCGCCCCGCCGCGCTGGCTCTCGACCGATCTGCGCGACGGCAATCAGGCGATTGTCGACCCGATGGATGCGCACAAGAAGAACCGCTTTTTCGACCTCCTGTGCGAGATTGGAGTAAAAGAGATCGAGGTCGGCTTTCCCAGTGCGGGACAGACCGAATTCGACTTCATCGCCGGGCTGGTGCGCTCGGGCCGCGTTCCAGAGGACGTGCTGGTCCAGGTGCTGACCCAGAGCCGCGAGGATCTGATCCGCACCAGCTTTGCCAGCCTCGAGGGCGCGCACGCCGCGATCGTCCATCTCTACAACGCGGTCAGCCCCGCCTGGCGCGAGATCGTCTTCGGGATGAGCCGCGAGCAGGTGCGCGACATTGCGGTCGCGGGCGCCAAGGTGATGCGCGACGAGGCGGGCAAGCAGCCGGGCACCCAATGGCATTTCGAATACAGCCCCGAGACCTTTTCTACCGCCGAACTCGATTTCAGCCTCGAGGTCTGCGAGGCGGTGATGGCGGTGCTGGCGCCCAGCCCTGAGCATCCGATCATCCTCAACCTGCCCGCCACGGTCGAGGCGGCGACCCCCAATATCTACGCCGATCAGGTCGAATATTTCATCCGCAACCTGCCCAACCGCGACGCCGCGGTGATCAGCCTGCACACGCACAACGACCGCGGCACCGGGGTCGCGGCGGCGGAGCTGGCGCTAATGGCCGGAGCGGACCGGGTCGAGGGCTGCCTGTTCGGCAATGGCGAACGCACCGGCAATTGCTGCCTCGTGACCATGGCGCTCAATCTCTACACCCAAGGGGTCGACCCGAAACTCGATTTTTCCGATATCGACCGCGTCATCGAGACGGTGGGATATTGCAACCAGATCCCGGTCCACCAGCGCCATCCCTATGGCGGCGAACTGGTGTTCACCGCCTTCTCGGGCAGCCACCAGGACGCGATCAAGAAGGGCTTCGCCGCTGCCGAGCGGCAGAACGACGAGCACTGGCGCGTGCCCTATCTGCCGATCGATCCGGCCGATCTGGGGCGCAGCTACGAGGCGGTGATCCGGGTCAATTCGCAGAGCGGCAAGGGCGGCTTCGCCTGGGTGCTCGAGCAGGATCAGGGGCTCAAGCTGCCCAAGCGGATGCAGGCGCATTTCAGCCCGCATGTCCAGCGCATGGCAGATCTCCTGGGACGCGAGCTGACCGCGGCGGATATCTGGCAGGCCTTCCGCGATGCCTACCACGTCCATACATCGGACAAGCATTTCCAGCTGGTGGACTACGAGGAACGCCGCGCCGGCGACGGCACCAGGCTGTTCACCGGAACCATCGCGGTCGATGGCGCGGAGCAGACCGTCAGCGGGCGCGGCAACGGCCTCATCTCCTCGGTCCTGACGACCATCGAGGAGGCCTTCGGGCTCAGCCTCGAGGTGGCCGACTACACCGAACACGCGCTGGGCACCGGGCGCGATGCGCGTGCCGCCGCCTATCTCGAATGCCGGACCCCCGAGGGCGCGGTGATCTGGGGCGTCGGGATCGACGAGGATGTCGCCACTGCCAGCGTGCGTGCGGTGCTGAGCGCGGCCAATTCGGCGCGCGTGGGATAAACCGCCTGTGCCTTGCGGACCGGCTTTGATAGGCTCGCCGCAAACAGAAGTTCTTGGGAGAGGAACGCCGTGACCGAAGCCATCATCGAACCCGATCTGCCGATCGTCGACCCGCACCATCACTTGTGGGATCTGCGCGCTTTGATGCCGATGTTCCCCGACCCGCGCCACCCCTTCATTGAGGCGATCGCGGGTGCGGCCTATTACAGCTTCGACCAGCTCCACGCCGATACCCACAGCGGCCACAATATCGTGGCGACCGTGTTCATGGAGTGCGGCGCCTTCTACGATCCGGCACGCGGCGAGGCGATGAAGCCGGTCGGCGAGGTCGAATTCGCCAATGGCGTCGCGGCGCAGGGCGCGAGCGGGCTCTATGGCGCTTACCGCCCCTGCGCCGGGATCGTCGGCCATGCCGACCTCACGCTGGGCGATGCGGTGAGGCCGGTGGTCGAGGCGCTGATCGCGGCGGGCAATGGCCGCTTCAAGGGCATCCGCCACGCCGGGGCCTGGGACGCCGATCCGGAGGTGCTCGGCCCGCCCTTCCACGCGCCGCAGGGGCTCTACGGTTCCGACACCTTTCGCGCGGGATTCGGTGCCTATACCGAATACGGTCTCACCTTCGACGCCTGGCTGCTCGAGCCGCAGCTCGGCGATCTGGTCGATCTCGCGCGCGCCTTCCCCGAACAGCAGGTCGTGCTCGACCATTGCGGCACGCCGCTCAACATCGCCGGCTACCGCGGCAAGCTCCCCGAGAATTTCGCCCGCTGGCAGCAAAGCATCCACGACCTCGCCGAATGCCCAAATGTCGCGGTCAAGCTCGGCGGGCTGGCGATGGCTTTCTGCGGCATGCCCGAGGAAGGGCCCGACCGCGGCTGCGGTTCGGAAGAACTCGCGCAGGCATGGGACCCCTACATCACCAATTGCATCGAGGCCTTCGGCCCCGAGCGCGCGATGTACGAGAGCAATTACCCCGTCGATCGCTGGGGCGCGAGCTATGCGGTGCTGTGGAACGCCTTCAAGCGGCTCGCCAACGGCGCCTCCGACGCCGAGAAGCGCGCGCTCTTCGCAGGGACCGCGGCGCGGATCTACGACATCGAGCACGTCCTCCCGGCCGCCTGACCCCCTTCCGTTACGTCAATCTCGACAGTCCGCGGCGCGCTTCGTAAGCCCGCTGGCGACACGTCATCGCCCGAGAGGAATGCCCATGCCCCTGCCCGCCCCCTTCGACAGAATGCGCCTGCCGGTGATCGGATCGCCGCTATTCATCGTTTCCGGTCCGGAGCTGGTGATTGCGCAGTGCAAGGCGGGCGTGGTCGGCAGCTTTCCGGCGCTCAATGCACGCCCGCAATCCGAGCTCGACGAATGGCTCCACCGCATCACCGAGGAGCTGGCGGCGCACAACCGCGATCACCCCGAGCGCCCCGCCGCGCCCTATGCGGTCAACCAGATCGTCCACAAATCCAACGACCGGCTCGAGGCCGATATGGCCACCTGCGCCAAATGGCAGGTGCCGCTGGTGATCACCTCGCTCGGCGCGCGCGAGGAAGTGTTCTCCGCGGTCAAGGGCTGGGGCGGGATCTCGATGCACGACGTCATCAACAACCGCTTCGCGCACAAGGCGATCGACAAGGGCGCGACCGGGCTGATCCCGGTGGCGGCGGGCGCCGGCGGCCACGCGGGCACGCTCAGCCCCTTCGCGCTGATGCAGGAAATCCGCGAGTGGTTCGACGGGCTGGTCGCGCTCTCGGGCTCGATCGCGCATGGCCGCTCGATCCTCGCGGCGCAGGCGCTGGGCGCGGATTTCGCCTATATCGGCTCGCCCTGGATCGCGACCGAGGAAGCCAATGCCGACAGCGGCTACAAGGAAGGCATCGTCGCCTCCGACGCCGATGGCATCGTCTACACCAACCTCTTCACCGGGGTGCATGGCAATTACCTGCGCTCGAGCATCGAGGCCGCCGGGCTCGACCCCGATGCGCTGCCCACCAGCGATCCCAGCAAGATGAATTTCGGCAGCGGCGGCAACACCAAGGTCAAGGCCTGGAAGGATATCTGGGGTTCGGGCCAGGGGATCGGTTCGGTCAAATCGGTCGGCCCGGTCGCCGACATGGTCGCGCGCTTCGAACGCGAATACGAGGACGCTAAGGCGGCGCTGGCGAAGGCGACCGCCTAGAAGATCCCCTGCGCCAGTCCTTCGGCGAGCGCGGCACCGAGTTCGCGTGCCTCGTCGAGCCGCTCCTGGGGGACGGTCTTGGGAGCAAGAATCTCCTCGGGCGTCTGCGCTGCGGTGTTGACGATCACCCGCTCGGCAACGCGCTTGAGCCGCCAGCCCTGCGCGATCCGGTCGAGCTGGCGCTGCGCCCCCTCCCCGTCCGACCCCGCGGCGATCAGCGTGGCGAAGGGTCGCCCCTCGATCTGGCCGAGAACGGGGTAATAGCAGCGGTCGAACATCTCCTTCATTGCGCCGCTCATGCTCGCGAGGTTCTCGGGGCAGGCGAACAGATAGCCTTGCGCGTCGAGCAGGTCGTCGGGCGCGACCTCATGCGCCGCCAGCAGCCGCGCGCGGGCGCCCGCGCCCTCCGCCGCGGCCCGCGCCAGCGCCTCGGCGGTGCCGGTACGGCTGTGCCAGACGATCAGGAGCGATGGTGCGGACATGGCAGCGAGCATCGCCTTCGCCGGTGAATTGTCAACACGCGCGGCTTTGCCTGCGCGCGCCGCCGGGATAGGATGACGCCATGGCCACCAACACCGCGCATCACGTTTTCGGCATCTCGCATTCGCTTTCGGGGCGCGGCTGGCGCTGGCGGCGCGGCAATATGGAGATGGCCGAGGGCATGGTCCCGCTCGACCGGGACATCGTCACCCAATTGCTGCTTGCGCGCGGGGTTGAGGAACACGATCTCGAGCGCCATCGTAACCCCACCCTGCGCGGTTTCCTCCCCGATCCCAGCGGCTTCAACGACATGGACGCCGCCGCCGACCGGATCGCGCAGGCGGTACTCAGCGGCGAGAAGGTCACCGTCTACGGCGATTACGATGTCGATGGCGCGACCAGTTCGGCGCTGCTGATCCGGCTGCTGCGCGATCTCGGGCATCATGCCGATTACTACATCCCCGACCGGCTGCTCGAGGGCTACGGCCCCTCGGGCGAGGCGCTGGTCCGGCTGGGCGAGGCCGGCAGCAGCCTGATCGTCACCGTGGATTGCGGCGCGATGGCGCACGAGGCGCTGCAGCAGGCGCATGACGCGGGGATCGACGTCATCGTGGTTGATCACCACAAATGCTCGCCCGATCTCCCGCGCACCGTCGCGCTGGTCAATCCCAACCGGCTCGACGAAGAGGACGACGCCGCGTCGCACGGCCACCTCGCCGCAGTCGGGGTGGCCTTCCTGCTCGCGATCGCGCTGGTGCGGGTGCTGCGCGAGCGCGACTATTTCGCGGCCCGCCCGGAGCCGGACCTGTTCGCGCTGCTCGATCTTGTGGCGCTGGGCACGGTAGCGGATGTGGCGGCGCTGCACGGGCTCAACCGCGCCTTCGTGGCCCAGGGGCTCAAGGTCATGGCCAAGCGGCAGAACATCGGCATGGCGGCGCTGATCGACGCCAGCCGGCTAAAACGCGCGCCCGCCTGCAGCGATCTGGGCTTCGCACTCGGCCCCAGGATCAACGCGGGCGGGCGTGTCGGCGAATCGACGCTGGGGGTCCGCCTGCTGACCACGAAGGACCCCGCCGAGGCGCAGGCGATCGCCGCGCAGCTTTCCGAGCTCAACGAGGATCGCCGCATTATCGAAGCCGCGGTACAGGAAGCGGCGGAAGAACAGCTCGCGGGGCAGCACAACCGCGCAGTTGCGGTGATCGCAGGCAAGGGCTGGCACCCCGGGGTGATCGGCATCGTCGCCGGACGGATCAAGGAGGCGAGCGGCAAGCCCTCGCTGGTGATCGCGCTCGACGAGACGACCGGGCTCGGCAAGGGCTCGGGGCGCTCGATCAGCGGGGTCGATCTGGGCGCGGCGATCATCGAGGCGCGCCAGCAGGGGCTGCTGATCGCCGGCGGCGGGCACGCGATGGCGGCCGGGCTGACCGTCTCCGCCGACCGCATCGAGGATCTCGCCGCCTGGCTCGACGAGCGGCTCTCGGCGCAGGTCGCGCGCGCCACCGCCAGCCAGACCACGCTGCTCGATCTTTCGGTGACCGCCGGCGGGCTGACTCCCGAACTGGTCGAATCGCTCGAGATCGCCGGCCCCTATGGCGTCGGCTGGCCGGGTCCGCGGATCGCGGTCGGTCCGGTGCGATTGATCAAATGCGATGTGGTCGGCACCGGGCATGTCCGGATCGTGGCCTCGGGCGGGGACGGACGCAGCTTCAAGGCGATCGGTTTCCGCATGGCCGAGAGCGATCTGGGGCAGACGCTGCTCCATGGCGCGAGCGGGCGGCGGCTGTGGCTGGCGGGCCGCGCGAAGATCGACGACTGGGGTTCGCGCCGCCAGGCCGAGCTCCATCTCGAGGACGCCGCCTGGGCCGATTGAGCGCCAGCTTGGCCCGCAGTCAAATTGTGGCAGTCCCAAGACTTGACGGGTTGCCCGCGCGACCGTAGATGGCCCGCCACGCCACCGATGTGGCCCCTTCGTCTAGCGGTTAGGACGCGGCCCTTTCACGGCTGAAACACGGGTTCGATTCCCGTAGGGGTCACCACGGTTGCGGATCTCGTTTTGTACCGGAACCCCATCGAACGGGAAACGGTCCGACGGGCCCCTTCGTCTAGCGGTTAGGACGCGGCCCTCTCACGGCTGAAACACGGGTTCGATTCCCGTAGGGGTCACCATCCATTTGCAGCGCTACCGGGAACAAAGCCGAGCCCGGCTTGGCAAGCCGGCCGCGCCGGGGCTAAGGCCCGCACCGAAATGACCGCTCGTCCCCTCCCCCTTCCCGGCCTGACGCTGGCTTTCATCTGCTGCACGGTGATGCTGGTTACCGGCGTCGCCCCGCTGGTGGCGCTGTCGGTGTTCCTGATCTGGGCCGGGACACTGTGGCTGCGGGTCGGTTCGCCGCCGCCGGTGACAGAAAAGGTCGAGTCTTCGGCGCTCACGACCAATCGCATGGGCGAATTGTTCGAAAGCGCCGACACTCCGTTGCTGGTCACCCGCCGCAACCGGGTGATCATCGCCAACCGCGCGGCGCGCGAACTGTTCGGCGCGCATATTCTCGAGCAGGATATCCGCATCTCGCTGCGCAACCCCGATGCGATCCAGCTGATCGATTCGGACGAGAGCGGCTCGGTGACGGTGCGCGGGCTCACCAGCGTTCGCGATATCTGGCGGATCAACACCAAGCAGCTCGCCGGCGGGATGGGGGTCTACGAGTTCATCAACAAGACCGCCGAGGCGGACATCAGCCGCGCGCACACCGATTTCGTCGCCAATGCGAGCCACGAATTGCGCACTCCGCTGGCCTCGATCATCGGTTATGTCGAAACCCTGCAGGAGGACGTGACCGCGCTCGATCACGAGACCTCGCGCAAGTTCCTCGAGACGATCAGCCGCGAGGCGCAGCGGCTCCAGCATCTGGTCAGCGATTTAATGTCGCTGTCGCGGATTGAGGCCGAAAAGCACGATCGCCCGACCGAGATCGTCGAGCTGGGACCGCTCGTGGCGCGCGCCGCGAAGGAAGGCGCCGGGCCCGATCGGGCCGATCGTCTCGACCTTACGATAGAGGGTGAATTCCGCGTCCTGGGCGATGTCCAGCAGCTCGAACAGCTGGTCCGCAATCTGGTCGACAACGCGCTCAAATATGGTGATCCGGCGGAGAAGGTGACTGTCCGCGTTCACCCCTCGGGCAAGCGGCGAGTCCGCCTGGTGGTGCGCGACCGCGGCGACGGGATCGCTGCGGAGCATATCCCGCACCTTACGCGGCGTTTCTACCGCAGCGATCCGGGTCGCAGCCGTGCTTCTGGCGGCACCGGACTGGGCCTCGCCATCGTCAAGCACATCGTCGAACGCCACATGGCCAAGCTCGATATCGCCAGTGAAATGGGGGTCGGCACCACCGTGACCGTCCGCTTCCCGATCGAACGTTCCGATCATCATGAGGACTGAGACCGGGGCAGCCACGCCTCGCATTGTGGCCGGGATGGCGTTAGAGCCTTCGTAGGAATCGAGGGGCGCCAGGGTGCAAGAAAGACAAGTCATGCTTTTGTCGCGAACACGTAACAAATCCTCGCTTTCGCGCGGGCATACCATCATCTGAAGGAATCACCGGGATGCGTAAGACCAAAGCAGCCTTCCTCGCCACGATTTTTGCCGTGGCCCTGACCTCATGCGGCGACACCGGCGGCGGGTCGCGTGACTGGGTGCGCTCGGTCGGCTCCTCGACCGTTTTCCCCTTTGCCAAGACCGTTGCCGAATCGCTTGCCCGCTCCAACCCGGGGATCAAGTCGCCGATCATCGAATCGACCGGCACCGGCGGTGGCATCCAGCTGTTCTGCCAGGGCGTCGGTCCGGATACGCCCGATGTTGCCAACGCTTCCCGGCGGATGATGGCGGATGAATTCGCCAACTGCCAAGCCAACGGCGTAACCGAGATTCTCGAGATGCAGGTGGGGCTCGACGGCATCGCCTTCGGTGCGGCCCAGGGCGGCATCATGATGGATCTCACCCCTGAGATCGTTTACGAGGCGATCGCCGCCAACCCCTATGGCGAGGAGCAGACCAACGAGACCTGGTCCGACATCGACCCCTCGCTCCCCGACGTTCCGATTCTGGTCTACGGCCCGCCTTCGACCTCGGGCACGCGCGATGCGCTTAAGGAACTGATTCTGGAGGTCGGCTGCAAGTCCGACCCGGCGATGGTCGCGCTCGAGGAGAGCGACGAGGAAGCCTATGACCGCATCTGCACCGAGGTCCGGTCGGACGGGGCCTATGTCGACCAGGGCGAACAGGACAATCTGATCGTCCAGAAGATCGAGAACAATCCGCGCGCCGTCGGCGTGTTCGGCTATTCCTATCTCGAGGAAAACTCCAACAAGGTGCAGGGGCTCCCGGTCAACGGCGTCGCGCCGACCTATGAGAACATCACCAGCTTCGCCTATCCCGGCGCGCGCCCGATGTTCATCTATGCCAAGAAGGCCCATCTCGAGGCCATTCCGGGGCTGAAGGAGTATCTGCTCGAATGGACCCGGAACTGGGGCGAGGACGGCTCCTTGGCGCGTATCGGCCTGGTGCCGTCGCCCGATGACGTGCAGGCGCAGAGCCTGCGCGTGGCGACCGAATACACCACCCTCGACGCTTCCGAACTCTAGCAGACCCCTCTAGAGCATGTCGCCTGCCATCCTCTTTCTTCTTGCGCTCGGGCTCGCGCTGGCCGGCTGGCTGGCGGCGCGGGCCCGCGCGTGGAGTTTCCGGCGCGCCGATCCCGGCGTGAGGATGGCGGCGCGGCCGACCTATCACGCCTGGTATGTCGCACTATGGATCGCGCTGCCGATGCTGCTTTTCGGCGTGGTCTGGACGATCCTCGCCCCCAATCTGGTCAGCCAGGCAGTGCTCGCCAGCCCCGCGGCGGCGGACCTTCCCGCCTTCGGCTTCCAACGCGACACCATATTGTCCGAAGCCCGCAATGTTGCCAGCGGGGCGTCTGCCGCGGTGTTCAATCCCGAGGCACGGGCGCTGGTCGAGCCGTTCCGCGAGGCGATGACGCGCTACGCCTGGATCGGCATCGCGGTCAGCCTGGTTCTCGCTTTCGCCGGCGGAACCTGGTCTTTCCTGAGGCTCAAGCCCGATTTCCGCGCCCGCACGAGGGTCGAGCGGATCGTGATGACGATTCTGCTGCTCGCCTCGATGGTCGCGATTCTGACCACGATCGGGATCGTGGTCAGCCTGGTGTTCGAGACCATCCGCTTCTTCGGCATGGTCAACCCGCTCGATTTCCTGTTCGGCCTCCATTGGGGTCCGGACCCGATGAGCAGCCCCGACAATCCCGATCCCACCCGCTATGGCGCGGTACCGCTGTTCTGGGGCACGATTTTCATCGGTGCGATCATTGCCATGATCGTGGCGATTCCTCTGGGCCTGATGAGCGCGATCTATCTCACCCAATACGCGGCGCCATCGATGCGCCGCTGGGTCAAGCCGGCGCTCGAGATCCTCGCGGGCGTCCCGACCGTGGTCTATGGCTATTTCGCCGCGCTCACGATCGCGCCCTCGATCCGCGACATCGCGCAGTTTTTCGGTGCTTCCAATCCGTCGAGCGAAAGTGCGCTGGCGGCGGGTCTGGTGATGGGCGTGATGATCATTCCCTTCGTCAGTTCGATGGCAGACGACAGCATCGCGGCGGTACCCAGCGCGATGCGCGACGGCAGCCTGGCGATGGGCGCGACCAAATCCGAAACGATCCGCAAGGTGCTTGTCCCTGCGGCGCTTCCGGGCATCGTTGCTGGCGTGATGCTGGCGGTCAGCCGCGCGATCGGCGAAACGATGATCGTGGTGATGGCCGCATCGACCGCCGCCAATCTCTCCGCCAACCCGCTCGAGGCGATGACCACGGTGACAGTGCAGATCGTCGCCATGCTGACCGGCGAGGGCAGTTTCGACCATCCTGCGACGCTCAGCGCCTTCGCGCTCGGCTTCGTCCTGTTCATGGTCACGCTGGCGCTCAATTTCATCGCCCTGCGCGTGGTCAAAAGGTTCCGCGAAGCCTATGACTGATCGCACCCTCCCTACCCGCACCGCAGTGTTCGAGAAGCGGCTCAAGCAGCGCTATGCCTCGGAACGGCGCTTCAAGGCGCTGGGACTGGGCGCGATCGCGTTTTCGGTGCTGGTGCTGCTGTTCCTGCTCGGCACCATGACGATCAACGGAATCGGCGGTTTTCAGCGCGCCGAACTCGAAGTTCCGATCGATTTCACCGAAGTGGGCATTGCGGGCAATGCGATCCCGATGGAAGAGCGCGCGGCGGTCGAAGCGCTCGGCGCACAGGGTCTGCAGACCGTGGTCGAATTTTCTGCCGGCCAGGCGCTGGGCGAAGAGGCGGCGGCGCAGCTCGACCCCAACGCCTGGCGCGAAGTCGCCCGGGCGATCGTCGCGGACGAGAGCATTCTGCGCGGCACCACGACCTTCGAATTGCCCGCCAGTTCCGACCTCGCTGCGGGCTATGCCGGCGAAGGCTCCCCCGAGATGCGCGCGCTGGCGGCTGAACTCGGCGAGCGCGGCGTTCTGGCCGAGAATTTCGATCCCGGCTTCCTGTCGCGCGCTGATGCCACCAATCCCCAGCAGGTCGGCATTTGGGGGGCGCTCAAGGGCTCGATCCTGACGATGCTGGTCACGCTCGCATTGGCCTTCCCGATCGGCGTGCTGGCCGCGCTCTATCTGGAGGAATACGCACCCCGCAATCGCTGGACCGATGTGATCGAGGTCTCGATCAACAATCTGGCGGCGGTGCCCTCGATCATCTTCGGTCTGCTGGGGCTGGCGGTCTTCCTGTGGATATTCCCCAATTTGCGCTCTGCGCCACTGATCGGCGGTATGACACTGGCGCTGATGACCATGCCCGTCATCGTCATCGCCGGGCGCAACGCGATCAAGGCGGTCCCGCCCAGCATCCGCGACGGCGCGCTGGCGATCGGCGCCTCGCCGGTGCAGGTGGTGTTCCACCATGTTCTACCGCTGGCGCTGCCAGGCATCCTCACCGGCACCATCATCGGCATGGCTCGCGCGCTGGGCGAAACCGCGCCGCTGCTGATGATCGGCATGCGCGCCTTTATCGCAACTCCGCCCGAAGGCTTCACCTCGCCCGCCACCGTGCTGCCGGTGCAGATCTTCCTGTGGTCCGACGAGGTCAACCGCGGCTTTATTGAACGCACCAGCGCGGCGATTATCGTGCTATTGCTGTTCCTCCTCTTGATGAACGGCCTCGCCATCTACCTGCGCAACAAATTCGAGAAAAGCTGGTGACTGTAATCCACGACAACCTCGAGGCCACCGAGGCCAAGATGCGCGCGCGCGACGTGAACGTCTATTATGGCGACAAGCAAGCCATCGATTCGGTCTCGATCGACATTCCGCAGAAATACGTCACCGCCTTCATCGGCCCCTCGGGCTGCGGCAAATCGACCTTCCTGCGCTCGCTCAACCGGATGAACGATACGATCGCTTCGGCGCGGGTCGAGGGGACGATCGAGCTCGACGGCGAGGACATCTACAAATCGGGGATGGACGTGGTGCAGTTGCGCGCCCGCGTCGGGATGGTGTTCCAGAAGCCCAACCCCTTCCCCAAGTCGATCTACGACAACATCGCCTATGGTCCCAAGATCCACGGCTTCGCCGAGGACAAGGACGATCTCGACGCCATCGTCGAGCGTTCGCTGGTCCGCGCGGGATTGTGGAACGAGGTCAAGGACCGCCTGACCGACAGCGGAACCGCGCTCTCGGGCGGCCAGCAGCAGCGGCTGTGCATCGCCCGCGCGATCGCGGTCGATCCCGAAGTGATCCTGATGGACGAGCCGTGTTCCGCGCTCGATCCGATCGCGACCGCAAAAATCGAGGAACTGATAGACGATCTCGCTGGTCGTTATGCTATCGTCATCGTCACCCACTCGATGCAGCAGGCCGCACGTGTCTCGCAAAGAACGGCTTTCTTCCATCTCGGCAAGGTGGTGGAGTATGGCCGGACATCCGACATTTTCACCAACCCCCTTGAAGAGCGCACCAAGGATTACATCACCGGGCGCTACGGCTAGGACCGCCATTGAATATGCAACACACCGTCAAGGCCTTCGACGAGGACATCACCCGACTGCGCGGTCTGATCGCGGAGATGGGCGGACTTGCGGAAGTCGCCGTGCAGGACGCGATCGAGGCGCTGGTGCGCGGCGATGACGAACTGGCCAAGCGCGTGGTCAAGGGCGACCGCAAGATCGACGAACTCGAGAGCGAGGTCGACAAGCTCGCGGTGCGGATCATCGCGCTGCGCGCGCCGATGGCGGACGATCTGCGCGAGGTTATCGCGGCGCTCAAGATCGCCGGCGTGATCGAGCGGATCGGCGATTATTCCAAGAACATTGCCAAGGCGAGCCGCGAGATCGGCCCGGACCGCAAGAAATACGAGCCGCTCACCCTGCTTCCCGCGATGGCCGAGCTGACCTCCGAAATGGTGCACGATGTGCTGACCGCCTATGCGGCGCGTGACCCCGAGCTGGCCAAGGACGTGATCGCCGCGGACGAGAAGGTCGATGCCTTCTACAATTCGATCTTCCGCAATCTCGTCAGCCATATGGTCGAGAACCCGTCCTCGATCAGCAGCGCAGCGCAATTGCTGTTCGTCGCGCGCAATCTGGAACGGATCGGCGACCATGCGACCAATGTGGCCGAAATGGTTCATTACGCTGCGACGGGCGTTTACGCGCCCGATATCGACAGCTGACACATTATTGTAGCTTGAGCGTCATATCGCGAGATCGTTACCTCTCAATCGATGTCAGGGTCATGATGTGAACGCGGCAAGTCTCCTACTGGTCGAAGACGATCCGGCGCTGCTGGAACTTCTCGAATACCGTTTCAACAACGAAGGCTACCGGGTCCGCACCACCGCCGATGGCGACGAGGCGCTGATGCTGGCGGCGGAGGAGACTCCCGATCTGGTGATCCTCGACTGGATGATCGAGGGCACCAGCGGGATCGAGGTCTGTCGCCGCCTGCGCCGCGACAAGGCTACCGCGCATGTCCCGATCATCATGCTGACCGCGCGCGAGGCCGAGGACGACCGCATCCGCGGGCTCGACACCGGCGCCGACGACTACATCACCAAGCCCTTCAGCCCCCGCGAACTGCTTGCCCGCGTCGCGGCGGTGATGCGCCGCATCCGGCCTGCGCTCGCGGGCGAGACCATCGAAGTTGGGGACATCACGCTCGATCCGGTGGCGCACAAGGTGTCGCGCCGCGGGCAGACGCTCCAGCTCGGGCCCACCGAATATCGCTTGCTCAAATTCTTCATGGAAAGCCCCGGCCGCGTGTTCAGCCGCAGCCAGTTGCTCGACGGAGTCTGGGGCACCGGCAGCGATATCGAATTGCGGACCGTCGACGTGCATATCCGTCGGCTCCGCAAGGCGCTCGAAGTCAGGAATGCCAAGGATCCCGTGCGCACCGTGCGTTCGGCCGGCTACGCCTTCGAGGCTGTTTGATCGCGCTACCGCCGAACTAGCGGCATACCCCGGCCCATCTCGGCGACATGTCGAGATGGAAATGGTCTGCATGCGCCGCGTTGTATTCGGGCGAGAGCACGGTGGCGAAGCTGTCGCAGGCGCCGTCGCGGACCCGGTGCAGGAAAACTCCCTTGTCGCCCTCATCATCCCAGTCGCCCAGCACGCTGATCCGGGTCCCGTCCGCCAGCACGAAGCCAGCGATATCGACCGCATTGCCGGTGGCGTGCTCGCTCCAGGCGCCTTCGCCGCGGCCATAGAGGCGGCGGCAGGAAAAGGCGCCAAGGTGCTCGATTCGCGCCACTTCGCTGCCGAAGATTTCGTCGGCGAGCGGTTCGATGGCGTTGCGGCGCCACAGTTCCAGCGCGATCGCCACCCCGCAGGTGGTCGGCGGCGGGTTGGGTGACAGGGGGTACTCGTCGAGCCTGGTGCGGTCCGGGCGCGCGCACTCGCCCTCCCCTTGCGGGTCGAGCGCGCTGAAAGCGATTTCGGAGCGTTCGAGCACTGCGCGGCATTCGGGGACATCGTCGCGCAACGCTGCCAGCTTGGTTTGCGTGGCCATGCCGGGCGGATCGTTGAGGTCGAGCGGTGCCCAGGGATTGTGCTGGGGGTTCTCGGCCAGCCAGCCGCGTCCGCCGACCAGAATAGCCAGCAGCAGCAACAGGCCGATAACCCGCCTGTCGCCCGCGAGCCTGCCCACGCGCGTGGAGATACGAAACGGGTTGTCCTTCATGGTCAATGAAAGTCGCGGGATTTGGGAATGATCCTGACGTCGCGCGGATGGCCGGGCGATTGCGGATCGTGCCAGCCGCATTCGCGATTGCCCGGCGGTGGCTCCTGCCACGGCTCGACCGGGCGGTAGGTTGGCGCTGAGCCTTCGCGTTCCGACCCGGGATGCGGCGCGATCAGCCTGCCGGGTAGCGGCGAGGAGACATGATCGGCGCGCGCGACGGGCGAGTCGAGCAGTTCGTCCGACAGACGGTAGAGCTCGTGGCTGGCATCGGTCATGTGCTGGGCGATGACGTGGATCACCTCATCGTCATACTCCACCCGCCCGCGCACCTCCATCAGCCGCGCGCCCATCACGACGCGGCGCTGCTTCTCCTTGAGATCGGGCCAGACAACCAAGTTGATCACCCCGGTCTCGTCCTCGAGCGTGATGAAGCACACCCCCTTGGCCGAGCCCGGCCGCTGGCGGATCAGCACCACGCCCGCGACCTGCACCATGGAGCGGAACTTGCGCGCGCGCAGGTCGCAGGCGCGCACAAAGCCGCGGTCGCCCAGCGAAGCGCGCAGGAAAGCCAGCGGATGCGCTTTCAGGCTCAGCCTGGTGGTCTGGTAGTCGGCCACCACCTCTTCGGAAAGCGGCATGCGCGGCAGCCGCGTGGCGGCGCGCTCGGCGCCCTCGTCGCGCGCCGCGGCGGCGGCGAACAGCGGCAGGTCCTCGCCCCCCACCAGGCTGCGCGCATCCCACAGCGCCTGCCGCCGCGAGAGCGCCATCGAGCCGAAACAGTCGGCGCTGGCGAGCCGCTCGGCATGCGCCGGCGACAGCCGCGCCCGGTCGCGCAGCGCGCGGACATCGGCATAGGGCCCGTTCTCTTCGCGCTCGGCGATCAGCCGTGCGGCCACGGCCTCGGGCAGGCCATCGACCTGGCGCAGGCCCAGGCGCAAGGCGAGGTTGCGATCCTGTCGGCCTTTTCCCTGTGGTGGGAGCGGATTGGGTTCGCGCAGAGGCGCAGAGGCGCAGAGGGATTGTTCTTGCGGCAAAGCCGCATTCGAGTCTGGAGCTTCTCCAGCGGGCACGCTGTCGTTTGGCGATTGCCTGCGGCGCTTTCCCCCATTCTCTTTGCGCCTCTGCGTCTCTGCGCGAAAATCAATCTCCTCCAGCGTGCAATCCCATTGCGAGAAATTCACATCCGCCGGCAGCACCTCGACCCCGTGCTCGCGCGCGTCGCGGACGATCTGCGCGGGCGCGTAGAAGCCCATCGGCTGCGAGTTCAGCAGAGCGCAGCCGAAGGCCGCGGGGAAGTGGCATTTGAGCCAGCTCGAGACATAGACCAGATGCGCGAAGCTGGCGGCGTGGCTCTCGGGGAAGCCGTATTCGCCGAAGCCGCGGATCTGATTGAAGCAGCGCTGCGCGAAATCGCGATCGTAGCCGCGGTTCACCATCCGCTCGACCATCATGTCCTGCAATTCGTCGACCATGCCACGGCTGCGGAAGGTCGCCATCGCCTTGCGCAAACGATTGGCTTCCTTGCTAGAGAAGCGCGCCGCGTCGAGCGCGATCTTCATCGCCTGCTCCTGGAAGATCGGCACCCCCAGCGTGCGCTCGAGAATGCTCGAGAGTTCGTCGGGCGCGCCATGCTCGGGCGACGGCGCGGGGATCACCACCTGCTCGGCGCCGCGGCGGCGCTTGAGATAGGGATGGACCATATCGCCCTGGATCGGCCCGGGGCGGACGATCGCCACCTGGATCACCAGATCGTAGAATTCGCGCGGGCGCAGCCGGGGCAGCATGTTCATCTGCGCCCGGCTTTCCACCTGGAACACCCCCAGCGAATCCCCCTTCCGCAGCATGGCATAGGTCTCGGGATCTTCGCGCGGGACGGTAGCCAGAGTGAGCGCGCGATCGTGGTGATCCTCCAGCAGGTCGAGGCATTTGCGGATGCAGGTCAGCATGCCCAGCGCCAATACATCGACCTTGAGGATCCCCAGCGCCTCGATATCGTCCTTGTCCCATTCGATGAAACTGCGCGCGAGCATGGCGCCATTGCCGATCGGGACGGTCTCCGTCAGCGGCCCCTCGGTGAGAATGAATCCGCCGACATGCTGCGACAAATGTCGCGGCATGCCAATCATTTGCTCGGTGAGCTTGAGAACCCGACGCAGGTGCGGGTCGGTCACATCCATCCCGGTTTCCTGCGCGTGGCGTTCGCTGATTTCGTTCCCCCACCCGCCCCAGACGGTCTTGGCGAGTGCCGCGGTGACATCCTCGGTCAGCCCCATCGCCTTGCCCACCTCGCGGATCGCCATCCGGGGGCGGTAATGGATGACCGTGGCGCATAGTCCAGCCCGATGGCGGCCATATCGTTTGTAGATGTGCTGAATCACCTCCTCGCGCCTCTCGTGCTCGAAGTCGACATCGATATCGGGTGGCTCCTTGCGCTCCTCGGAGATGAAGCGGTCGAACAGCAGTGCGTGTTTGGCGGGGTCGACGCTGGTGATTCCAAGGCAGTAGCAGACCGCCGAATTGGCGGCGCTGCCGCGCCCCTGGCACAGGATCGGCGGATCCTGCGCGCGGGCGAAATCGACGATCTCCTTGATGGTGAGGAAATAGCGCGCGAGGCCCAGTTTGGCGATCAGTGCGAGTTCGCGCTCGAGCGTGTCCACGATGGTGTCAGGTGGGCCGGAGGGATAGCGATCCTGTGCGCCCCACCATGTCTCGCACTCAAGGAATTCCTGTGGCGTCATGCCGTCGGGATATATTTCTTCGGGATATTCGTAGGTTAGCTCGTCCAACGAGAAATTGCATGCATCCGCCACCTCGCGGGTCGCGGCGACGGCATGAGGCCAGCGTGCAAACAGATGCACCATAGTCTCTGGCGGCTTGAGATAGCGCTCGGCATTGGCGGCAAGCAGATGCCCGGCCGCCGCCACCGTGGTCTTGTGCCGGATCGCTGTCATCACATCCTGCAGCGGCCGCCGGGCGGGGGTGTGATAATGAACGTCGTTGGTGGCGAGGATCGACAGCCCGTTGGCGCGCGCCAGGGCGTCGAGCCGCTCGATGCGCGCTACATCGTCGCCGCGGTAGAGATAGGCGGCAGCGATATGGCGCAGTGTCGGGAGCCGGCGGACGAGCTGCGG